>Ga0209053_1000515_pt1 | contig 25928 bp, 22 predicted proteins | sample EBPBio152010_DNA_FD_185864 | JGI IMG/M metagenome (GOLD analysis project Ga0209053, IMG submission 185864) | Wastewater treatment Type I Accumulibacter community from EBPR Bioreactor in Madison, WI, USA - Reactor 1_7/15/2010_ DNA (SPAdes)... | ecosystem: Engineered > Bioreactor > EBPR >... | reverse complement strand
GCAGCGCCAGCCGCAACCGCGCCGGCAGCACCACAAGGCGCGGCGCGGCCAGGATCAGCAGGAGGCCCGGCACCCCATAGGCCAGGAACAGGCTGTCGATCAGCACCGGCCCGCGCACCCATCCCAGCGGATCCTCGGCCCAGCCCGCGAATAGCGGGTTGAGCGGCAGCATCGCCGCAAACAGCCCCGCCCCCGCCAGCGCCCCGGCCACCGCCGCGATGCCCAGCCGCAGAAGTCGCGCCAGACCCGAGGCCACACCCGCGCGCCAGAGCTGCGACAGTGCCAGCAACAGCCAGGGCAGCGCATGCAGCACCACGCCCCAATGCGTGTCGTTCAGGCTGGCGCTGTAACTGCCATCGGCCTGCAACTCGGCCTGCAATTGCCGCAGGATCAGCACATTGACCAGCAGCGCGCCCGAAGACAGGCCCAGGCTTTCCAGCACCGCGCGCGGCAAGACCCGCCCCTCGGGCATCAGCCGCAGCGCCGCCAGACAGGCCGCCGCCACCCCCAGATAGGACAGCACCACCGGCACCAGCGGCGCCTGCTGCGCCCAGTCGATGCCGGGATCGGCCACCAGCCGCCAGGACAACACCGCCGCCCCCGCCTGCACGAACCAGGTCATCTCCGGCAGGTCAAAGCGGCGATCCAGCGCCACCGCCGCCACCAGCAGAACCGCCAGCGCCAGCGTCAGCGCCGCCGCCGAGGTGAGGATGAACAGCGACAGGGCGATCAGCGACAGCGCCGAAAGCGTGGCCCAGGCGCTGCGACGGCCCGGCGCGCCATCGGCGCGTTCAAAGACCACCGCCACCGCACCCGCCGCCAGGGCCATCACATGCAGCGCCCAGAGCCAGGGCCCCAGCACCTCTGCCGGCTGCCACATCGCCTCCAGCAGCAGCGCCGAAACCGGCGCGGCCAGCACCGCCAGCAGGGCGGCCATCAGGCTGCCCCCGCGCAGCGACCGCCAGGTCGCCGCCGCCGACAGTGCGGCCGCCAGCCCCACAAGCAGCGTGACCGTGCCCGGCGCGGCGGTTTCCGGCGCGCGCAGAACCAGGGCCTGCCCGCGGAAGGCCGCGATCATGCCCTCGGCCAGGCCCAGCTTGGCCCAGAAGCCCAGCACCACCAGCCCTGGCAGATCCCGCAAGCCCCGCGCCCCCTCGGCCCATAGCAGCAGCATCAGCCCCAGCAGGGCCAGCAACAGAAACCCCAGAAGCCCGAGGCTTCCGCCCCCGTGCAGCAGCACCAGCGCGCCGACGACGACAACCATGTTCCCCGTCGCCAGCCGGACCGGAAAGCTCGGCATAGCCGTCTTCCGCCGCCGCGATCGCTGCATCAGCGCCCGCATGACCGAGGGGCCGGGGTGATCGGGCACCAGCGCACGCTGCGGCAGGATGATGGTGACGAGGGCCAGCGCGACAAGCATCCAGGCCCAGACAGCCTCCTCGGCGCCCGATGCCACCATCGCGAACATCCCCAGATGCCCAAGCACCAGCGCCAGCACCGAGATCCAGCCCCAGCGGCGCCAGGCATCCACCGCCAGCCCGACCGCGCTCAGCGCAAGGTAATAGCCCAGCAGCCAGGCGGGCGCCGCGCCGCCGCCATCCACCAGAAACGGCGTCAGCGCCGCGCCCAGCAGGCCGATCGCCGTCAGGAACGGCCCGTGCCGCCAGCCCAGCCAGACCGCCCCGGCGGCTACCAGCAGCAGGCCCGAAAAGGTCAGGCCCGGGCCATAAAGCCCATACATCAGCCGCCCGGCGGTGATGCCGGCAAACAACGCGACCAGCCCCGCCCCGCTGAAGACCGAAGGCAGATAGCCCACCGGACCGTCCTCACCCCAGCGACGCCGCAACCATTCCCCGGCACCAATCAGCGCACCGCCGAAGGCCAGCGCGGCCAGCACCCGCAGGGGCGGCGGCAGCAGCCCCTGTTCGATGCCATATTGCACGAAGAACACCCCGGCCAGCGACAGCGACAAGGCCGCCACCGCATAAACCCAGTTGTCGCGCAGCCAGCCCATCAGCCCCGCCAGCCGGTCCGGCCCGGCCACGGGCGGCAAGGCCGGATCGGCCGCCACCGGCGACAGTTCGATTACGGGCGGCGCGCGTTCCGGCGTCACGACGGCGGGCTGCGCGAGGGGCGCGGGGCGCAGCGGCTCGGCCATGGCGGGGGCCACGGGCGGCGGAGCTTGGGCGGGCTCGGCCGCCGTGCCGGCCCGGTCGCGCAGGCGCCGCACCTCGGCAATCAGCTGTTCCGACACATCCTCCAGCCGGGCGATCCGGCCGCGCGCGCCAGACAGTTGCACAAACAGGACGATGACCAGGATCGGCAGCGCCAATACCACCAGCACCGCCAGAATGCCCAGCAGGATCAGTTCGTCATCCATGGCCACCCTCTTTTGGCGCGGCATGCACCAAGTGGGACTATATCAGGCGCCAAGGCGTTGAACAGTCAGGTTTTCTGCCCTGCCCCACCCCGGTCGAACAGGCCCGTCAAAGCGCGGCTCACCAGCGCCGAAACGCCGGGCCGCCCGGCCAGATGGAACGGCAGAGGGCGGCACAGTTCCATCGCGGCGACGCCGATGCGCGCGGTGAGGGCGCCGTTCACCACCCCTTCGCCAAAGCGGCGCGACAGTTTCGACAATACCCCGCCCCCCGCGACAGAGCCGATCAGATCATCGGTCAGCGCCACCGCGCCGGTCGCCACCAGATAGGTGAAGACCCGCCGCAACAGCCCCAGCGAGGCAAAGCCGCCCGACCGGCCGCCGTAAATCTCGGCGATGCGGCGGATCATGCGCAGATTGGCAAACAGCGCCGTCGCCACATCGGCCAGCGCCATCGGCACCAGCGCGGTGACGGTCGCGACCTGCCGCGCGGCGGCCTCCACCTCGGCACGGGCGCGGGCATCCAGCGGCAGGATAAGCAATTGCTCGGCCTGATCGACGATGCCGTCGGCATCCATCATCTCGCTGCTGCGGGCGGCGAGACGGGCGCGCGCCTCGGTCAGTTCGGGGCGCCCGGCATAAAGCGCGGCCACCCGCGCCACCACCGCCCTGGCCGCGCGGGTATCGCCGGCCCCGCGCGCGCGCAGCGCCTCGGCCCGCAGATGCTCCAGCCGGCCCAGCCGCAGAAAGGCCGCCCATTCCCGCAGCGCCGCGATCAACGCCAGCCCCACGGCCAGCACCGTCAGGCCAAGCGCCAGATAGCCCAGCACGGCATTGCGCGCGATCAACCCCATGACGAAATCATAGGCCGCCACCGACAGGACAAAGGTGAACAGCGCCGAAAACGCCCAGAGCAGCGCCCGCATCAGCGGCGAGGCCGGGCGCGCCGCCGCCCGCGCCACCGTTTGCAGCGGCGTCGGGACATCCAGCACCAGCGGCGCCGCGCCGGGATCGGCGGCCTCGTCGCTTTCGATCACCAGCGGGCCGCGCAGGGCGGGACGGTCATCCTCGGTCACAGCTTGTCTCCGATCAGGAATTCGGCGGCGCGGTCCAGCCGGATATGCGGCGGCCCCTCGCCGGGGCGCAGGGAAAGGCGCGCGGGGTCAAAGGCCATCAGCGCGAAATCGGCATCCAGCCAGCGCGCCGCCCCCTGCCGCGCCGGCGACAAGAGCCGCGCGGGGTCAAGCGGCAATTCCCCGGCATACATCGCCGCGGTCTTGCCACTCTGGGCCAATCGCCCGCGCACCATGGGCAATTCGGTGCCGTCGCGCGTGACCACCTCCTCGACCGTGGCGCGCAGACCGGCCAGCGACATCGCCGCCACCTCGGCCCCGGAAAAGGCCGCGCGGTCGCGCGCCTCGCGCACCAGCGCCTCGGTGATCGCGGTCAGCGCGGCATGCTGCGCCTGATGCAGATGATCGGCCTTGGTCGCGGCGAACAGCACCTTTTCCACCCGCCGCCCCAGCAGAATCTCCGACAGAAAGCCGTTTCGCCCCGGGCGGAAGGCGGTCAGGATCTCGGCCATGGTCTGCCGCAGATCCTCCAGCGCCTGCGGCCCGGCATGGATCGCGCCCAGCACATCGACCAGCACCACCTGCCGGTCGATCCGGGCGAAATGGGCGCGGAAGAACGGCTTGACCACCTTGGCCTTGTAGGCCTCATACCGGCGCTCCATCTCGCGCCAGAGACTGCCGCGCGCGGCACTGGCGGGTTCGGGGATCGGCGCGAAGGTCAGGACCGGGCTGCCGGCCAGTTCGCCGGGCAACAGAAACCGCCCCGGCGTGCAATCCGACCAGCCCGCCGCCCGCGCGGCCAGAAGATAGGCGGTGAATTCGGCCGCCAGCGCCTGCGCGCGCATCTCGTCATGTTTCAGCGCGCCATCCTCGGCCCGGGCCTGCGCCAGACAGCCGGCCCCCTCGGGGCGTCGGGCCATGCGGGTCAGCGTATCATCGGCCCATTGCGCATAGCTCTTGTCCAGCAGCGCCAGATCGAGCAGCCATTCGCCGGGATAATCGACGATATCGACATGCACGACCTGACTGTCGCGCAGCGCGCCCAGCAGGCCACGCGGCTTGACCCGGAACGACAGCCGCAGTTCCGACACCGCGCGGGTGCTTTCGGGCCAATGCGGATTGTCACCGGTCAGCGCGGCCAGATGGGTCTCGAAATCGAACCGCGCCACGGTATCATCGGGCTGGGGTTGCAGATAGGCCGCCTCGATCCGCCGCGCGCCCTCGGCCCGCAATTGCGGCATCCGGCCCCGATCCAGCAGATTGGCGACCAGCCCGGTGATGAACACCGTCTTGCCCGCTCGCGACAGGCCGGTCACCCCCAGCCGCACCACGGTATCGGAAAACGGATCGGTCACGGTAGAGACCAGCCCCTCAAGGCTGCGGCCCAATTGCTCGGTAAGGTCACTGATCGCCACGGCACCATCCTTTTGATCGCGCTCAACATAGGCGTTGGCGGGGCGCCTGTGTAGGGGCCGGGCTGGACGCGCGGCGCGCGATGGGTCAGGGTGCCGGCGCGAACAGGGGGAATGACATGCAGCCTGCGGTGATCTTCGATCTGGATGGCACGCTGATCGACAGCGCGCCCGACATCCACGCGGCGGCGAATGCGGTCTTTGCCGACCATGGCCACAGCTTTACCCGGGCCGAGGTGCAGGGCTTTGTCGGGCGCGGAGCGCCCAATCTGGTGGCGCGACTGGCCGAGGCGCGGGGTCTGCCCGCCACGGGGCCCGATTTCGACGCGCTGCTGGCACGGTTCCTGCATGTCTATGAGGGCGCGCAGGCCCTGACCACGCTGTATCCCGGTGTCCGCCCGGCGCTGGAGACATTGGCGGCGCGGGGGATGCGGCTCGCGATCTGCACCAACAAGCCCCTTGCCCCCACCCGCGCCGTGCTGCGCCATTTCGGGCTGGAGGGGCTGTTTCCTGTCGTCATCGGCGGTGACAGTCTGGCGGTGAAAAAGCCCGACCCGGCGCCGTTGCGGGCAGCCTTGGCACAAGCGGGCGGTGGCCAGGCGCTGTTCGTGGGCGATAGCGAGGTGGATGCCGAAACCGCGCAGGCGGCGGGGCTGCCCTTCCTGCTGTTCACCGAAGGTTACCGCAAGACCCCCGTCGCAGCCCTGCCGCATGACGCGGCCTTTGCCGATTTCGCGGCACTGCCCGATCTGGTCGCCGCGCGGGTCAGTGCGTCAGCCGCACCATGAAGAACCCGTCCATCCCGCCCCGGTCAGCCCAGTAATCGGGGCGCAGCCGCAGGCCGCCTTCGGGCGTGATCCAGTCGGGCGCCACGCCTTGCAGCGCCGGCCGTTCCACCCGCAGGCCGGGATGGCGCGCCAATGCGGCGGCCAATTGGCCCTCGCCCTCGTCCGGCAAAAGCGAACAGGTGCAGAAGACCAGTCGCCCACCGGGTTTCAGCCAGCCAAGCGCGCGGTCGATCAGCGCAGCCTGCAAGGCCACCAGCCCCGCCAGCTCGGACCCGTCCTTGACAAAGGGCAGGTCGGGATGGCGGCGGATGGTGCCGGTGGCCGAACAGGGCGCATCCAGCAGGATCGCATCAAAGGGCGCCTCGGGCTGCCATTCCAGCGCATCGGCCGCGACGACCCGCGCCAGCAACCCCGTGCGATCAAGATTTTCGCGCAGCCGCGCAAGCCGCGCCTCGGAGATATCGAGCGCGGTCACCTCGGCCCCGGCCGCGGCGAGTTGCAGCGTCTTGCCCCCGGGCGCCGCGCAGAGATCCAGCACCGTCTCGCCCCTGCGCGGCGCCAGCAGCGGCACCGCCAGCGCGGCGGCGGCATCCTGCACCCACCAGCCGCCGGTGGCGTAGCCCGGCAGGGCCGAAACCTGCGTGCCGGGCGGCAGGCGCAGGCTGCCGGTGGGCAGCGGATCGCCCTGAAGCCCCGCGCCGTCGCGCAGGGTCAGGTCGATCGGCGCGGGGCGGGCTTGGACCGCCTCCATGGCCGTGACGGCCTCGCGCCCCCAGGCATCGACCAGGGGCTTGCGCAGCCAATAGGGCAGGCGCTGCGGCGGCAATTTGGCAAAGGGCGCCTCTTGTGCGGCGACCTTGCGCAGCACGGCATTGACCAGCCCCGACAGCGCGCCATGCCGGCGATGGCCCCGGATCAGCCCCACGGCCTCGTTCACCACGCCATGCGCGGCCTCGCCCAAAGCCAGCTCCACCGTGCCCAGCCGCAGCACATTCAGCACCGTCAGCGGCGGCGCCTTGCGCAGATGGGGTTTCAGCACGCGGTCGGCCTGTTCGACATGGCGCAAGACCTGCGCCGCCAGCCGCTGCGCGCGCGCCCGGTCGGCCGGACCCAGCCCCGCCAGCGGCGCCTCGGCCTGGCTGAGCAACTGCCCCTCGCCCAGCACCGCATCCAGCATCCGCACCGCCGCTGCCCTTGCCGTCATCGCCCTGCCCGCCCTTGTTGCCAATGCCCCGCGCCGTATATCATGACAGGAAAGCCTGCAAGGAATGCCGCCATGAGCGATGAGACCCCCGCCGACCTGCCGCCCGAAGCCCGCCGTGCCCTGGCCGAGGCCGAAGCCCGCCGCAAGGCCGCGGCACCGCTGGATCTGCCCCCCGAACTGGGCGGGCGCGACGGGCCGGAGGCCGTGCGCTTTGGCGATTGGGAAAAGAAGGGCATCGCCGTCGATTTCTGACGCGATCCCCCGGCACCACGCGCGATGGCCGGCGCCGGAATCTGAGTATTTGGGCAAGAAGCAAAGGCAGGATGCGACGCGCCCTGCCCCCCCTTTGGGATCAGAGGCCCAGCACATCCATCATGTCATAGGCGCCGGGCGCGCGATCCTGGCCCCAAAGGGCGGCCTTGAGCGCGCCGCGGGCAAAGATCGCGCGGTCGGTCGCGACATGGCGCAGGATGATGCGTTCGCCCGCCGTGGCAAAGATCACATCATGTTCCCCGACGATATCGCCGCCGCGAATGGCGCTGAAGCCGATGGCGCCGGAGGCCCGCGCCCCGGTGATGCCGTCGCGCCCCGAATCGCGCATCTGCGCCAGCGAGACGCCGCGCCCCTCGGCCGCGGCCTCGCCCAGCATAAGCGCGGTGCCCGAGGGCGCATCGACCTTCTTGTTGTGATGGGCCTCGACGATCTCGATATCCCAATCGGCGTCCAGTGCCTCCGCGACTTTCTGGGTCAGGCGGGTCAGCAGGTTGACGCCCAGGCTCATGTTGCCGGCGCGCACGATCACCGCGTGGCGGGCGGCGGCGGCAAGCTGGGTGAGGTGGCTTTCCTCCATGCCCGTCGTGCCGATCACATGCACCGCGCGGGCCTGCGCCGCCAGCGCCGCGAATTCGACCGTGGCGGCGGGGGCGGTGAAGTCGATCACCGCTTGCGCCCGGGCAAAGGCCGAAAGCGCGTCATCGGTGACGGTGACGCCTATCGGCTGGCCGCCCAGCATCACGCCGACATCCTGGCCGACATGCGGGTTGCCCGCACGTTCGACCGCGCCAACCAGGCGGCACTTGTCCGAAGCCAGCACCGTGCGCAGCAGCATTTGCCCCATGCGCCCCGAGGCGCCCGTGATCACGATACCCGGCAGGTCGGTCATGCCCATCTCCCTTGTGCTTTGCTGCCGTTTAACGCGCCGCCGCCCGGCAGGAAAGCCCGCCGTTGCGGGGGCGGGGCAAAAGGCATAGATGGGGGGCATGGCAAAGAACCGTTTTTCCCAGGGCGATGGCCCCTCGCAGCGGCAGCTTCGCGTCGGCGAACTGATCCGGCGCACCCTGTCTGACGTGCTGAACCGGGCCGAGATCCACGACCCCGACCTGAACCGCATGTCCATCACCGTGGGCGAGGTGCGCTGTTCGCCCGATCTCAAGGTGGCGACGGTCTATGTCATGCCGCTGATGGGATCGGTGAAGGTCGAGGAGGCGATTGCCGCGCTGGCCCGCAACAAGGCCGAGCTGCGCCGCCATGTCGGCGGGCAGTTGACGCTGAAATACGCCCCCGACCTGCGGTTCCGCCCCGATGGCACCTTTGACCAGCTGGACGAGACGCGGCGGCTGTTTTCCGATGAAAAGGTGCGCCGCGACCTGGACGCCGCGGACGATGACGACGAAGCCGACGATGCGTAAGACATTGTTGGTGCTGGCCTTTCTGGCCAGCCCTGCTGCGGGTGCGACCTGCACCGAAACGACGTTCGAGGGCGTGGATTTCACGCTGTGCGAGGCGCGGGCGGATCAGGATCTGCGGCTGTTCCATTCCGATGCCTCGGGCGCGCTTCTGGGCAGTTTCGGCGCGGTGAATGACATGCTGGCGCCCGAGGGCAAGCAACTGGCCTTCGCGATGAATGCCGGGATGTATCACCCCGACCGCGCGCCGGTGGGCCTCTATGTTGAGAATGGCGTGCAGCGCCATGACATCGTCCTGCCGGCGTCCAAGGGCAATTTCGGGCTGCTGCCCAACGGGGTCTTCTGCATCGGCGAGGGCCGGCTGGCGGTGATCGAATCGCATGCCTATGCGGCCGCGCCGCCCGCCTGCCGCCATGCCACGCAATCGGGGCCGATGCTGGTGATCGGCGGCAAGCTGCATCCGCGCTTCATTCCGGGGGGCGACAGCCGCTATATCCGCAATGGCGTCGGGGTCAGCGCCGACGGCCAGCGCGCCGTCTTTGCGATTTCCGAGGATGCGGTGAATTTCGACACTTTCGGGCGGCTCTACCGCGACGTGCTGCGCCTGCCCGATGCGCTGTATTTCGATGGCAAGGTATCGCGGCTTTATGATGCCGGGACCGGGCGGTCGGATCTGGGCTTTGCCATGGGGCCGATTGTCGGGCTGGTGGTGCCGCAGCCTTGACGCGCGCGGCGGCGCCGGCTAGCAGGCGGCGCTTGCGGATCAGGAGGCAGCAATGGCGCGCACGAAAAAGGGCCGGGCGGTTTCGGGCTGGGTCGTGATCGACAAGCCGGCGGGGATCACCTCGACCGCCGTGGTGAACAAGGTGAAATGGGCGTTTCAGGCGCAGAAGGCGGGCCATGCCGGCACGCTTGACCCCGCGGCGACCGGCGTTCTGGCCGTGGCCCTGGGCGAGGCGACCAAGACCGTGCCCTACATCACCGATGCGCTGAAATGCTATCGCTTCCGCGTGACGCTGGGCGCGGCCACCACCACCGACGATGCCGAAGGCGCGGTGATCGAAACCCGCGACACCCGCCCCGACGACGCGGCGATTGCCGCCGCACTGGCCGGTTTTCAGGGCGACATCATGCAGGTGCCGCCGCAATTCTCGGCCGTGAAGGTGGAGGGCGAGCGCGCCTATGATCTTGCCCGCGACGGGGTGGAGATGGACCTGGCCGCCCGCCCGCTATGGGTGGAGCGGCTGGAGATGATCGGCCGCCCCGATGCCGATCATGTCGATCTGGAAATGGTCTGCGGCAAAGGCGGCTATGTGCGGTCGATCACGCGGGATCTGGGGCAGGCGCTTGGCTGTCTGGGGCATGTGGCCTGGCTGCGCCGGGTCTGGTCCGGCCCCTTCGACGCCGACAAGGGCACCAGCCTGGAGGAGATCGACCGCCTGGCCCGCACGCCCGAAATCGACGCGCTGTTGCAGCCGCTGGAGCTGGGCCTGACCGATCTGCCGCGCGTGGAGGCGACGCCCGAAGGCGCGACGCGGCTGCGCAACGGCAATCCCGGCATGGTGCTGGCGCATCTGGCCTTTGGCGACGAGGCCTGGGCCAGCTATCAGGGCAAGCCCGTCGCCGTCGGGCAATATCGCGCGGGCGAATTGCACCCCAGCCGGGTCTTCAACCTGACCTGACGGGATCAGGCCGCGCGCAGCTTGATCGCCGCCAATTCGAGGCCCGACCCGTTCTGCACCAGCGCCAGCGGCATGCCATCCAGATGCAGCGCAATGTCGTCGCTGTCATCGACCTTGTGCAGGCTCAGCACCGGGTCGGGATGGGCCTCGGCATCATAGACGACCTCCAGCGTATCCTGCCGCGCGTCGAAATCCAGGATGCGCGACTGGTCCCCTTCGGTCAGCCAGTCTCCCAGCTGAAAGGTATCGGCCCCGTCGCCGCCGGTCAGGATATCGCCCTGCCCCGCGATCAGCAGATCGTCACCGCCGCCGCCATTCAGGAAATCGGCGATATGGTCATCGCCCTCTGGGCCGTGGCCGATCAGGGTGTCATTGCCGAAATCGCCATCCAGCGTATCGGCCCCGGCACCGCCAAACAGGCTGTCGTCATCATAGCCGCCATTGAGCCAGTCATCCCCGGTGCCGCCGCGCAGCGTGTCATCGCCGCTGCCGCCCAGCAGACTGTCATCGCCGGCATTGCCGAACAGCCGGTCATCGCCATTCTCGCCCGCCACTTCATCCGCACCGCCGCCGCCGCTCAGCCGGTCGGCGCCATCGCCACCGGCCAGCCGGTCGGCGCCAGCACGGCCGAACAACTGGTCGCGACCGGCCTCGCCCTCCAGCCGGTCAAGACCCTGCCCGCCATCCAGCCGGTCATTGCCGCCGCGCCCGACCAACTGATCATCGCCGCCGTACCCGTGCATGTCGTCGCGTCCGGCGCTGCCGCCGATGCGGTCATCGGCATCGGTGCCTTCGGGCACCTCGTCGTGATCGGGGGCCGCGGCGGCGCCATCCTCGCGCGTGATGAGGTCAAGCATGTCGGGGCGGTCGGCCTCGGCCGCGTCCTCCGGCTCGGGCGCCTTGTCGCCCTGATCCTCATCGTCACCGTGATCGGGGCGCCCCAGCATCCCGTCCACCAGAAATCCGGCGCCCAGCACGCCCAGCAACCCCAATAATCCCAACACCGCGTCACCCTCCGCAGACCAGCCCGACCCAGACCCGGCAGCGTTAACCATATTTCCACGCAAGCCATTGCCATTGCTGACAATTTCAACGCCCATCATGGCACAAAGGCGGCATCCGCGCCACGGCGTCGCGGCAAATCTTTCGGATTTGGTTAAAAGGCCCGGCATCGCGGCGCCAGCCCCCCCGCGCGATCAGGCTTTGCAAAGCCCGGCTTTTGGCCTATACGCGCGCATCCGGCGGGATCATCCGATTCCGGCGGAAGGGCCCTGCTGGACGACATCCCGGCTTGTGCCGTCCCTCAAACCCGAAAAAGGAGATCCCGATGTCGATCACCGTGGAAGAAAAGACCCGCCTGATCAAGGAATACGCGACCAAGGAAGGCGACACCGGTTCGCCCGAGGTTCAGGTTGCGATCCTGTCGTCGCGCATCGCGACGCTGACCGAGCATTTCAAGACCCACAAGAAAGACAACCACTCGCGTCGCGGTCTGCTGATGCTGGTGGCGCAACGCCGCAAGCTGCTGGACTACCTCAAGGGCAAGGACGAAGGCCGCTATGCCGCGCTGATCGCCCGCCTGGGCCTGCGTCGCTAAGCCTTTCGCAAGGTTTTGCCGGAACGCCCGTGCCGCAAGGCGCGGGCGTTCTGCTTTTGGCGCCTGCCGCGCCTCCCCACTTCCCAAACGCCATGTTTTCCTGTATGGCCCGGCCATCTGAGACGTGAGGCCCTGCCCCCGGGCCGCATGCGCAGGATTGGGGGCGGCGGCAATGGGGCCGCCATAAACGGGAGACACGGGATGGGCCCGTGACAGCTCCCATGAGGATGACAGATGTTCCATATCACGAAAAAATCCATCCAGTGGGGCGATGAGACGCTCACGCTGGAAACGGGCAAGGTTGCGCGTCAGGCCGACGGTTCGGTCATCGCCACGCTGGGCGAAACCAGCGTCATGGCAAACGTGACCTTCGCCAAGCAGCCCAAGCCGGGTCAGGACTTCTTTCCGCTGACCGTGCATTATCAGGAAAAATACTATGCCGCCGGCAAGATCCCGGGCGGCTTCTTCAAGCGCGAGGCGCGCCCGTCCGAGAAAGAGACGCTGGTGTCGCGTCTGATCGACCGGCCCTGCCGCCCGCTGTTCGTCGAAGGCTTCAAGAACGAAGTGCTGGTCATGGCCACCGTTCTGTCCTGCGACCTGGAAAACGACCCCGATATCGTCGCGATGATCGCCGCCTCGGCCGCGCTGACCATTTCGGGCGTGCCCTTCATGGGCCCGATCGGCGCCGCCCGCGTCGGCTTTGTCGATGGGCAATATGTGCTGAACCCGTCGATGGACGACATGACGCAGCTGCGCAACAAGCCGGAGCAGCGTCTGGATCTGGTCATCGCCGGCACCAAGACCGCCGTGATGATGGTGGAATCGGAAGCCTATGAGCTGACCGAGGAAGAAATGCTCGGCGCCGTGAAATTCGGCCATGACGCGATGCAGCCGGTGATCGACCTGATCATCGACTTCGCGGAAGAATCCGCGAAAGAACCCTTCAACTTTGCCGCGCCGGACCTGACCGCGATCTATGGCAAGGTGAAAGCGGCGGGCGAGGCGCAGATGCGCGCGGCCTTCGCGATCAAGGACAAGCAGGAACGCACCTCGGCCATTTCCGCCGCGGTGGACGCCATCAAGGCCGCCCTGTCGGAAGAAGACCTGGCCGATATCAACCTCGGCTCGGCCATCAAGAAGCTGGAATCGTCGATCCTGCGCGGCGACGTGGTGAACAACGGCGTCCGTATCGACGGCCGCGACACCAAGACTGTGCGTCCGATCGTCTGCGAAACCGGCGTGCTGACCCGCGCGCATGGCTCGGCGCTGTTCACCCGCGGCGAGACGCAGGGCCTGGTCGTGACCACGCTCGGCACCGGCGAGGATGAGCAGATCATCGACGCGCTGAACGGCAATTACCGCTCGAACTTCCTGCTGCACTACAACTTCCCGCCCTATTCGGTCGGCGAGGTTGGCCGCGTGGGCTCGCCCGGCCGCCGCGAGATCGGCCATGGCAAGCTGGCCTGGCGCGCGCTGCAAGCCGTGCTGCCCGCCGCCACCGATTTCCCCTACACCATTCGCGTGGTGTCGGAGATCACCGAATCGAACGGATCTTCGTCCATGGCTTCGGTCTGCGGCGGGTCGCTGTCGATGATGGATGCGGGCGTGCCGCTGAAGGCGCCGGTCGCCGGTGTGGCCATGGGTCTGATCCTGGAAGATGACGGCAAATGGGCCGTGCTGACCGACATCCTGGGCGACGAGGATCACCTCGGCGACATGGATTTCAAGGTCGCGGGCACCGAAAACGGCATCACCTCGCTGCAAATGGATATCAAGGTCGCGGGTATTACCCCCGAGATCATGCAGCAGGCGCTGGCTCAGGCCAAGGACGGCCGGATGCACATCCTGGACGAGATGAACAAGGCGCTGTCGGCCCCGCAGGGCTTCAGCGAATACGCCCCCAAGATCGAGACGCTGACCATCCCGACCGACAAGATCCGCGAAGTGATCGGTTCGGGCGGCAAGGTCATCCGCGAGATCGTGGAGACCTCGGGCGCCAAGGTCGATATCAACGATGATGGCGTGATCAAGATCGCCTCCTCCTCGGCCGATGCGATCAAGCGCGCCTATGACATGATCTGGTCGATCGTGGCAGAGCCGGAAGAAGGCCAGATCTACACCGGCAAGGTGGTCAAGCTGGTCGATTTCGGCGCCTTCGTGAACTTCTTTGGCAAGCGCGACGGTCTGGTCCATGTGAGCCAGATCGCCAACAAGCGCCTGAACCACCCGAACGAGGTGCTGAAGGAAGGCCAGGAAGTGAAGGTCAAGCTGCTCGGCTTTGACGATCGCGGCAAGGTGCGCCTCGGCATGAAGATGGTCGATCAGGAAACCGGCGCCGAAATCGCGCCCGAGAAGAAAGAGAAAGAGGAAGCCGCTGAAGGCTGATCCCTTCTGCGCCCTGTTTCAGAAAGGCCCCGGTTTCGCCGGGGCCTTTTTTCATGGCCTTTCAAGGCCCGGCAGGCGGGCAGCAAAAAGGCCCGCAGCCGGGGCTGCGGGCCTGAAAAGGCGGTGGAGCAAGGGAGGAGGAGTGCCCCACCAGAACCGGCATCAGGGAGGAGGAGGATGCCGGTCTTTCGCGAATTACTTGCCGTAGGCCGCTTCACGGGCCAGATCGGCCACCTGCGCGCGGACCACGCCCAGATCGGCCAGATCACGATCGCTCAGCGCGTTCAGCTCGGCCAGGGTGCGGGTATAGACGGCGCGACGCGCCAGAGCCGCTTTGACGTTGGCGACGGTGTTCGCCGCGAACTCCACCAGCGAGAAGCCGGAAACGCGATTGGAAACCACATAAGCCATGTCAGAACCTCATCATCTTCTTCGGTTCGGCGCGGGCCGGATTGCCCTTTGCCGTTGACGCTAACATGGGGCAAATGCTGCACCCGCACAATCCGCCCTCTGCCCAAAGCCGCCATGCGTTTCCTGCATGGCTCGGGTCTCGGCCAAAATCGGGGGCCTCAAAGCGGTTTCATACGCGATCCGACATGAAAAAATCCCGTGCGAGACGCACGGGATTTCTGCAAGTGCAAAATCGACGACTTACTTCGTCGGGGCCTTGGCAAAGCGCAGATAGGGCAGCTTGATGTCGAGCTGGCCGTATTTCTCGGCCGCCTGATCGTTGTTCAGGCTCAGAGCGACGATCACGTCCTGACCCGGCACCCAGTTGGCCGGCGTGGCCAGCGGCACGCCATCAGTGGCCTGCACCGCGTCCAGCGCACGCAGGATCTCGGCGAAGTTGCGGCCGACCGACATCGGATAGGTCATGGTCAGGCGCACCTTCTTGTCGGGACCGACGATATAGACCGTGCGCACGGTGGCGGTATTCGCCGGGGTGCGCCCTTCGCTGGGCAGGTAATATTCGGCCGGCAGCATGTCATAGGCCTTGGCCACCGTCAGCGAGGTGTCGTCGATGATCGGGAAATCGGCCGGGCTGCCGGCAAAGGCCTCGATGTCGCGCTTCCATTTGCCGTGATCCTCGACCGAATCCACCGAAACGCCGATCACCTTGGTATTACGCTTGGCGAATTCGCCCGCGAGCTGCGCCACGGCGCCGAATTCGGTGGTGCAGACTGGGGTGAAATCGCGCGGATGCGAGAACACGATCCCGTAGCTGTCCCCCAGCCATTCGTGGAACCGGATGGTGCCGGCGGTCGAGTCGGCGGTGAAATCGGGGGCGATATCGTTGATGCGAACGGACATTGCTTGGCTCCTGCAAGGAATTCGCAGGCAACATAATCCCCCGCGCCGCGGAATCCAGCCCGGAAAGCCCCGGCGCGGCAAAGAAGACCGCCGGCAGTCGAAAGCGGCCAGGGCGCGGGACGTTGTCTTTCCCGCCGCCGCTGGATAGGGTCCGATCGTCCGCGAATGGGGGCCAGATGCAGACCGATATCACCGATGCGCTTGCCCGGCCCCATGGCCCGGCACCTGCCCAGTCCAAGCGGAGGGGCTAGGCCCATGCTGTGGCCCAATCGACATTTCAGCCCGTTCAAGCTGTTCCTGCATCGCGAAAGCCATACCGCGCTGATGCTGAACCCCAAGGTGCTGACCACCTTCACCCGCGCCCTGCTGGCCGAGGGCTATCGCCTGCATCTGGGGCAGGACGACCCCTCGGGCGGGCGCTGGCCCATGCTGAACGTGGCGCGCCGCTTTCCACTGGCGCGCAGCGGCGACTACCTCGATTACCTGCGCCGCCCTGATGCCTGGGCCACCCATGCCTTTGTCCGCAACCCCTATGGGCGGCTGGCCTCGGCCTGGAAGAACAAGTTCTTTGACGGGCATCACCGTTCGCCGCAGGGGCTGGACAGTGCCTATGCCCGGTCGATCCGCAAATACCGGCTGGCGCCGCTGCGCGCCTTTGCGCGGTCGCGGGGGCTGGAAGGCGGGGCACCCAATACGCTGGTGCCCTTTGACACCTTTCTGCATTGGGTTGCCGCCACGCCCGAGGGGCGCCGCGACCACCATTGGGAACCGCAATCGCGGGTGCTGATGACCGACCGCATCCGCTATGCCGCGCTGTGGCGGATCGAGGATCAGCTGCAAGACGGCTTTCTGGCAGTCACCGCGCCGCTGGGCTTTCCGCCGGACTGGGTGATCGACCGTCTGGCGCAGCCGCGCAATTCCAGCAAGACCCGCGCCCGCGCCTACACGCCGGAAACCGCCGCGCTGGCCCGCCCGCTTTGCGGGCAGGATCTGGCGGATTTCGGCTATGACCCGGAAAGCTGGACCGCCTATTAATTTGATCAAATTTTGCTTGCCCTCGGTCTGCGCCCCTGCCAGACTGCGCGCGACCGCATGGAGGCCCGAATGATCGAGAAACGCGACTTTTACATCAATGGCGCCTGGGTCGCCCCGCTGGCGCCGCGCGATTGCGCGGTGATCGACCCCTCGACCGAGGAGCCCTGCGCGGTGATCTCGTTGGGCACGGCGGCGGATTGCGACCGCGCGGTGGCCGCGGCCAAGGCCGCCTTCCCGGGCTGGGCCGCCACCCCGCCGGCAACCCGCCGCGCCCATGTCGTGAAAATCCTGGAACAATATGAAGCGCGGGCGGAGGAAATGGCCCGGGCGATCAGCCTGGAAATGGGCGCCCCGATCAAGCTGGCGCGCGAAAGCCAGGCGCCCTGCCTGCCCTGGCATCTGAAGAATTTTCTGACCGCTTTCGACCAGATCGAATGGGTGCGCCCGCTGGGCCCCCATGCGCCCAATGACCGCATCGCGCTGGAGCCGATCGGCGTGGTCGGGCTGATCACGCCCTGGAACTGGCCGATGAACCAGGTGACGCTCAAGGTGATTCCCGCGCTGCTGGCCGGATGCCCCTGCGTGTTGAAACCGTCAGAGGAGGCGCCGCTGTCCTCGATCCTGTTCGCGGAATTCTGCCATGATGCCGGCCTGCCGCCGGGCGTGTTCAATCTGGTGAATGGCGATGGCGCCGGCGTTGGCACGCGCCTGTCGGAACACCCGGATGTGGAGATGATCTCGTTCACCGGCTCGACCCGGGCCGGGCGCGCGATCAGCAAGGCCGCCGCCGAGACGCTGAAGCGCGTGACGCTGGAACTGGGGGGCAAGGGCGCCAACCTGATCTTTGCCGATGCCGATGAGCGCGCGGTGGAACGCGGCGTGCGCCACATGATGAACAATTCCGGCCAGAGCTGCAACGCGCCGTCGCGCATGCTGGTGGAACGGTCGATCTATGACCAGACCGTTGAAAAGGCCGCACAAATTGCTGCCTCGATCGAGGTCGGCCCGGCCTCGGCCGAAGGGCCGCATATCGGCCCGGTGGTGAATGAACGGCAATGGAACCAGATCCAGTCCTATATCCAGAAAGGGATCGAGGAAGGGGCGCGGCTGGTGGCGGGCGGGCTTGGCCGACCCGAACACCTCAATCGCGGCTTCTATGTGAAGCCCACGGTCTTTGCCGATGTCACCCCCGGAATGACCATCGAACGCGAAGAAATCTTTGGCCCCGTCCTGTCGATCATCCCTTTCGACACCGAGGCAGAGGCGGTGCGCATCGCCAATGACACGCCCTATGGCCTGACCAATTATGTGCAGAGCCAGGACGGCGCGCGGCGCAACCGGCTGGCGCGGCAATTGCGCGCAGGCATGGTGGAGATGAACGGCAAATCCCGCGCCGCCGGCAGCCCCTTTGGCGGCATCAAGGCCTCGGGCCGCGCCCGTGAAGGCGGACATTGGGGGATCGAGGAATTTCTGGAGGTCAAGGCGATCTCCGGTTGGGACAGCGCGCAGGACTGAGCGCGGCAGGGGGGCGCTCGCGCCCCCCGTCTCCTGCGGAGACTCCCCCCTGAGGATATTTTGGAACAGATGAAAGGGCGCTGAAGGGTGCCCTTTCAAGCCCGGTCTTGCCCGGGCGCGGCGGCGGATTAGACCAATGTCGCACAGACAGCGCGGCGCGTTTCTCTAGCATGGGCACATCCATGCGGCTCGGGGAGGAACGCATGCCTTGCAGCGAAACTTATCATCACGCCGCCCGGATCGAGGCCGCGCTGACCACCGGCGAGGCCGCGCGGTCGCCCATCGCGGCATCCTGGTCGCGTTCGGCCCGGATGCACGGGCTGGATCCCGGCGCCGGGCGCAAGACGCCGCGCCTGACCGAGGGCGAGCTGGCGGCGCTGCGCGCCGGGATGGAGCCCACGATCCGCGCCGCCGCCCCCACGATGGACCGGCTGTTCCGTGCCGTTGGCGGGCTGGGCACCTGTGTCGTGCTGACCGATCGCGACGGCGTGCCGGTGGACCGGCGCGGCAATCCGGGCGAGGACGACGATTTTGCCCGGGCGGGGCTGTGGACCGGCACGATCTGGTCCGAGCGCGCGGCGGGGACCAATGGCATCGGCACCTGCATTGTCGAGCGCCGGCCCCTGACCATCCTGCGCGATCAGCATTTCATGGCCGCCCATACCGGGCTGAGCTGTTCCTCGGCGCCGATTCATGATGCGGAAGGTCAGTTGACCGCCGTTCTGGACGTGTCTTCGGCCAGTGCGGCCTGTTCGGAGGCGGTGATGCAGCTGGTCGCCCATTCGGTGACCGAGGCGGCCCGGCGGATCGAGGGCGATCTGTTCCGCACCGCATTCCCGCAGGCCCGGCTTCTGGTGGTGCCCGGCACCGAACGCGGCGCCGGCGCGCTGCTGGCGGTGGACGCAGACGAGCTGGTGATCGGCGCCACCCGCGCCGCGCGGCTGCATCTGGGGCTGAGCGGCGATCTGCGCCGCGCCCCGCGCCCGGCGGCCGATCTTCTGGGCCTCGAATCGCATGACACGCTGGAGGGCGGCGAACGCGCCGTCATCGCCCGGGCACTGGCGCGCGCGCAGGGCAATGCCTCGGCCGCGGCGCGCAGCCTGGGCATCAGCCGGGCCACGTTTCACCGCAAGGTCGCCACGCGACATTGACGCCATCGCCGGGGGCGCAACCTGTCTCAGAACTGAGACAACCCGCGCCCCCGACCTGACCGGACCGGGGTGACCGGCATCGCAATCACCCGCAGACTGAAACCACACCGCCGCAGGGAGGCGGCGCAGAGGAGGACCAGACCATGACGAAACTCGAAACTTTCGACCTGACGAAAGCGCCCTTCAAGACCCGCTACGACAACTTCATCGGCGGCGAATGGGTGGCCCCGAAATCCGGCCGCTACATGGACAACATCTCGCCGGTGACCGGCGCCGTGGTCTGCCAGGTGGCCCGGTCGGACGCCGCCGATATCGAGCGCGCGCTGGATGCCGCCCATGCCGCCCGCAAGAAATGGGGCGAAACCTCGGTCACCGAGCGGTCGAACATCCTGCTCAAGATCGCCGACCGGATCGAGCAGAACCTCGAGGCGATCGCCGTCGCCGAGACCTGGGACAATGGCAAGCCGCTGCGCGAGACGATGGCCGCCGACATCCCGCTGACCATCGACCATTTCCGCTATTTCGCCGGCGCGATCCGCGCGCAGGAAGGCTCGATCGGGCAGATCGACAATGACACCGTGGCCTATCACTTCCACGAACCGCTGGGCGTTGTCGGCCAGATCATCCCGTGGAACTTCCCCATCCTGATGGCGGCGTGGAAACTGGCGCCTGCGCTGGCCGCCGGCAACTGCGTGGTGCTGAAGCCCGCCGAACAGACCCCGGCCTCGATCCTCTATCTCATGCAGTTCATCGAAGACCTGCTGCCGCCGGGCGTTCTGAACATCGTGAACGGCATCGGCGAAGAGGCGGGCGCCGCCCTGTCCTCGTCCAAGCGCATCGCCAAGATCGCCTTCACCGGCTCCACCCCGGTCGGCAAGATGATCATGAAGGCGGCCGCCGACAACCTGACCAACATCACGCTGGAACTGGGTGGCAAATCCCCCAACGTGTTCTTTGCCGATGTGATGAACGAGGATGACGAATTCCTCGACAAGGCGCTGGAAGGCTTCGCGATGTTCGCGCTGAACCAGGGCGAGGTCTGCACCTGCCCGAGCCGCGCGCTGGTGCATGAATCGATCTATGACCGCTTCATGGAAAAGGCGCTGGCGCGGGTGAATGCCATCGTCGCCGGCGACCCGCGGGCCACCGCGACCATGATCGGCGCGCAGGCCAGCCAGGAGCAATATGACAAGATCAGCGCCTATCTGGAAATCGGCCGCAAGGAAGGCGCCAAGGTGCTGACCGGCGGGTCGGTGAACAAGTTCAACGGCGATCTGTCGAATGGCTTCTACATCCAGCCGACCGTCTTTGAAGGTCACAACAAGATGCGGGTCTTCCAGGAGGAAATCTTTGGACCGGTCGTGTCGGTGACCACCTTCAAGACGCTGGAAGAAGCGCTGGAGATCGCCAATGACACCGTGTTCGGTCTGGGCGCGGGCGTCTGGAGCCGCGACACCAACACCGCCTATCGCGCCGGTCGCGGCATCGAGGCGGGTCGGGTCTGGACCAACTGCTATCACGCCTACCCGGCCGGCGCGGCCTTCGGCGGCTACAAGCAGTCCGGTATCGGGCGCGAGACCCACAAGATGATGCTCGACCACTATCAGGAAACCAAGAACCTGCTGGTCAGCTACAACCCCAACAAGCTGGGCTTCTTCTGATCCGGCTTCCCGACAGGCGGGCCGCCTCCCGGCCCGTCAACTCCCTGTGTCGGGCAGGAAAGGCCCGGTGCGTCCCCACGCACCGGGCCTTTTGCCATGCGACAATTGGGGGTCGGCCTTGCGTCAGCCGCAAGTTCTTGACGTCGGGCGGTGCGATCCTTACGTTCTGTGCCCGACAGATTCCCTTGGAGAATGATCATGGGCGCCGCCACCGTTGCCGTTACCGATGCCACCTTCGACGCCGAAGTGCGCCAGTCGCCGATCCCGGTCGTCGTGGATTTCTGGGCCGAATGGTGCGGCCCATGCCGCCAGATCGGCCCGGCGCTGGAAGAACTCGCGACCGAATATGCCGGCAAGGTCAAGATCGTGAAGGTGAATGTGGACGAAAATCCCGACAGCCCGGCCGTTCTGGGCGTGCGCGGCATTCCGGCCCTGTTCCTGTTCAAGGATGGCCAGGTCGTGTCGAACAAGGTCGGCGCCGCGCCCAAGGCCGCGCTGGCCAACTGGATCGCCTCGGCGATCTGATCGCGGTTTCTGCGATGCGAAAGGCGGCCTTCGGGCCGCCTTTTTCATTCCGGCCAGCCCTGCGCCGTCAGGATCGCGCGAATGTGACCGGCGGCATTCGGGGCCTGGGCGTCGATCGCCTCTTGCTTGAAGAACCACCAAAGGTATTCCGTCATCCGCTGCGGCGATGCCTGGCCGATCTCCAGCGCGCGGGTCAGACCGTCGCGCGGCACCGAACCGGCAGGGTGGTGAAAGTCGATCCCCGCGAACAGCACCGCCCCCTTGCCGGCGACCATGGCGTGCAGCGCCACCGACGAATTCTGGCAGGCCACGAAATCGCAACCGGCAATCAGATCGGCGGCCGGCGCCGTCACCAGTTGAAAGCGCGGGTGCTGCGCCAGACGCGCCAGGGCGGCGTGATCCTCGGGGGCATAATCCTCGGCCGGGTGCAGCGTCGCGCGCAAGGCCAGGGGCTGGCGTTCCAGCAGCGTCTCGATCATCGCGACCGGGCTCATGCTTTGAAAGCTGCGATGCCGGGTCAGGCGACCTTGCAGCGGCACGAAGACGAACCCCTCGCGCGTCAGCGCCCGCCCCGCCAGCACACGGTCACGCAACCGGGCGTGAAAGGCGGCGGCGCGGGGCGGCACGCGGGCCGCATCGGGCAGCTTGCCCGCCACCGCGAAATTCCACCGCTCATTCGTCGGCTCGATGCGCCAGAACGGATACCAATAGGCGCGGCGCAGGCACAGCACGCCCGGGCGGCGCGGCTCTTGCATATGGGTCAGGGCAAAGCCGTCGCGCGCGGGGTTGGCGCCCTCGGCCTCGGGTCGGTGGCGGATCTCCCAGCCCGGCAGGGCCTCGATCACGCGCGACAGGATATTGGTCTGGCCGGCCTCATGCCCCGCCCGCAGATGATCGGGCAGATAGAGCGTCAGCCGCCTATCCACCCAGCCGCTCCCGCAGGGCGGCGTGCAACACGGCAGGCGCGGCGATCACACCCTCGGCCCGCGGATCGGGCCGGTTCAGCACCAGCGGCGCGCCGTGGCGGTCACTGACCTGCACGCCCGCGCGTTCGGCGATCAGGGCGCCCGCCGCGATATCCCATTCCCAGGCCGGGCGCAGCGTCAGCATGGCGTCGAACCGCCCCTCGGCCACCAGACACAGCCGCCAGGCCAGCGAGGCGCGGAAACTGCGCTTCAGGTCCGGCACACCGCCCGGCCAATGCTCGGGCGCCATCATATGCCCCGTGGTCAGGACCGAGGCTCCCGTCAGCTCCACCCGGTCCGAGGCGCGGATCGGCTGGCCGTCGCGCAGCGCCGGCCCCTGCGCCGCGGCGGAATACAGCCGGTCATGCGCCGGCAGATAGACCACCGCCGCAATGGGCCGCCCGTCCTCCACCACCGCCAGCGACACCGCGAAACTTTCCTCGCCCGCGATGAAGGCGCGAGTGCCGTCGATCGGATCCAGCACAAAGACCCGCCGCGCCGACAGACGCTCTGCCCCGTCGGGGTCTTCCTCCGACAGCCAGCCGTACTCGGGCCGCGCCGCGCGCAAGACCGCGCGCAGATGGGCGTTCACCGCAAGATCGGCCTCTGTCACCGGGCCGAGGCCCGGTTTTTCCCAGACCTGCGGTGATTGCCGCCAGAAGCCAAGCGCGATCGCCCCGCCCTGCCGCGCCGCCTCGATCAACAGGGAGAGGTCACTTTCCGGCAAGCGTCATCCCCTCGATCAGGATCGACGGCACGCGGGTCGCCAGATGTGGGCGCGCGTCATTGGCCGCCACGAAATCGCGCAGCATCTCGCGCAGGTTGCCGGCGATGGTGCATTCATTCACCGGATAGGCGATCTCGCCATCCTCGACCCAGAACCCGCTGGCGCCGCGCGAATAATCGCCCGTGGTCGGGTTGATCGTCGATCCGATCATCGAGGTGACCAGAAGCCCGGTGCCCATCTGCCCGATCAACTGGCGGCGCGTCGCGGTGCCCGGCGTCAGGTCGATATTCGACGTGGCGGGCGAGGGCGGCGAGGTGGTGCCCCGCGCGGCATTGGCGGTGCTTTCCATGCCCAGCTTGCGTGCCGTCGCCAGATCGAGCGTCCAGCCCGTCAGCACGCCATTCTCCACGATCAGGCGCCGCCGCGTGGCCAGCCCCTCGGCATCGAAGGGGCGCGAGCCCGAAATGCGCGGGCGATGCGGGTCTTCGATCACCGAAAACCCCTTGGGCAGCACCTGTTCGCCAAGCGCGTCGCGCAGCCAGCTTGACCCGCGCGCGACCGAGGCCCCGTTCACCGCCGCCAGCAGATGCCCGATCAGGCTTTGCGAGATGCGTTCGTCGAACAGAACCGGAAAGTTGCCGGTGGCCGGCTTGCGCGCGCCCAGCCGGGCCAGCGCGCGTTCGGCCGCCAGCGCGCCGATGCTTTCGGGCGTGGGCATGTCGGCGGCATAAACGCGGGATTCACCGGCATAGTCGCGTTCCATCCCGGTGCCTTCGCCGGTAAAGGCCACGGCCGACAGCGACAGCGAACTGCGGGCATAGCCGCCCTGAAAGCCGTTGGTCGCGCTCAGCACCATTTCGCGGCGGCCATAGCCGGCAGCGGCCTGCACCTGGGTAATGCCGGACACGGCCATGGCGGCGGCCTCGACCGCGCGGGCGCCGTCCTCCAGCGCCTGCGCCGTGGGTTCGGGCGCCTCCTCGACCAGATCGAAGGCCGCCAGATCCCAGTCGCGGGCGATCTGGCCCGGATCGGCCAGCCCGGCATAGGGATCCGCCGGCGCCTCGCGCGCCATGGCGACGGCGCGCTCCGCCACATCGGCCAACGTCCGCGCCGAAGTGTCAGAAACCGAAACGCAGGCCTGCCGCCCGCCGATCAGCACGCGCAGACCCAACTCGATCCCTTCGGCGCGTTCAGCCTGTTCCAGCGCGCCTTGCCGGATGTCGATCGACACCGAACTGCCCTGCACCGCCAGCGCATCGGCAGACTCCGCCCCCGCCTTGCGGGCAGCGTCAAGCAGGGCTTCGGTCAGGCGGGCAAGATCGGTCATGGAACATCCTTCCTTTGAATGAAGGAGCTAAGTTGCCCGACCGCTTTAGGCAAGCCTTATGCGACATGCACCGCGCGCGACAGGGTGGAAAGGATCTCGCAGCCGGTTTCGGTCACCACCGCCACCTCCTCCAGCCGGATGCCAAAGCGGCCGGGCAGATAGATGCCGGGTTCGATGGTAAAGACCATGCCGGGTTCCAGCACCACCTCGGACACGCCGGTCAGATAGGGCGGCTCGTGAATCTCCTGCCCCAGCCCGTGCCCGGTCCGATGGGTGAAAAAGGCGCCATAGCCCGCCGCCGTGATGACGCCCCGCGCCGCCGCGTCAATGTCGCGCGCGCGGATGCCGGGGCGGATCGCGGCCAGCGCGGCCTGCACCGCGGCCTCGACCACGGCATGCACCTCGGCATAGCCTTCGGGCGGGGTGCCGCAACAGGCCATGCGGGTGATGTCGGAATAATAGCCGTCCTTGCGCCCGCCGATATCGCAGACGATGGCATCACCGGCGCGGATCACGGTTTCGCCGGTATGGTGATGCGGAAAGGCGCTGTTGGCCCCCGCGCCGACAATGGTGAACTCCGGCACCGCCCCTTCGGCGCGGAAAGCGGCCTTTGCGGCCTCGGCCAGGTCGCGTTCGGTCACGCCGGGGCGGATCGCGGCGCGCAGCGCGGCCTGTGCCAGATCGGCGATGCGGGCATTCTCGCGCAGCGCGACGATCTCGGCGGGTTCCTTGCGCAGGCGCAGATGGCCCACGGTTTCCGCCGCAAAGCCGCGCCGCGCGCCGGGCAGCGCATCAAGCAGCAGCATCGCATGATCGGCGCGCATGGTTTCATCCAGCGACACCCCGCCCACCGGGCCTAGCGCCGCCAGTGCGGCCGCCAGCGCCCCACCCGGCCCCTGATCGTCGCCCCATTCCCAGAATGGCCAGTCGCTGTGCTGGCGCATGTCGGCGGCATTCAGCGCCGGCATCAGGAACCCCGCGCCGCGATGCCCGATAAGGGCAAGGCAGGGCCGTTCATCGGCAAAGGGCGCCGCCCCGGTCAGCCAGGCAAGATGCGCCCCTGGCGCCAGCGCGACCAGATCGACCCCGGCCTCGACCATGCGCACCCGCAGCCGGGCCAGCCGCGCCTCATGCACATCGCCCGCCCCCGCCGCCGCGCGCATCGCCGGCGCGAGTTCGGCCAGATGCGCCGCGATCACCCGGTGCAGCGTCGCCACGCGGTCGGGCGTGAAATATCCCTGCACATCCAGCACATTGACGGTGCCCAGCACCTCGCCCGCGACGATCACCGGCGCATTCACCGCCGCATGCAGGCCCAACCGGTTGATCAGCGCATGGTCAAAGAAATAGGGGGCGAATTCGGCGGTCGTATTGGCGACAAAGGTCTCGCCCCGCAGCAGAACCATGCGGCTCCAGTCATCATGCTGGATCGGCTTGGGGACCGAGGTCGGATAGTTTTCCGGGTCGGAACTATAGGCCCGCCGCGCCAGCCCCGCGGCGGGATCCTG
>Ga0209053_1000514_pt1 | contig 26102 bp, 22 predicted proteins | sample EBPBio152010_DNA_FD_185864 | JGI IMG/M metagenome (GOLD analysis project Ga0209053, IMG submission 185864) | Wastewater treatment Type I Accumulibacter community from EBPR Bioreactor in Madison, WI, USA - Reactor 1_7/15/2010_ DNA (SPAdes)... | ecosystem: Engineered > Bioreactor > EBPR >... | reverse complement strand
GCAGGGGGCGAAATCCAGCTGACCGACGCCATCGCCGAGGAAATCGGGCCCGAAGGGACCGGCGTCTATGGCTATCGCTTCCGCGGGCAGCGCTATGATTGCGGCTCCAAGCCCGGCTTCCTTCAGGCCACCGTCGCCTTCGGCATGTCGCGCCCCGATCTGCGCGACGAATTCACCACCTATCTGCATGACGTGATCGCGCAGCAGAAGGCCGCGCAGTAAGGGCATGGGGTGACGCCGCGCCTGCTCGATCTGACGCGGCTGGTCTCGCGTCTGGGGCGGCCGGCGCTGACGGGTGTCGATCGGGTCGAACGGACCTGGGCCGAACATTTGCTGAAGGGGGACGCCATACAGGGCGCCCCCCTTTTTGCATTGGTGCGCAACGCCTGGGGCTTTGCGCTGCTGGATTCCGCCGGGGTGCGGCGGGTGCTGGCGCTGACCGATGGCGCGCCGCTGGGCCCGCCCGACCTGATCGGCCGGCTGAGCCGCCGAGGCGACGCGCTGCGCGCCCGGGCCGAGACCGAGATCCGCCGGATTGCCCTTGCGCGCTGTGCCGTGCCGGGGCTGCCCCGCCTGCTGCGCCGCCTGCCGGCAGGGACCGCCTATTTCAACATGGGCCATTCCAACCTGACGCCGCGCGTGATGGTGGCGCTGCGCGGGCCGGTGGTGGTGCTGATCCATGACACGATCCCGCTGGATCACCCCGAATTCACCCGCGCCGATATCCCGGCCGTCTTTACGCGCAAGCTGGCCGCGGTGTCAGCCCGGGCCGATCTGGTGGTGCATAGCGCCGGTGCCACGCGCGCCCTGACCGAGGCGCATCTGGCGCGGTTGGGGCGGGTGCCGCCGGGGATCGTCGCGCCGCTGGGCATCACCGCCGCCGCGCCGGGGGCCTATCATGTGCCGGGGCTTGACCCGTCCCGCCGGTTTTTCGTGACCGTCGGCACGATCGAGCCGCGCAAGAACCACGCACTGCTTCTGGCGGTCTGGGCGGAGCTGGCCCGCCGCCTGCCGCCCGCGCAACTGCCGCAACTGGTGATCGCCGGCAGCCGCGGCTGGCGCAACATGGCGGTGTTTCAGGCGCTCGACTCCCGCCCCGCCGGCGTGATCGAGGTGGCGGGTCTGGGCGATGCGGCGTTGTCCGGGCTGATCCAGGCATCACAGGGGTTGCTGTTTCCCAGCCATGTCGAGGGCTTTGGCCTGCCCCCGATGGAGGCGGCAAGCCTGGGCGCGCCGGTCTGTGTCAGCGACCTGCCGGTGTTGCGCGAAATGCTGGGTGACTATCCGGTTTACCTGAAGCCGACGGATGTTTATTCTTGGTTGGAAACAATTGAACGACTTTCCGGGGTGGAACGCCTAACGGACAAGGGTGTGGGTGGCAAAGGAACGATGACGCGGCGCTGGATCGCCCCAACATGGGACGCACATTTCAACGCTGTCTTAAACATCGTCTGACAGGCTGGAAGAAACTTTCGGCCAGGGTGAACGGGGCTTGGGCATACTGACGACATACCGGCTGCGGCTGGCACGCAAACGCTGGCGCATCAGGGCCTTCCGCAAGCGGAGGGAACTGCGGCCCGTGGTCAGCCGCGTGGTCAATATCCGCCCCGATGACCTGCTGCTCGTCTCGACCATCCGCAATGAAAAGGTGCGCCTGCCCTGGTTCCTGCGCTACTACCGTGACCTTGGCATCAATCATTTCCTTTTCGTGGACAATGACAGCGATGACGGGTCGCGCGAATATCTGGCGGAACAGGCTGATGTCTCGGTCTGGGCCACCTCTGCCGGCTATAAACGGGCGCGCTTTGGTGTCGATTGGGTGAACTGGCTGCTGATGCGCTACGGGCATGGGCATTGGACCGTGGTCGTCGATCCCGACGAATTCCTGGTCTATCCGTTCTGCGATACCCGCCCGCTGCGCGCGCTGACCGACTGGCTCGATGCCAGCTCGATCCGGTCGTTTTCGGCCATGATGCTTGACATGTATCCCAAGGGCCCGATCAGCCAGCACCCCTACCGCGAAGGGCAGGATCCGCTGGAAATCGCCAATTGGTTCGACAGCGGCAATTACACCATGACTCGCAACGCCGCCTATGGAAACCTGTGGATCCAGGGCGGCCCGCGCGCGCGGATGTTCTTTACCGACAACCCCGAACGCGCGCCTGCGCTGAACAAGATCCCGCTGGTGAAATGGGATCGCGACTATGCCTATGTCAGCTCGACCCATATGCTGCTGCCGCGCGGGCTGAACCTCGTTTATGACGAATGGGGCGGCGAAAAGGCCTCGGGCTGCCTGCTGCACGCGAAGTTCATCGACACCTTCACCCAGAAGGCGCAGGAAGAACTGGCGCGCAAGCAGCACTACGCCAACAGCCACGAATACCGCGCCTATCAGGAAGGCATGGCCGCCAGCCCGGATTTCTGGTGCAAGTGGAGCGAGAAATACATCAACTGGCGCCAGCTGGAGATTCTGGGCCTGATGTCGAAGGGCAACTGGGCATGAGCGTCGGCTTCGTCATGCTGTGCCATACCGCACTGGACCGCGCCGCCCAGGTGGCGCGCCATTGGGCGGAACGCGGCTGCCCGGTGGTGATCCATGTCGATCGCCGGGTGAAACGCACGGCCTTTGACCGGATGCGGCAGTCGCTGGAGGGCGTGGCCGATATCCGCTTCAGCACGCGCTTTGCCTGCGAATGGGGCACCTGGGGGCTGGTCGCCGCGACCCAGGCCGCCGCCACGCTGATGCTGCGCGATTTTCCGGGGGTTCGGCATGTCTATCTGGCCTCCGGCTCCTGCCTGCCCTTGCGGCCGGTGCAGGAACTGGTCGCCTATCTCGATGCGCGCCCGCGCACCGATTTCATCGAAAGCGTCACGACCGAGGATGTCGGCTGGACCGTCGGCGGGCTGAACATCGAACGCTTTACCCTGCGTTTTCCGTTTTCCTGGCGCAAGCAGCGCCACCTGTTCGACAGCTATGTGCGCCTGCAACGCCGTCTGGGCTTTCGCAGGCGTATCCCCAAGGGGCTGGTGCCGCATCTGGGCAGCCAATGGTGGTGCCTGACCCGCCAGACGCTCAGCGCCATTCTGGAAAGCCCCGACCGGGCCGAACATGACCGCTATTTCCGGCGGGTCTGGATCCCGGATGAAAGCTATTTTCAGACGCTGGTGCGGCAGGTCTCGGCCAATGTGGAAAGCCGGTCGCTCACGCTGTCGAAGTTCGATTTTCAGGGCAAGCCGCATATCTTTTACGACGATCACCTGCAATTGCTGCGCAAATCCGACTGTTTCGTGGCGCGCAAGATCTGGCCACAGGCCGACAGGCTCTATCGCACCTTCCTGTCCGACGATGCCGGGGGGCAGGCCTCTGGCGAACCCAATCCGGGCAAGATCGACCGGCTGTTCGCCAAGGCGGTGGAGCGGCGGACCAAGGGCCGCGCCGGGCTCTACATGCAAAGCCGCTATCCGCGCGCCAATTGGGAAAACGGCATGACCGCCGCGCCCTATTCGGTGTTCGAGGGCTTTGCCGACCTGTTCGAGAATTTCGACATCTGGCTGGGCAAGGTCGCGGGAACCCGGGTGCATGGCCATCTTTTCGCGCCCGACCGCGTGGCCTTCGCCGGCGGCGAGACGGTCTATAACGGGGCGCTCTGCGATGCGCCGGCGCTGCGCGACTATAATCCGCGCGGTTTTCTGGGCAGCCTGATCTGGAACACCCGGGGCGAACGGCAATGTTTCCAGTTCGGCCCCGGCGACCGGCAGAAGATCGCGCCGTTCCTGGCACGCGATCCGAATGCGCAGATCTCTGTCATCTCGGGGGCATGGGCGGTGCCGCTGTTCCACGCCAACGCGAATTTCGGTGAAATCCGCAAACAGGCCGCGCGGCTGCAAAAGATCGAGGCCGCGCATCTGGAGGTGCTGCGCGCCGCCGATGCCAAGGCCAAGGTGCGGATCTGGACGCTGGCCGAATTCGTCGAAAACCCGATGGAGCCGTTGCAGACCATCATCGACGAGATCAGCCCCCGCAGCCTGCGCCGCCTGACCGAGGCGCCGCGCATGGCCGACCTGACCGGCTTTGGCCAGTTCCTGCAAAACCTGCGCAATCAGGGCATGCAGCCGGTGCTGATGGGCGATTTCCCGGCCGGCGACGACCCGCGCCCGCTGACCACGCGGCGGGGCCGCCCCTATCTGGTGAAATGACGTGGCCGATTTCCATTCCTTCGTGATGTTCGCCGAAATGCGCACCGGCTCCAATTTTCTCGAGGCCAATCTGAACGCCCTGTCCGGCGTGACGTGCCATGGAGAGGTGTTCAACCCGCATTTCATGGGCAAGAAGGATAATCCTGCGCTGTTTGGCCATGACCTTGCCACGCGCGAGGCCGATCCGCTGCGGGTGCTGGCGGCGATGCGCGACCAGACCGAGGGGCTGGCCGGCTTTCGCTGCTTTCACGATCACGACGCGCGGGTGATCGCCGAAGTGCTGGCCGATCCGGGCTGCGCCAAGATCATCCTGACCCGCAACCCGATCGAAAGCTATGTCAGCCTGAAGATCGCGCAGGCGACCGATCAGTGGCGGCTGACCAATGCCAAGAACCTGAAAACCACGCGGATCGGCTTTTCCGCATCCGAGTTCGAGGCGCATTTGCAGGATGCGCAGGCGTTTCAGGTCATGCTGTTGCGCGGCTTGCAGGTGACCGGGCAGACCGCCTTTTACATCGACTATGACGATCTGAACGATCTTGCGGTGCTGAACGGCCTCGCGGCCTTTCTGGGCGTGCCGGCCCGGCTGGAGGGGCTGGACCCCAGGCTCAAGAAACAGAACCCCGAAGAGGTCACCGACAAGGTGCTGAACCCCGCCGAGATGGAGGCCGCGCTAGCCCGTCTCGATCGGTTCAACCTCAGTCGCACCCCGAATTTCGAACCCCGCCGCGCGCCAGGCATTCCGGGTTTTGTCGCGGCGGCCGATGCCCCCTTGCTGTTCATGCCGGTCAAGGGCGCGCCCGAGGCGCAGGTGACCGACTGGCTTGGCCGCATCGGCAAGGGCGGGATCCTCGGCGATTTCGTGCAAAAGACCCTGCGCCAATGGAAGCGGCAGACCGGCGCGCATCGCGGCTTTACCGTGTTGCGGCATCCGCTGGCGCGGGCGCATGACGGCTATTGCCGCCTGGTGCTGGACGGGCAGAATGACCTTTATCGCCTGCTGACCAAGGCCTATGGGCTGGATCTGCCGCGCGGGGCCGAGGTGACGCCCGAGGCGCATCGGTCGGGATTTCTGGCCTTTCTGCGCTGGTTGCGGATCTATCTGGGCGGGCAGACCGGGCAGAAGATCGACCCAGCCCTGGCCAGCCAGAGCGCCGTGTTGCAAGGTTTCGCGCAGTTCCAGACGCCCGACCTTGTGCTGCGCGAGGAGCGGTTGGCCGAGGGGCTGGCCTTCCTTGCCGCAGAAACCGGTATCGCCGCGCCCGAATTGCGGCCCGATACCGCGCCCGCCCTGCCCTTTGCCCTGCGCGACATCGCCGACAAAGAGGTGCAGGACGCCGCGCGCGACGCCTATCAGCGCGATTACCTTGCCTTTGGATTTGGCCGCTGGAAGGGCTGACCGCCGTCAGGCGGCGGCCGAGCTGCGGCTTTCGGTCAGAATGGCGTAAAGCTTGGCCGGATCGGTATTGGCGCGCAGCTTGGCGCAGATGCCGGCATCGCGCATGGTGCGGCTGACCAGCGCCAGTGCCTTCAGATGTTCCACCCCCGATTCCTTGGGCGCGAACAGGCCAAAGACCAGATCGACCGGCTGACGGTCCACGCTGTCATAATCCAGCGGTTTTTCCAGACGCAGGAACACGCCGACGATGCCCTGCACCTCCTCCAGCCGGGCATGCGGCAGCGCGATGCCATGGCCCACACCTGTCGGGCCAAGGCTTTCGCGTTCCTGCAAGCCGTCGATGGCCACAAGCGCATTGAGCTTGTAGGCCTGCGAGGCGATCTCTCCCACTTCCTGGAAGAGACGCTTCTTGCTGGTCATCTGACTGACAACCCTGACGGCTTGCGGATCAAGTATCTTCGAAAGTTCCATCAGGGTCGTCCATCCGGCGCCCGGCGGCGCGTCACTTGCTGTTGCGCGGGTCGATCCAGCCGATATTGCCGTCATCACGACGGTAAACGACGTTCACGCCCCCATGTCCTTCGTTCCGGAAGACAAGCATCTTCTGCCCCGCCAGTTCCAGCTGCATCACGGCCTCGCCGACGGTGATCGAAGGAATCTTCGTTTCCATCTCGGCGATGACGACAGGTTGCAGCGCGCCGGCATCGGCATCGTCACCCTCTTCGGTCGGGGCGAGGATATAGGCGGAACCTCCGTCGAATTCAACAGGGGCCGTGCGGCGGTTGTGATGGTCGCGCAGGCGGCGCTTGTGACGGCGCAGCTGCTTGTCCAGACGTTCGCGGCAGGCCTCGAAAGCGGCGTAGATTTCGCCCGCGGCGCCCTTGGCGGCGGCATTCAGGCCGGTGGACAGGTGAACGGTCGACTCGCAAACAAACTCATGCGCATTCTTGGAAAACACGATCACGGCATCGGTCGGCCGCTGGGCATATTTTTCGATCACCTCGCCCAGTTCGGCTTTGACATGGGTTTGCAGCGCCTCACCGATGTCGATCTGTTTACCGCTGATCTGATACCGCATGGCTCCTCCTTCGCGATGACAGTCCGGCATATCCTGCATCATGCAGGGTTTCCGACTGATGAATTTGACATGGGGCCGCCACCGCGCAAGCACCAGCCTTCGGAAGGAAAATCCCTGCCGCGGGGCGGATGGATAGGGGGGCGGTTCTCGCACGCATCCTGGGTATTTGGCGGCAGCGGACCGGGCTTTGTCAATGGCTTCCTGCGACGGAGCGGCGGCTTCGGGCCGTCGGTTCGGCCGCGCCTCGGCGGTCGATTGCCAAGCCCATTGGCACCGCTATAATGCCGCGGCAATTGCCAATCTCCCCGACTTTCTGTTCCTTTTTTTCAGGTATCCACCATGCCCAACCAGATCATCACGACCAGCGCCACCATTGGCGCCGCCTATAATCTCGGCTCCGACGGCGGCTCCATCTGCCTGATCGCGAGCGGGGTGCGCATCATCTCATCCGCCGGCGCAATTTACGGCTATGGCATCAACCAATCCATGCTGGTCGAGGGGCGGATCGAGAGCTATTCGGACATCAACGCCATTCAAGCCTATGGTAACAGTTCGACCATTGCCATCGGTGACGCGGCATCCGTCAGCATCGTTTCCCGCGACTGGATCGCGGCAGTCTATACCAGCGGCGATTCCACCGTGATCGACAATGCCGGCATTGTGCGCGGCGGCAGCGGGATCTACTGCAACAGCATTTCTGCAACCATCGACAATTCCGGGCAGATCCTTGCGATGGGCCGGGGCAGCCTGTTCTCTGGCGAGCCGGCCGCGGCGATCCGGCTGAGCTATAATGGCGTAGGGGTGATCGACATCAGCAATACCGGGCTGATCAAGGGGTCGCTCAATACCGCGCTGCCGGCGCCCAATAACCTGCGCATCGCCATTCACGATACCAATTCGGACGCCGGCAATATCGTCAATATCGACAATTCCGCGCGTATCGTCGGGGCGATCCTTCTGTCCAACGGGGTCGGCACGGTGCTGAATTCCGGCCGCATCACCGGCAAGCTGGACATGGGCGGCGGCAATGACAGCGTGGTCAACACCGGCACCCTGCTGCGCGACGTGATGCTGGGCGACGGCAATGACGTGCTGCGCGGGGCCAATGGCAGCGTGCAGGGCAACATCTATGGCGGCAATGGCAATGACCTGATCACTTCGGGCCTGGGTGACGACGTTCTCTTTGGCGGCAATGGCGACGATCTGTTGCGCGGCGGCGCGGGCGACGATGTGATCTATGATGGCGATGGCGCCGATGTGCTGCGCGGGGGCGATGGCGATGACACGCTGGTTGCCGGCACGGGCAAGGATCTGTTGCTGGGGGGCAGCGGCGCCGACGACTTCCTGTTCCAGACGACCGCCGGGGCGGGTGTGGGAAGCGGCCGCGACCTGATCCGTGATTTCCGGCCCGGGGATGACACAATCGTGCTGAACAAGATCGACGCCAATACCGTGCTGGCGGGCGATCAGGGCTTCACCTTCATCCAGGGCGGGGCTTTCACCCGCGTTGCAGGGCAGCTTCGCTATTCTGGCGGCACGCTGGCCGGCGACATCAACGGCGACGGGGCGGCCGATTTCCAGATCCAGATCTTTGGCGCCCCCGCGCTGACCGAGCGCGACATCGTTCTGTAACCGCATCGGCGGGGCGCCAAAGGGCGCCCCCCTCAGACCATGCGGAAATTCTGGCCCAGATAGACGCGGCGCACCGTTTCATCCTGCACGATTTCTTCGGTCGTGCCGCTCATCAGCACATGACCGTCATGCAGGATATAGGCGCGGTCCACGATCTCCAGCGTTTCGCGCACATTGTGATCGGTGATCAGCACGCCCAGCCCGCGCGATTTGAGATCCTGCACCAGATGCCGGATCTCGCCCACGGCAATGGGATCGACGCCGGCAAAGGGCTCGTCCAGCAGCAGATATTTCGGATCGGCCGCCAGACAGCGCGCGATTTCCACCCGGCGCCGTTCACCGCCCGACAGCGCCAGCGCGGGCGCGCGGCGTAGATGGGTGATCGAAAATTCCGACAGCAGCTCCTCCAGCCGCTCGCGCCGCTTGTGGCCGTCGCGCTCGCGGATTTCCAGCACGGCCATGATGTTGTCCTCGACCGAGAGCCCCCGGAAGATCGACATTTCCTGCGGCAGATAGCCGACCCCCAGCCGGGCGCGGCGATACATCGGCAGGGCGGTCACATCCTTGCCGTCGATGATCACCTCGCCGCCTTCGGGCGTCACCAGACCGGCGATGGAATAGAAGCAGGTGGTCTTGCCCGATCCGTTCGGCCCCAGCAACGCGACCACCTCGCCCCGGTCCAGCCGCATCGACACGTCGCGGATCACCGGGCGTTTCTTGTAGCTCTTGCGCAGGTTGCGCACCTGCAAGCCTTCGGTCATTTCGGGCATCAATTGCCACCCGGCACGAAGATGGTGGAGACGCCCCCCTCCATCCGGCCGGTCCCGGCCTTGAGGTCGATCACCAGTTTCTGCCCGGAAATCGCGCTTTTCCCCTGGGTGAGCAGCACATCGCCGGTCATCACCACCAGACCCGTGGCGATGGTATAGACCGCCTCTTTCGCCTCGGCGGCATCGGTGGCGGAGGCCAGCGTCACCCCGCCGGTGGCATGCAGCTTTTCGATGCTCTTGCCGCTTTCGCCATATTCGACCCGCACGCTTTGCGCCGCCAGCCGCATCTCGCCCTGCGCCACCCGGACATTGCCGGTAAAGGTGGCCGATCCGTCGGCCTGATTGACGTTCAGCGTCTCTGCCTTCACCTCGACCGGCAGGCGGGTATCCTGCTTGAGACCCCCAAAGCTGACATTGGCGTTCTGGGCCGCGACGGTCAGGGGGGCCAGCGCACAGAACAGTGTCAAAAGCAGGGGGCGAAACATGATCGGCCTCAATCGGAAGATACCGCGGAAGACGGGGCAGAAGCGCCCTCGGCCGCGCCGGGTTGGTATATCAGGCTGACGCCCTTGTTGAAAACCAGAAGATAGTCGGGGCGCCCCGCTTCGGGCTGCGACAGGGTCATCTGGCCCGCAGTCAGCCGCCCCAGCGGGCCGAAACCCTCGACCGCGCCTTCGCTTTGGGCGCCGGTGCGATCCAGGTCAAGGACCATGCTGTCGGTGCGGAATTCATAGCCCAGCGAATGCGCCAGCAACACGCCGCCGCGCAGGGTGGCCGTCTTGCCATCCTGCGCCAGCGCCAGCGCCCCCGCCGTCAGCACCGACCTTGCGCCATCGGGGGTTTCCAGCTGGGCGCGCACCTCCTCGGCCGAGGCGCCGCCTTCGGTCGCGGGTTTGGCCATGGCCGCCGTCACCGTCACCGTGGCGCCATCGCGTGTCACGCCCGCAAAGGCGGGGGCGGTCACGCGCGGCTCGCGCAGGCGGTCGGCCAGTTCGGCCTCGGAAAAGGTGATGGCGCCTTCGGGGTCGATGGTGCGGGCCACCAGAAACAGGCTCGACAGGATCGCCAGCGCCAGCAGCGGCAAGGCCACTTTCAGCCAGCCCACCAGTCGCGAATGCCCGTCGCGCCCCCCCATGGTATCACACCACCCCTGCGCGCAGGCAGTCATGGATGTGGATCAGCCCCACCACATCCGCCGATCCCTCGGGATCGACGACGAAGAGCGCGGTGATCTTGCGATCCTGCATGATGCCGACGGCGCGGGTCGCCAGGGCCTCCGGGCCGATGGTGCGGGGGTTCGCCGTCATCACCTGCGCGGCGGTCAGGTCAAGCAGCCCGCGCATGTGGCGCCGCAGGTCGCCATCGGTGACGATGCCGGCCAGCCCGCCATCGGCGCGGGTCACGCCCACCACGCCAAAGCCCTTCTGGCTCATCACCAGCAGGGCCTCGCCCATCGGGGTATCCTCAGACACCAGCGGCACGTCCTGATGCATCAGGTGGCGCACGGTGGCCAGCTTTGCGCCCAGCTTGCCGCCGGGGTGGAACACGCGGAAATGTTCGGGCGTGAACTGGCGATGCTCCATCAGCGCCACCGCAAGCGCATCGCCAAGCGCCAGGGTCATCGTGGTCGAGGTGGTGGGCACGATGCCGGTTTCGCAAGCCTCGGGCGCGGCGGGCAGCAGGATCGCCACATCCGACTGGCGCAGCAGCGTCGAGCCCTCGCGCCCCGCCACCCCGATCAGCGGGATGCCGAAACGCCTGGTATGGGCGATGATATCGGCCAGTTCCGGCGTCTCGCCGGAATTGGAAAGCACCAGCGCCACGTCGCCCTCGGTCACCATGCCAAGGTCGCCATGGCTGGCCTCGCCGGGATGAACGAATTGCGCCGGGGTGCCGGTCGAGGCGAAGGTCGCCGCGATCTTGCGCGCGATATGGCCCGATTTGCCCATGCCGCAGACAATGACCCGGCCCTGCGCGCCCAGAATGGCCTGCACGGCGGCGGTGAAACTGTCGCCCAGCTGATCGGCCAGCAGGTCAAGCGCCTCTGACTCGCGCCGGATCACCCGGCGACCGATGGCCAGAAAATCAGTGGTGGAAAAGGTCATTCGGTTCCTCCCAGCCCAGCAGATCGAGTTCTGCCCGCGTGGGAAGAAAATCGAAACACTTCTGCGCCAGTTCAAGTCGCCCTTCCCGGATCAGCCGCTGTTCCAGCGCGTCTTTCAGCTTGTGCAGATACAGCACGTCCGAGGCGGCATAGTCCTTTTGCGCCTCGGTCAGCACCTCGGCGCCCCAGTCGCTTGTCTGCTGCTGCTTCGACACATCGACGCCGACCAGTTCGGCCAGCAGGTATTTCAGCCCGTGCCGGTCGGTGAAGGTGCGGATCAGTTTCGACGCGATCTTGGTGCACCAGACGGGCGCGGTGGTCACGCCAAAGGCCTTTTGCAGCGCGGCAATGTCAAAGCGGCCGAAATGGAACAGCTTGATCACCGCCGGATCGGTCAGCATCCGTTCCAGATTGGGCGCGCGGGTCTGGCCCTTGGCGATCTGCACCAGATGCGCATCGCCATTGCCCGAGGAAAGCTGCACCACGCAAAGCCGGTCGCGGCGCGGGTCGAGGCCCATCGTTTCGGTGTCGATGGCCACCACGGGGCCAAGGTCAAGCCCGTCGGGCAGGTCGGACTTGTGCAGGTAGATCGTCAAGGAAGCCTCCGCTGGCAGCATGGATCGGGGATAGACCCGGCAGGGGGCAGGGTCAACGGGGCCAATCGGCAGGCGTCGCCCGCGCGCGGATCGGCGCCACCGCGGCTAGAGCCGGGCCTGCGCCGTCGCCAGCGGCCGGTCGGTGCGCACCGACATCAGCAGTTCCACCAGCAGCCGGGCGGTTTCCTCGGCGCCGCGGGGCGGGGGCAGGCGGGCCGCGCGGGCCGCCACGGATTGCGCAAATTCCGGCGCCAGCCCCTGCCGGATCAGCCCGCCCACCCGCGCGGCCCCCGCCACGGTCAGCGCAAGCCCAAGGCCCGTGCTGGCGGCATAGGCGGCGCGCAGGGGCTGGTCATCCATGATCCCGTCCTGATTGGGCACGAACAGCGCCGGCACCGCGCCGAACACCGCCTCGTGAAAGCTGTTATAGCCGGGCGCGGTGATCAGCAGATCCATCGCCCGGCCCAGCGGGGCCAGCGGAAACACCGCGCGGCGGGGCGGATCGTCGGGTGCGGGTTCGGGCGGGCTGGCCAGCGGATTGGCGATTTCCAGCACCTGCACCTCGGGCATGCCGCGCAGGGCGGTCAGCGCGGCACGGCGCAGCGGGGCCATGTCAAAATTCCGGCTGGATCCCAGTTGCAGCAGCACCGCCTTGCGCGCCGGATCAAGCCCCAGCCGGGCGGCAGCCTCCGCCCGGGGCAGGCAATCGCCCGGATCATGAAGCAGGATCGTGCCCACCCGTTCGACCCGGCCCTCTTGCCGCGTCGGGCCGCGATCCTCGTCGCCCGCCAGCTCGGCCGGCTCGATGATCATGTCGAACAGCGGCAGGGTGGCCGGGTTGATCTGGTGATGTTCCTGCCAAAGCGCGCGGCGCAGCCAGACCCAGGCGACATCGCGCCGATGCGGGATCAGCGCGCGGATGGCCGGAAAGGCGTCATTGCCGTCAAAGACCACCATCCGCGCGCCAGTCGCATCCAGCAGGGCGCGCAATTCCAGGGCAAAGGCCTCGTTCCAGCCCGGGCCGGTGACGCCCTGTTTCATATGGGTCGCGACATATTCGGCGCTGAAACCCTGGGCGCGCAGGATCTCGGTGCCCAGCGACAGGGTCAGGAAGACCGGCTCCACCCAGGCGGGCAGGCGGCGGGCGATGGCCATCAGCCGCGTCACATGGCCCAGCCCGATGCCATTGCCACAGACCAGCAGCACCCGGCAAGGCGGCGGTGCCGCGACCAGCGCGGGCAGCGGCGCGGGCGGCACGGCCCCGGGGCGATCCTCGGCTTCGGTGCGCAGCGCCAGACCGCGCGGCAGATCCAGCCCCAGATCGGACCAGAGTCGTTGCAACCGCCCCTTCCCCGCCTCGATCGAATAGCGTTCGTCGATCATCGCCAGCGCGGCGCGCGACTGGCGGGCATATTCGTCGGGCCGCGCCATGAACTGCGCCAGGATCCCGCGCACCTCGGCCGGTTCGGCATAGACCGCGCCGGCGCCGAAAAGCGGCTTGAACGACGGGGGCAGGATGCAGACCAGCCCCTTGGCCAGCGCCTCGGCCACGGCGATTCCAAAGGCCTCCACCCAGTCGGGATGGTGAAAATAGACATAGAAATCCAGCCGCGACAGAAAGTCGTCCACCCCTTCCTCGCGAAAGGGCAGCACCGTCCAGTTCGCCGGGCGCGCCATGTCGCCGGGCAGCGGGGCGGCGCCGAGGATTTGCACCTCCAGCCCCGGATCATCGGGCCAGGCGGCGCGAATCGCCTCGGGGTCGGCGGGCCATTTCATCGGATCGGCGCGGGAATGGCGCCCGATCACCGCCTGCGCGCGGGGCGGCGGCCGGTCGCGCGGCGGATATTCCGCCATGTCGATGACATTCCACAGATCATGCGCCAGCATCCGCGCCGGATCCTGCCCCAGCCGCAGCAGCTGCGCCCGCACCAGCGCGCTGATCGGCGCGAGTTGCACCGGCACGGCAAAGAGCCGCTCCAGATTGCGGATCACCCGGTCCAGATCATATTGCGCCACCCCGGCCGCATCGACCGGCGGATGATGCAGCACCAGCACCACCCGCGCCGGGCGCAGCGCGACCGGGCGGTCGGGCATGGTCTGAAACACATGCGGATGATGCGCCAGCAGGATGTCGCAACTGGCCGGGGTCGCGGCATCCAGCAGCGGAAACCCCGTCGCATCCATCAGCGCCACGATGCGCGGGTCAAAGCCCTGCACCTTGCCGCCCCGGCGGCCAAGAAACGGAAGCAGCGCGGCGCGCAAACCCCAGCCATGCGCGAGCGCAATCTCGCCCCGCAGGGCCGAGGCCGTGCCGCCGCGATACCGCGGATCGCCCGCATGCACGAGATCGAAATGCACAGGGGCGGGCGGTGGCATCATGCGCTCAGTAAGGATCGGCGCCCCCGGGCGCAAAGCCCCCGCCATCATGGAGCCGCCGCGCCGTGACCGGCGCGACCGGCTTGCGCAGCGCATTCGTCGCCATCGCGGCATAGCAACTGTCGGGATAGGCGCTCAGGAACTTGCGATAGGCATCGGCGCTTTTCGCGCGCTGTGCGCCAGCCCAGGCCTTTTTCTCGGCCTCGGTGGGTTTGCAGTTCGGATCCAGCACCGGCTGGCAAGCCGCGATGACCAGGGCCGAGACCGAAAGCCAGAGCGGCAAGAGATATCTGCGCATGGGCAATTCCTTCCGTGACTGAAAGCGGGGCGGAAAACGGAGACCTGAAATATGAAAAGCGTAACATCCCCGCCGAAAAGCGGTCAAGGAAAACGGGCCGCGTCCCGCAGCGCGGCACGAAATGCCTCGGGGTTGGACAGGCGGGCAAGCGGGTCAGGGCTGCGGTCCTGCCGGCGATGGCGCAGGTGGAACGGGCCGGGCGGCGCCAGCTCCAGCGCCGAATCGGCCAGCACCCGCAGGATCGCGTCACGCATCAGCCCCGGTCCCGGCGCCAGATCGCGGTCATAGTCGATCTCGGCCAGCGGCAGGTCGCCCCGCGCGGCGCGCAGGCCGTCCTGCCATTCCTGCATGCCCTGCGCCCAATCCAGAAAGGCCGCCGGATCGGCCTCGATCCGCTGGCCGGTGGTGTCGGTATTGGCCCAGCGTTCGGTCCTGCGCGCCTTTTGCCACGAGATCCAGCAATCGAGCAGCGGGCGGTGCAGCAGCACGGGCCGGATCGCCGGATCGGCCAGCCACGCAGCCAGCGCCGCCTCGGGCACATGGCCGGGAAAGACCTTGATCGCGACCGCCGCCGCCCCGCGCGCCGCCGCTGCGCGCCGCAGTTGCACCAGCGCCCCGCCCGGATCGCCCCGCAGCCGCCGCACCAGCCGGTGATCGGCCGGCCCCAGCAGGTCATGCCCCATCCAGCCTGCCAATTGCGCCACCAGCGCGTCATCCGCCCCATAGGCCGCGCGGGGATTGAAGACCTCGCGCAGGACCATCAGGTCGGACCAGCTTTCCAGCGCATCGAACAGCAGATTGCTGCCTGACCGCTGCAAACCCAGCACCAGCAGAGCGGGCGGCAAGGCGGCGGCGGGCACAGCCGGCACCGGCGGCGCCACGCGCAGCGGCGCGAGATTGCCCAGATCCACATCCGGCGCGCCAAAGACCGGATCGGCCAGGAGGCGCAGCAGTTCAGCATGTTCGGGATGGCCCTCTTGCGCCACGGCCTCGGCCAGATAGTCGGCCTGGGTAAAGGTGCCCCAATTGCGCAGCATCAGGAAATGCACGCCATCGGCCCCGATCCGCCGCGCCTGCGCCACCAGGGCCGGCATCTGGCGGAAATTGCGCGCCTGCACCACGAAATCCAGCCGCAATTGCCCGATCCGCCCGTCGCGCCGCAGCCCGCCCAGAAAGTCCAGGTTGCGTTGCAGGCGGGCGAAATCGCCGTCGCGGCGCAGGATCGCATAGGTCTCGGCCTCGGTCGCATCGACCGAGACCCAGACCGACCGCACATGCCCCTCCAGCCGCAGACGCTCCCAGGCGCGGGGGTCGAACAGCACGCCATTGGTGTGCAGTTGCAGGCGCGGCTGGCCCGGCACGGGGGGGGCGGTGGTCAGCTTGCCCAGCACGCGGCGGAAATGGCGGCTGCCAAAGGGATCGCCGCTGCCGGTGATCTTGATCGCAGTCGTCCCGGCCAGCAGCGGCGCGACGCGGGCGTCGTAAAAGGCATCGAGATCGCGCACCTCGGCCTGCGATTTCGCGATCAGCGCGCTGCGGCAGGACGGGCAGGACAGGTTGCAGGACGTGTCATAGGACAGCAACACCCGGCGCGGCGCCTCTGGCGCGGGGGCGGTGCCGTCGATCACCGCGCGCAGGGCGGCGTCTTTCACCTCGTCCCGGCGCGGCAGGCTGCGGCGCGCGATATAGGGGCAGCTGAGCCGCGAGCAATGGCCGAAATCGCCCTCCAGCACCGAGCGGCGCAGTTCCCGCGCCGCCGCCCCCTGCCAGGCGACCAGCGGATCGTCGCGCCGGGCATTGCCGATGGGCGCCGGCAACCAGGCGGCGCAGCAGGTGTAAAGGTCGGCATTGCCGATGATTTCCAGATCGGTAAAGGGGGCCGGGCAGAACCGGTCCTGCAACCAGTCATCCACGCCAAGACGCAGGCTGGCGCTACGCTCCTCGGCGGCCAGGAACAGGCGCTGCGCAAAGGTTTCGTGCTGGTCGCCCGCATAGGCGCGTTCGGCCAGCCGGGCGGCGCGAGCCCAATCCTGCCGGCCGATCGCCAGCAGCGCCGCCGCGACCAGCCCCAGGCCCGGCACGCGCGGGGCAGCCTCAATCGCCTCCAGTATGGCCTCCTCGGCCCCGGCCAGCGGCGCCTGCGGCCCGGTCACCTGATCGCGCAGAAAGGCACGGGCGAACCTTTCGGCCTCATTGATTTCCAGCCGCGCGACACGGCCGCGCATCCGGGCAAAATACTCCGGCTGGGCGGCGCGGGCGGCACGCAGAAAGGCGGCGGCCGGCCCCTCGCCCGGCGGATCGGGGCCGGGGATTTTCGTTGACATCTGAAAGGGCTCAACAAGAATGGGCTTATTGCTTTGACTATCCGGGCGGGGCGGCCTTGTGTCAACAAACCCTGCCGCTCTTGCCGATCGGGTGTTTTCATGACGCGCTATCCTGCCCGGCTTTGGCCGGTTCTTCTGGTCGCCCTGACCTGCGCCCAGCCGCTTTGGGCCGAGGGGCGCCGTGCCGTGGTCATCGGCAACAGCGCCTATCCCGGCGCGCCGCTGGAAAACCCCGACCGCGACGCCCGGCTGATGGCGCAGACGCTGGATGAGCTGGGCTTTGACGTGTCGCTGTTTCTGGATGTGAACAGCGCGCAGATGCCGTTGCTGCTGGACCGCGTGCAGGAAAAGTTGGCCGATGCCGAGGTGGCGGTGGTCTATTACGCGGGCCACGGGCTTCAATTCCGGGACGAGAACCTGCTTTTGCCGGTGGATACCGATTTCACCTCGGTCGCGGGCATCGCGGGGGCGGGCCTGCCGCTGAGCCGGATGCTGGGGGCGGCGACGGCGGGGGGCGGCGGGGTGCGGCTGGTGATCCTCGATGCCTGCCGCAACGCGCTGGCCGCCAGTGCGCCCGAGGGCGAGCTGAAATCCGGTTTCAGCTTTGTCGAGGCGCCGCGCGGCGAGGTGCTGATCGCCTTTTCCACCGGCGCGGGCGAGGTGGCCTTCGATTCCGCCGGCGGCGTGAACAGCCCCTATACGACCGCGCTGGCCAATGCGCTGCAACAGTCGGGCGCGGATCTTTATGACGTGTTCCGCAGCGTGCGCCGCGCGGTGCGGTCGGGCACGGGGGGGCAACAGATCCCCTGGATCACCGGCTCGATCGAATCGTCGGTGGTGCTGCGCCCGGCCCTGACCCGCGCGGCGCCCGTGCCGGCCGATGCTGCGGCGGGCGCGGTGGTGCGCACCCAGGGCGGCGCGGTGCTGACGCTGGATGGCGTCTTGTGGGATTACCTGCAAGGCAGCGTGAACCCCGACGATTTCCGCCGCTTTGCCGAGGTGTTTCCCGACAGCCCTCACGCCCCCGAGGCCCGCGACCGGCAGGGCCAGACGCTCGCCCGTGCCGATGCGCAATCGGTCTCGCGCGATGGGGTGCGGCTCAGCCCGCAAGAGATCGTGACCGAGATGGGCGCCGCCAGCCCCGATCCGGGCGAGACCGGCCGCGCCTCGGTGCTGATCGACCAGTCGGGCAGCTATGTGATGCGCGACAGTTTCCGCACCTGGCCGCTGCAATTGCCGGCGACCAAGGCGGGGCTGGCCGCCAGCGCCACCGATTGCGACGAGGAGGCCGCCGATCCGGTAGACCCCGACAAACTGTCTCCCGGCGTGTCGGATGCCAATCTGAACATCCGGCGTGCCCTGCGCGCCTGCGCCTTTGCCCTGGCCGCGGACCCGCAGAACCCCCGGCTGCTGTTCCAGTTCGGGCGGGTGCTGGATGTGGCGCGGCGCCATGACTGGGCGAATGCCTGGTATGAGGCCGCGATCGAAGGCGGCTACAGCGCCGCCATGGTCAATCGCGGCTTCAACGCGCGCATGGGGCGCGGCGGCGCGCGCGACCCCGACCTGTCCTTCGCGCTCTATACCCGCGCCGCGCAGGGCGGCAATCTGCGCGGGCGCACCAATCTGGGCAATGCCTTCCTGCTGGGCGAGGGGGTGGAGAAGAACCCCGAGGAAGGCGTTTTGTGGCTGCGGCTGGCGGCCTCGATGGGGTGGCCCCATGCGGTGAATGCGCTTGGCGACGCCTATATGAACGGCACCGGCGTCGCCACCACGCCAGAAGAAGCGGTGGCGCTCTATCGTTCGGCCGCCGAGATGGGGCAGACCACCGCCATGGCCAATCTGGGCCGTGCCTATCTGGCGGGGCGGGGCGTTGCGGCGGATGCGGCGCAGGGGCTGGCCTGGCTGGACCGGGCGCGCGGCATGGGCAACGGCTTTGCCCCGGTCTATGCCGGGCGGTTCTATCTGGAGGGCGGCGGCGGTATCGCGGCCGATCCGCCCCGCGCCCGGCAATTGTTCGAGGACGCCACCCGGCGCGGCAATGCCATCGGCTATCTGGAACTGGCCCAAGGCCATCGCAAGGGCGCCTTCGGTGCCCCGCGCGACCTGGAGGAAGCGCTGCGCAATGCGCTTTTTGCCGAGGCCGGTCGGGTGAAGCAGGCCGCCCCGCTGGTCGAGGAACTGGCCGCCACCCTGCCCGCCGACCGGGTCGCCGCGATCCGGGCCGAGGTGAAGACCTTTCTCGATCAGAACGGGCTCTGACCATGTGGCGCCGCCAACCCGCCAACCCCGCCCCTGCCCCGCCACGTCCCGCCGGGCGGGGCTTGCTGGCCCTGATCGACGATCCGGCGCCCGATCTGGCGGTGCCGCGCTGTCTGGTCACCGCACTTGGCCCCGATCTGGAAAACCGCGAAACCGTGCTGGCAGCCCTGGTGCCGCGCCTGAAGGCCGAGGGGCGGCGCCCGGTGATCTGCGCCACCGACCTTGCCCTGCCCTTTCTGGTGGATTGCCCCGCGGCGGTGGAATTGCTGCCGCGCCGACGCGATCTGGCCGTGCTCGACCCGGCGGAATATGACGGCTATCTCTGCGCCCGCTGGGAACTGGTGCTGGCGAAATGGCAGATCACCGAGGAAATCACCCTCGGGCAGGATTTCGACAGCTTTCGCCAAAGCCAGGCGATGACGGGCTGAACGATCAGCAGCGGAACTGCGCGGGCGCAGCGGCGGCCTCTGCCCGGGCCTGCGCCAGCAGATCCAGCACCCCCTTGCGCGTCAGCCCCGGCTGGCTGCGCGCGGTCTGGCCTGCCAGCAGGCGGAATTCCTCGGGCGTCATCCGCGCCGAGGCATCGAACAGCTTCTGCTTCAGCGGCTTTTCCACCGTGCGGCACATCAGCAGGCCAAAGGCCAGCCCGCCCGCCGCGCCGGGCAGCGTCATCCCGCCCGCCATCGACCCCAGCGTGCCGCCGGCCGCCACCATGCCCAGCACGCAAAGCGCATAGGCATAGCTGCGGCGATCCTCGTCGGTCAGAACCTCGAACCCCTCCATCCCCGCGCCCTCAGCTCAGCGCCTGGAATTCGACGCGGCGGTTTTCCGGCCCCTTGGGATCGGCGGGGTCGAACAGGAAGCGTTCCCCCAGCCCCATGGCCTCCAACCGGTCCGGGCCGATGCCGCAATCCTTGACCATGCGGCGCTTCACCTCTTCGGCGCGCAGCAGCGAAAGGCGTTCGTTATAGGCGTCGGTCCCGGCGGAATCGGTATGGCCGACGATGCGGAACAGCTTGATATCGCTGGCCTTCATCACCTTGCACATCTGATCCAGCACCGGCGCCTGATCGGCCGCGATCGAGGCGCTGTCGAAATCGAAGCGGATGCGGATATTGACCTGCAATTCCTTGGGCAAAAGGCCAAAGGTCACCGGCTGCACCAGCGCGGGGGCATTCTGCGCGACCGGCTGATCGGCGGTGATCGGCGCTTCGGTCAGGGTCACGGCGCCGCCCTGCGGATCGGTGCCCAGCGGCGCGGGGCTGTCGCCGGTGACAGGGGCCGCCGCCGCCACATCGCCGGTGGCCGGGGCCACGGCCTCGCCGGTCTCGTCCAGCGTCAGCAGGGTCAGGCCGCGCGTCTTGCCGGTGCCGGTCTGCACCGCCTGGAACGCCTCGCGCTGCATCTGGAACATGCGCAGCAGCTCATCGTCGCTCAGCGTCTGCCCGACCGCCATGACAGGAAGGAAAAGGCCGCAGACCAAGGCGGCGAAAAGGCCCGAACGTCGCATGAAAGCACCCGAAAATATCAATTAAGGATGGACCCATCCTATGCTAGATTGGCTCTGTTTTCAATTGCGACCCTTTTCCGGATCATTCACAGATGCCCGATTGCATTGCCCCCTTGGCCCCGGGTGACGGGCCATGACGCAGCCCACGACCTTTGTCCCGCGCAACCCGGCGCGCTGGCCTGCCGCCGTGCCGACCGCGCTTGGCGCAGGGCTGACCCATCGTGGCCGGGTGCGCAGCGCCAATGAGGACGCGATCCTGACCGACCCGAGCGGGCGGCTCTGGGCGGTGGCCGACGGGATGGGCGGGCATGAGGGCGGCGCGCTGGCCTCGGATCTGGTGATCGACACGCTGGCCGCCATCCGCGACGAGGACGACCCGGCCGAGGCGCTGGACATGGCGCTGACCGAGGCCAATGCCCGGGTGCGCGCGGCGGCGGCTGAACGCGGCGCGGGCATGATGGGGGCGACCGTGGTCGCGGTGCTGATCGACCAGGGCATCGCCCATGTCGCCTGGGCGGGCGACAGCCGCGCCTATCTGCTGCGCGGCACGCGGCTGCGGATGCTGACCCATGATCATACCGTGGTGCAGGATCTGGTCGATCGCGGCCAACTGGCCGCCGAGGCGCGCGAACACCACCCCGAGGCGCATGTGATCACCCGCGCCGTGGGCGCCGCGCCGGAACTGGAGATCGACCACGCCGCCGTGCCGCTGGTGCCGGGCGACCGGCTGATGCTGTGTTCCGACGGGCTGCCGCGCTGCGTCTATGAAAGCGTGATCGAGGCGCTGCTGGCGCTGGCCGAAACCGCCACTGTCGCGACCGAGATCCTGATCCGCCGCGCGCTGGAGGAGGGCGCGCCGGACAATGTCTCGGTCATCGTGGTCGATCTGACGGGCGGGTAACGGCATGGCACAGGCAAGGGGCACCCTGATCGGGCCGATCATCGTGGCGATCGGGGTCGTGGTCGCGGCCATCGCCTTTGCGGTGGTGACGGTGCTGCTCGATACCGCGGACGGCGCGGCGGAGCTGCGGCTGTCACGGCTGGAGGATGCCGTGGCGCGGCTGGAGGCGCAGGGGGCCGAGACCGCCTCGCAGGCCGAGGGGCAGAAGGCCGATCTCGCGCGGCTGCGCGAGGAAATGAGCCTGCTGGCCAATCGCGGCCCCGCCTTGCCGGCAACCGCTTCGGGCGCCGAGGCCCTGTTGGCCGCGCCACCGCTGCAAGACCCGGCCGCGCTCCTGCCCGACGAGGATTTCGAGACCGCGCCGACCGAGGCACTGACCGAACAGATGAAGCTGGCCAAGACCCGCTTCAACAAGGGTGTCACCCAGCCGCGCAACCGCATCATGATGGAACTGCTAGGCCCGCCGCGCGACAGCTACAACACCGATTGCCAGCCGGTCAGCAACCCCGCGCTCAAGGGCCTGATCGAGACACGGCAGGTGGGGCCGATCAAGGTCTCCATGCTGCGGCCCGCATTGGAGAGCCTGGAGCGGGTGTTGAACCGGCTGAAGGAAAGCGACCCCGACATCTACGCCAAGGTCGGCACTGCCGGCGCGCTTTGTGCGCGATTCATCCGCGGCTCCACCACCTCGGTCTCGAACCATTCCTGGGGCACGGCGATCGACCTGACGCTGGAGGGCAAGCTCGACGGTTTCGCCGATGGCGGCACACAGTTCGGGCTGCTGATCCTGGCGGAATATTTCAATGACGAAGGCTGGTTCTGGGGCGCCGCCTATAATCGCGAGGATTCGATGCATTTCGAGGTGGGCGAGGAAACCCTGCGCGCCTGGAAGGCCGAAGGGCGGCTTTAGGTCATGGCGGCGGGGCCAGAGGTCTATCAACGGCTGGCCGATCCGGTGCTGGCCTATGCCGACCGGCTGGCCGATGTGCGGGGCGAACGCCTGGGCGATCTGCTGCGCCATGCGACGGTGCTGCTTGACCGTTTCGGATCGGGGCTGCAAAGGGCCGGCGTGCCGGGGCCGGCGGTGCTGCCGGCGCGGCTCGCGCTTGGGCTGGTGCTGGATCACGAGGCCCGCGCCAATCGCGAGATCGACCCCGCGCTCTGGGGCGAGGGCGCGCGCCGCCTGCTGTTCGAGGGGCGCACCGTCGCCCTGGCCGATATCGCGGAATATCAGCGCCGCGCGGCGGGGGCCGGGCCGGATTATGCCGGCGCGGCGGGGTTTCTGGCCACCTGCCTTGCCCGGCTGGAGGGCGCGCGGCGGCATTATGACAGCGGCCCGGTCACGACGAACTGGACCGGCATCCTGCTCGTCTTGATCAGCGCCTATGTGCTGGCGATCCTTGGCTGGGGCGCCTGGGTCGAATGGCGTTTTCACCGCGATCTGGCGGCGGCCTTTGACGCGCAGGCACTGGCCACCGGGCTGGACCGCGACGGCAAGTTTGTCGATCTGGCGGCGCGGCTGGATGCGCTGGCCGCCGCCGCCGATACCACCGCCGCCACCCGGGCGCGGGCGCCGGTGAACCTGTTCGCGCATCTGGCCGGCTATGATGCCGCCGACCGGGCGCAGGCCACCTATGCCGATGCGCTGGCGCGTCACCTGCCGCCGTTGCTGGCCCGCGCGCTGGATGATGCGCTGGCCCGCGAGGGCGAGCCGGTCGCCGCCTATGACACGCTGCGCGCCCATGCGGTGCTGTCAGGCGCGGCGGTATGGCAACCCGACTGGCTGGCCGGCTGGACTGCGGCGCGCGTGGCCGAGGATGCGGGGCTGCGCGGGCTGGCGCCGCATGTCGCGCGGCTGGCCCCGCCGGCCACCGCCCCGCCCGCGCCGGATGCCGAATTGCTGGCCCAGGCCCGTATCCTGGCCGCCGAGGCCCCAGAGCCCGACCGCGCCTATCTGGAACTGAACCGCGCCGCCGCCACCGCCGCCCTGCCCGACTGGCACCCCGATCAGGCGGTGCCGGGCCTGTCGGCGGTCTTGCGGCGCAAATCGGACCTCGCCTTTGACACGCCGATTGACGGGCTGTTCACCGCCGCCGGCTGGGCCGAGGCACGCGATTTCGGCGCCGGGCTGGCGGTGCAGGCGGCGCGCGATCAGGCGGCACGGCTGTTCCCTACCCCGCCCCCGCCGCAAAACGACACGCCCGACATCCTGATGGACCGGCTGCAACAGCAGACGTTGGCGGTATGGTCAGGCTATCTGGCCGATCTGCGGGTGCGCGAATTCACCACGCCCGACGCCTCGGTCCGCATCTCGGGCGAACTGGCGCGGCGCAATTCGGTGCTGGAACAACTTCTGGCGCAGGTCTGGCAACAGGCCGGCGGGCGCGACCGCAGCCGCAGCCATCCGCAGCAACTGGCCATTGCCGCCGAATTCGGGCCGATGATCCAATATGTCGAACAAGGCCGCATGCAAGAGATTGCCGCCCTGTTCGCCGGGCTGAATGTCGCGCTTGGCGCCATGGACCGGACCGAGGAAACCGGCCAGCAGCGCCTGATGTCGGCGCAGGATCGCGGGCGTTCGGTCGCCACGCTGGGGGTGGCGCCGACCGTGGTCGTGCAGATCGTCGAGGATACGCTGGCCCAGACCGGCGCCGCCCATGCCGATCTTCTGTCCAACCCGCTGACCCAGATCTGGCAGGCGCAGGTGCTGGAAACCTGCCTTCAGGCCACCGCCGGCCGCTTTCCCTTTGCCGACAGCGCCGAGGAGGCCGAGCCGGCCACCCTTCAACGCCTGTTCGGCCCCGGCGGGCTGATCGACCGCTTCGTGACCGGCCGCGCCGCCGAGATGCTGGATACCAGCGCAACCCCCTGGCGGTGGAAGCCCGAGGCAAGGTTCGAGGGGCTGGCCCCCGAAAGCGCCGCCTTCCTGCAACGCGCGCAGGCGATTGGCGCGGGGCTGTTCGGCAAGGGCGACCTGCGCGCCACGCTGACCCTTTCGGCGCTGGCCGAACGCGGGCGGGCCTTTGTCACGCTGGGCGGCACCGGCGGCCCGGTCGAGGCCACGACCGAGGCGCTGCGGCTGGATTGGCCCGGCCCAGACCCCGCCGCCGGGATCGAGGCGCGCTTTACCGGCGCGGGCGGCGAGGCGCGGCTGACGGCGCCGGGTCTCTGGGGGCTGTTTCGGCTGCTGGCGCCGCTGCGGCTGCGCGAACGCGATGGCGGGCAGCGTTTTCTGATCGACCTCAAGGCCGAGGATGCCCGGCTGTTTCTGGAACTGCAATTCGACAGCCCGCAGAACCCGCTGGCACTGCGCGGGCTGATGCGCGGCCTGACCTGCCCGCCCGTCCTGTGATTTCCGCCCGAATCGCGGGAATTGCGGCATACTGCCCGCTATTGTCCCCGGCATTTCGCCAAGCCTGTTTTGAACATATATCTGACGAAAGACTCTGCCATGGTCACAAGAGAGAGAGAGTTTGATGACGATCTGCCGGGCGGGCCCTCCCGTATCACCGTGTCGATCCCCGCCATCGAACAGGAGCATTTCTTCGCGCGCATGGACGGTGAGGAACAGCTGAGCCAGTGCTTTTCCTACAGTCTTCTGATCAGTTGCAAGGACATGGACCTGAAGCCGGAAACCGTGCTGGGCACCCCGGCGCTGGTGACCCACAAGCTGAAAGATCCGCGCCATTTTCACGGCTTCGTCACCGATTTCGCCCTGGAAGAGATACGCGACGATCTGGCCTTTTTCCGTCTGACGCTGCGGCCCTGGCTCTGGTTCCTGTCACTGGAAACCGACAACCGCATCTTTCAGGAAAAATCGGTGCCCGACATCGTGGAGGAGGTGTTTCGCGACTGGCCCGAGGCGCGGTTCAAATCCAGGATCGGCGGCCGGCATGATGAGCGGGAATATTGCGTGCAATATGGCGAAAGCGACCTGGATTTCGTGCAGCGCCTGCTGGAAGACGAAGGCATATTCTATTACTTCACCCATGACGAAACCGGACATGTCCTGATACTTTGCGACAGCAATCCGGCCAAGGACTGGATCCCGCTGACCTATCAGCCCGACGTCTTCCAACGTCAATCGGGGCGCCTCTACATCACGCATTGGGCGCCGCGCACGCAGGTCAGCAGTGGCAAGTTCACCGCCCGCGACTATGACTTCGAAAAACCGGCCCTTGACCTGACAGCCAGACAGATCGCAGAGCCAAGACAGGCGCAGAACAAGGCCGAACTCTATCACTATCCGGGTCGCTATGTGGATCTGGGGACGGGCGATGCCATCGCGAAACGCCGGCTGGAGGAGGCACAGGCCGATCATTGCCGTGTCAGCGCGAAGACCACGGCGCTTTTGCTGGCGCCGGGTCAATCTTTCGTGCTGGAGCATTTCCCGCGCGAGGTGGAAAATGGCGACTACTTCGTCGTCTCGGCCCGCTATTCGCTGTGGGACGAAGAATTGCGCGCCGGCCAGGCCAGTGACGAGGAAGGCTATGAGATGAGCATGGTCGTCTCGCCGCATGCGCAACCGTTTCGGCCATCACGCATCACGCCGCGCCCGCGCATGGCGGGGCCTCAGACCGCCGTCGTGGTCGGGCCTGCCGGGTCGGAGATTTTCACCGACAAGTATTCGCGGGTAAAGGTGCAGTTCCATTGGGACC
>Ga0209053_1000511_pt1 | contig 26240 bp, 15 predicted proteins | sample EBPBio152010_DNA_FD_185864 | JGI IMG/M metagenome (GOLD analysis project Ga0209053, IMG submission 185864) | Wastewater treatment Type I Accumulibacter community from EBPR Bioreactor in Madison, WI, USA - Reactor 1_7/15/2010_ DNA (SPAdes)... | ecosystem: Engineered > Bioreactor > EBPR >... | reverse complement strand
CGTTCAAATGGTTTTTCTTCAGTTTCATCTGTAATTTCATACCAACCTTCTTTTTTATTGTATTTAATTTCAATACCATAAATAGAATATATATCTTTAATATCACGCTGGAAGGTACGTTGTGAAATATCAAATTTATCGCCTGAAATATCTTGTTCTTTCAACAGATAGTCATGTAGTTCCTCAAAAGTAGATTGTTTAGTTTTTAATCTTTTTACAATTAATAAGTGTCTTAAGATATATTCACGTTTTGCCATGTGGTATTATTTTTTACCAAATGTAAACAAGTATAACGACAAAAAGTGTCGTTATTAAAAAAATGTAGAAATGAAAAATATTTTTACATAATAGGACGGTTTGCATAATATTTTAGTAGTTCAATGTCTAGGTATTTTCTTCATAGTTCATCGTCTGCTGCTAGTTTTAGAAAATCATCTTGTAGACCTAATACACGAAACACATTGAAATAGGCTCCCATTGCCACACTTGTTTTTCCAAGCTCAATTAAATGCAATGTTGATCTAGAAATATCTGCTCTCTCTGCTACTTGAATCATAGTGAGTTTTCGCCTTTTACGAGCCATCTCGATATTTTCTCCCATTTGTTATAAGACTTTATCGTACTTTGGTAAAGCAATTTGCTTTTTGGTTGCCATTTTTAATAATTTTTTTATTATTCTAAACAAAAACAGCTATTTTGTTTGAAATAACACACATTTTTATTATTGTGGTTAAATTCTTCGTATAGCGAATTGCGATAGGCGATATGTATCCTTTCTTTATCCAATTGTTTATTAAAAAAAAGGAATTGATTTTATTCTATGGTTACACAAATTCCGATATGGTCGCTTAGTTTTTTATCGTGGTTCCAAGTTTTGATTGTCACTTTTTTATTTTTAATGAAATCTTTACTTACAACAATATGGTCTACATTGTTTTCAATAGCTGCGGTTATGTTTGTAAGTTTCAATTTTTCAAACGTATTATTTAATTTATTTCTAGCATCGTGGCTAGGATAAACTCTTCCTGAAAAAGTAACGTTTAAATCACCAATAATGCAAAGTGGTTTTTCGGACGATAGCTTTTCAAAGTCTAAAAGTTGGTTTTCTAAATCGCTTTTGAAACGTTCACCAATTCCGCCAAAAACACCGATGATTGTTGCATAAACATTTAGAGGGTCGAATGGAGTTTCAATTTGAGCACAAACCGTAGTATAGTTATCATAGGTTTTATGCTGCGCTAGGATTTTATATTTTGTCCAAATTGTGGTTCTATTTTCTCCCGAATCATACTTAATGCCATCATGACCTTTTGTTAAAGTTTTCGTCTCATTAGAAGTGTATTCTTTGCCGGGATTAATGATGGTATTTGTTTCTGTCAAGATTATAATATCAGCGTTGTAATCGGCTAGTTTGTCAAGGATTGCTTGATTTGCTTTTTTGGGTCTTTCTAGATTCCAGGTTAGGATTTTCATTGGAAGTAGGTTTTTTCTTTATGCACTATATTGTCACATTATGTAAAGAAGCTTTTGAAAAAAACTACTGGCGCAAGTTGCGAAGCGTAAGTATTTATTTTCTAAAAACTGTGCCAGTAATTTTTTTGGATCTTTGGCAAACGAGTTGCATTTGAAATGTAAAATGTTCTTTTTACCCACAATGAAATCATTTGTTACTTGCTAATAGTTTTTTATTTTAAACTAAAATCGTATTGAATTTTTTCTAATGTATTCCACTGCTTCTTTTTCAATATAATGGTTCGTTTTATTTTTTTTTGAGAATATCCATTCATCAATATCTGATTTTTTGAAATATAATTTTTTACCATTTTTATAGTGTGGTATTGTATTCCTATGTGTCAAACCGTAAATAGTAGTTTTTGCAATTTTTATATAAGTAGCAACTTCAGATATATTCATAATTTGATTAACATCGGGTTTGGTGCTAATGTAATTAAGATTATAGATCGCTTTTTCAATTCTATCCAGTCTTTCTATAATAAGTTCAAAAGGATTTTCCATATTTAAGTGTTTTAAAATAATGAAATTCCTTTTTGATATTCTATTCTTAATCCTTCTTTTAGATATTTAGCTAATTCATATTCTAAATGCTCTTTCATAAAATTTTCTCCAAATTCCTCATATACTTTAATGAATTTTAAAGCAATTGTATTCAAATTATTAGCAGGGATTCGTTCTTGTTTCTCTGAGCTAGCTTTTCTGAAAGAGGAACAAATTAAAGTGTATATTTCAATAACCTTTTCATCGCTAGTTTTATCTGTTGGAGCTGTATTATTATATTCTCCGATATTTCTTAACCTTTTAACTAAGCTAGTATTTAGTTTATCTTCGAATGAAACTGGCTTTTCTGGTTTTCTTTTCAAGATATAATAACTAAAATAGAAAATAGGGTATATTATAGTCATAAAGGATCTCATCACAATAACAAATGAGTATCTGTAAAACCAATTTTTGTTTTTGTTTTCTTTTAGAAAATAATCATTCTCAATTAATAAATGCTTTGCAAGAGGACCAATAAAATTTAATAGTATACCAACGCCAAAATAGATTAAGAAAATCATTTAATATACTTTATAATAATTGAAACTATAACTAAAACAATAATTGCAAAATTTAATTTTTTATTGAAATCTAGTTCTTTTTTTAACGCTTCATTATTGGTGATAATTGCATCTAATTTAGTGTCTGATTCTTTTAATTTATGTAGTAAGTCTTTTGTTGTTTTTTCTTGATTTTCTTTAACTATATCAAAACCTTTATTAATTTCCTTTTGGTATTTAGTAAGTGATTGTTCAATATCACCAAAGTTTTGTATTATCTTATTGATGTTTTGTGATATAGTTGTTAATATGCCATTTATACCATTAACCGAAATGAATACCTCTGATAATTTGTTTTGATGTTTGTTGAAATGTTCTTCTAAATCTATTTTTGATAAACGAGTGATTTCTTTACCTAAATCTTCAATTTTGTTTTGAAGGCTATTTGCTTTTTCATCAAATTTCTTTAATTCTTTACCAATTTCTACTTTTGTATTATCTAAAAATTTAGTTTCTAAATCTTTGAAAAGAGTATTGAAATCTATTTCAACTAATCGATTAATTTCTGAGCCAAGTTCAGCTATCTTATTAGAAATTTCAGAAATTTTCTGTTCAAATATTGAGTTGTTACCTTTTAAATAAAATTCAGCAGAATCATTTAGTTTTGCTGCAAGTTCTTTAAATAGTTCTGGGTTTTTAAGACTTAGACTAACAGACTCTTTGATTTCATTATGTAATGATTCAATGTCTTTTAATTTCTCGTTTAATTTTTTTACGTTTTCTTGAGATTCTCTAAGAATTTCTTCTGTGTTGTATTTTTCCATGTTTAAAACTCATTATATTTTGTTACTAATGCATCAATTCCTTTGTATTGCAATGTTTGTAAAAGTATGTTTCTGATTAAATTTATATCTTGAAATGATTGATTTGATTTATCTATATTTTGAAGCAATATGTTAAAGTAATTTTTAAATATTTCCTCTATTTTATCATAATCATTGTTATGATACACTTCATCATTATATAGTTTTTCAAAACCATTTTTTAATTCCATGTTTGCTTCTGAACGGTAAGCAGCATTGTTTACTGCATACATTGAAAATGCTTTTAATAATCGAAGTACCCATTCCTTTTTTAAATCAGAAACTGAAAGAGATTGCATTATTTTTTTACAAGACCCCATCATATGCTTGTAATTATTTTGTTCTGTTCCTTCTAATTTGAATACTTCTAAATATTTATCTAAAATACTATTTGGATTTATTTTATTTTCTGAATAGTTATTATAATCTTCTAATAATGAATAATTTTCATTATCAATCATGAATTCTTTTCTAGCATATTTTGCATTGAAATAAAAGTAGATTTGTTCTTTGATGAATTTGTTTTGTTCAAACCAATCTTTATAGCCAATGGCTTTAATTAGTGTATCTTGAATTTCATCTGTTGCTCTTTTTCTTTTTTCTGCTATTTCTTTATATGAGAATTCAGCCAAGAAATATAAACACTCTAAAATGTCCTCAACATAGTTTTCTTTTTGGAATGATATTTTTTCGTTTAATTCTTTAATCTTATCTAATGTCGAATTTTCAGATAAATAACGACGGAGATAACTTTCAATGTTATTTATATATATATCAATATTTTTCTCTTTCTTAAAAGTACAATTGTATATTTTGATATTATAATCATATGTGTAATCAACTAAGAAACCCATAGAATGCAATCTGTAAATTAGTCTACCAGTATCTCCAGTATGACGGTCTCTATAGAATATTACTTCTAATTCATTTTTTACTTCATCAGTAATATCCTCGTAACGTTTAATATCATTTTTGTCAATGTTAAAAAGTAAATCTTCAAAATCAAGAGAATTATTTAAAACTTTTATGATTACATTATCTTGATTATTATGATTTATCCTAAATAATAACTTAACCTGCTCAACTTTAGAAAATATTATATCTAAGTAGAGTTTATTATGATTTATTACAAATTCAAAAGTGTCTTCAGTTGTTTCATTGAAAACATCTTTTAAAGATTTTTGTTCCTCAAAGCCAGGTTCATTGATAAATTCAGATTCGGTAAATAGAAATTTTACTTGTGTTTTCTCAAAATCAACACCTTTGAATGATAGTTTGTAAAAATAATTATGAATATCTCTATCTAAATATTTTTCATACAATAATGAATTTTCCTTTTCAATAGAATCTAAAATTAATTTACGAATTCTTTCGTGTTGATTACTATTGAAACTATTAGCGCCACCTTCTCGATTAGTATAAACAAAATCGGTAGTTTCAATGAAATTAATAAATTTCTCTCTTGATTCAAATGTTCCTGATAATAACAGTCTCAAAATAAAACGGATATTATTACTTATAAGATTTGCATTCTTTTCAAAAAACTTTTTAATGTCAAAAACAGTTACAAAATTTGTATCAATTAAAACGTTGGCTAATGCTACCTTTTTATCTCTACCAGCTCGTCCACATTCTTGAACAAAACTTTCAAGTGAACTTGAATAATTATAATGGTACGTACTTCTGATATTGCTTTTATCTATTCCCATACCAAAGGCTTTTGTGCAAACCATGTGATGGATTGAACCGTTTCTAGTGGTAAAGTTTAAGAAGTAATCTTGTATATTATTATCTACTTCATATTCATCATTGGCATAATAATATCCTTTGCTTTTAGATTGTAAATTTTTATGAACATATCTTACTCCTTTTTTATTTATGAATTCACCAATATTTTCTCCCGATTCATAAACACTTGTGCCTTTTACTGAACAAAATGTAATTGTATAAAAATCATCTGTTTTAGATTGACTTAAATCTGCTTCTAATAATAACTTAGCATTATATTTAAAAATAAAATTGCCTTCTATATCTTTTTCAAATTCATTCGTTTCTTGATTTCTTAAAGCAAAATCTTTAGGTTCAAAATCATGAAAATGTTGGAGTTGGGATTTAGTTAAGATTTCCTGGGTATTAATAGTTGACAGTTGTTTTCCTAAACTAGAAAAATTATTATTTAAAGTTTCCATTCTGTCTTTATCAGTAACGTCAATAATTTTAAAAAATAATTCAGGTCTAATGGTATTTTCTATCATAATGATGGCATTTGCCACATCATTATCATCATTTTTAATTTGCAATTCTCTTTCAATGTCTGTTAGTACATCAAATGAAGCTGTAGCTGTTAGCCCAATTAGCGTTACTTTTTTATTAGGGTTTTTTATTTTACAGAATTTCTGAGCATTTTTACCCAACATTAAATAAGTATATCTAAAATCATGTCCCCACTCTGAAACGCAATGCACTTCATCAATTACACAGAATGAGAATCCAAGTCCAAATTTAGAACCGTCAATATTTTTAATTACACTTCTAAAATCTTTCATTACAAAACGTTCTGGCGAAACAAAGAAAAAAAGTGTTTCTCCTAAGCGGAAATCGATAATTCGTTTGAATTTTTCTTGAGATGATATAGTTGAATTAATGTATTCACAGCAATCTATCCAACTTTCTTTAAGTACTCTTACTTGATCTTCCATTAGAGACTTTATCGGGTCAACCACCAAACATAATCCTGGTTGTAAAAAAGTAGGTAATTGATATGTTAATGATTTACCACCACCGGTAGGCAATAGTCCAATAACAGGTTTTTGTTGAATAGCTCTTGAAATAATAGGTAATTGCCCTTCTCTGAAGCTAGTTTTTCGGAATATGTTTTGAATAAAAAAGTTGATATTTTTTTCATATTCTTTTATAGGTGAATACGAACCGTCACTTTCTCTTTGGACTAATGCCACATAATTTAATAAATCTGAACAATATACTTTTCTGCCACTATTTGCTGAATTATCAAAGTAGTGTGATGAATTAATTACGATGGCATCACGAAGTGAATAACCACTTTCCTTATAAATTTGAGAACGTTTTAAAATGGAATGATCAATAATAATATCAAAATCGTTGGCACCAAAAAAGGTTTCGTTTTTTGGTTTATAACCGCAATGTAATTTTTGATTTATTACCCATTTCTCATTTTCAAAAATGCTTAATTCAATTTTCGGTAGTTCTAATTTGTCTTCTTCCTCAAGTATTGCGTTTATGTTTGCAAAAAAATCTTCTAAACTTTTTATTGCTAATGCTCCACAAGGTAAATCTCTTTCTATAATTGCAATTTGTAAAATTTGTTTTTCTAATAAATTTTGATTTGCAATAAAATGTTCAATTACAACTTTTTGAATTCTTGCAACTGCTAATGGGATATAAATTAAACTATACTCTTCTAAAAAATCTTTATATTTACGATTGAAGTTTTTTTCAAATATTGTATAAATATCTCTGCTAATTAATGTTTCAAAAGGAATTTCATTTTTATGAATTTCTTCTTTTGTGAAACGATATGTTTTTGCATCAACTTCTTCGGCTGCAATATCACGAGTATTGTCATAATGCACATATTCATTTAGTAAATGATGTGGACCATCTACCTCAAATATTCTAGTTACATTTTTTAAACTATTACTAGCTGCATTCCAATGTAAGTATGGTGAAGTAAAACTAAAATCGACTGAACGACCACCGGTCATAGTTGGTGATAGTGTTACAAAATCTCTTTGTGATTGTAAAATTTGAATTAGAAATGGATGTTGTTCTATAAATTGCCATTCTAAATGACTTCCTAGTGAACCGCCATAATTTATTTTATTTATTAGATGTCCCGGTTCAATAAGATGCAATAATTCAAAAATAGTTTGATATTCTAATTTTTTTATTGGTTCATTGTATTTGAATTCGAACTCTTCTTTATTGGCATTTAATAAATTTATTTCAACAAATTTTTCTTCAATTATTAGAGGTGCTTTAGTTGGCAAGCCTCTTGCTATGATGTTATTTATTGTAGCTAAAACAGGATGTATTTTATCGTATTCAATTTTATGAGTATATGGAAATTGTACATCAAAAGCACTTAGGCTTTGAAGCAAACCTTTTATTTTGTTGATGTCGTCGTTTTCTTTTTCATTGAAATAATTCAATGATTTGAAGTTATCCGTAATTAAATTACTGATTACATCTACTATATATCCTGCTTTGAACTGTTTCATTTCCCAATACTATGAATTAATTTTTTAAAATTATAAATAAAACTATTCTTTAATTGTTCTGTATAATTCAAAAAAGCTAATATATCGTGTAAAATCTATATTAGAAATTAGTAGATTAGAATGTCTATTTAAAAATTGATGATTCCAAAGTGGATGGACAATAAGACTATTTACAATATTTGATCCCATAATATCAATTGTTGTTTCTTCCAAATAATAAAGCATATTACTACTTTGAATTGCTTTTATTTTTGGATTTACTTTTGAAAGTGTAACTGCTCTTTTATTGATTAAATCATGAAGATCTTGTAATTCGAAATATTGAGACAAATTACCATCCAAGCCAAAGTTATAATTATGATTGGTTAAAAGTCGTAATAGTCCAACACCTAACCTCCAATCTAAAATGTGATGGTAGCCAGAATTATCATAAGCATTTAGACATTTTTGACATGATGTACTACATTCATCGCGATGATTAATTATAGATTTAATAAAGTTATTTTTACCTTCTAAAATATCATTTAAAATATCATCGAAATTTTCATATAAATAGTTTACAAAACCTGATCCATTTGGTGCAGCATCGCTTAAATATAAATAAGGAACATTATTTTCTATCTTTAATTCACTTATTTCTATTTCTCGTGGTTCTATATCTAATCTGTCTGCAACAACTCTTTGAAGAATAAATGCCGCAGAATAGAAAGCTGATTTAATAGCACTTTTATTGCCAGTAATTACATCCAAAGAAATACCCTCAGGTATATTTGTAATTTGTAATTTGATCATCTCTGTAGATTTCTTTGCTCCTAATGCAATCTCCTCGATAGGTCGATCTTGGATTCTTAGATAACTTTCAATGATGAAATTTGGTTGGAATTCAATTTCTTCATTATTAATCCCAGTTTCCTTACTAATATGTGTTTCAATAATCCTTGAATTATTTGGAGTTTTATATATATCAAAATTACAAACTGATTGACCTTCAAAATAATTACCATTGTTATTATTTATATGCCAAATTTCAGATCCAAAACCGAAATATGTTAAATTATAATTTCTTTTGGTTTGATTTTGATAAGTATTTGCTTTTTCATCTGCAAAAATTCTTGAAATAGAAAAATTAGATCTAGAATCACTATTATCTCTTCCATTACCAATGTTATTGATAATGGTATTAGTTCTAAATGCTTTAGGTATTACTAATCTTTTAGATGTTGTGTTTTCGCTATTTTCAGAAAAAGGATCAATAGTTATAAAATTGTCATTTTGATCAAGAATTAGTGAGTAACTGTTTTCCAATGCATCTAATTGTTCTAAATTACTTCCATTATATTTTTTTAATGTTTTGATATTATACAAATTACCTTGTACTCTTCCATAAATTAAAGGAACTGTCAATCCTACAGATTCATACTCTCCTTTATCTTTTGTTTTTATCGAGCCTGGTGCAAATTCAGTTATTGCTTGTTCAAGATTTCTGCTTATGGACTTAATTTCACCATTCCCTGAGCCATGATAAAAACTTCTTGTATTACTAGGCATTCCGTACATTGGCAAAAGCCCAGCTTCAGCTAAAGTTTGTGCTAATCCAATAGTGTATAGATTGTTATTTATTGCTCGATCTATTTCATTGATTAATTCATTTTTAAGCCATAAATTTAAATTAGTAATATCTTTAATTATTCTATCCTCTTTATTGAATTGTGTTAAATAATAATGTATGTATTCATTTATTATACTTTCATTCCCTTTAATCCAATTTTCAATTATAGGCTTATGAATTGTCCAATTGGAACAACTATCAAATTCACCATGTGTATCGGTTATACTCTCTTCAATTTGTATATTTTGAAATGCTATTTTTAAAATATTCTTAGTTAACATTCTTTTTACGATCGGTAACTTAATTTGATATTCATTGTTGCTTTTATTTGGAGCTAAAGCCAAAAGTGGAGCAGGAGCATCACCACCTGTTATTTCACTAATACCATTATGATAATAATAAGTGTCATGGCTTTTTCCACGACAAAATGTAAATGCAACGGAATAAGCTTGCCCTCTTCGACCTCCACGACCAACACGCTGTTGGTAGTTATATCTCGTTGGCGGCATATTTCCTTGAAAAACTGCTTCTAAACTACCGATGTCTACACCGACCTCCATAGTAGTTGTTACATTTAGCATGTCAATTTCTTTACTTAACTTTTCTCTATTCAATTCATTTAAACTATCTTTTATAAATACTCCTTTGAAATGTAATTGTCTTTCTGCTTGATTATCAGATTGCCCAGTTAATTCTGCCGTTCTTAATCTTATTGCTTTTCTTTTTTCAATAAGTACATCAAAACTAATGAAGTTGTTTACTCTTAATTTTTTAACAAAACCAGATGGATCAGTTGGTAAATCTTCAACACATTGGACATTTGTACAGTATCCCATGCCTGAATGTAAATGTATTTTTTTACAATTATTGCATTCATAATATTCATGGTTATCATTTACATTATAAAAACTTAGAGCATTAGGACTTATCGTGAAATTGTTGTTTCCAAAAATTTCTGCTAAGTAGTCAATAACATTTTGACCAAAAGCTATAGTGTCTAGACCTCTGTTTTCAGTATATTTTTCTATGTGTGAAGTAAACTTACCAGGAAGATTTATATATGCATCATATCCTGAAATATTAAAAGAATCTGGATCAGCATATCGATAATTATCTCCCATAATTCTTAAAAATGCATTTAAAAAATCTTCTAAAGAATTTTCAGAATTAAATTGTCTTCTTAACTGATTGTACCTAGTGCTCTCACGATTGTTATTAATTTTTAAATATCCTATACCAGCACTCTCAGAATTTACATCCATGTAAATACCAAAGCTATTTTTGAAAATTGTTGCAAAAAGTTGACTTCTTATATCAAGTATGAAATTTTGTGGAATATTGAAATTTGGTTGTCCAACTCTATTTCGAATTTCATTAATTGAAGCAATTTTTCCATTTTCAAAATCATAAAAATTACTCCAATGTTTCCCTAATATATTTTCTTTTTCTAAACCTACACCGCCGGGATTAATTCCTAATTCTAATAATTTTTTAACTAATAATCCATCAAGTTCATTTGCTCTTATTTCAATTAAATTTTCTATGTTTAATGATCTATCAGGATATAAAAAATTGTTTAATGAATTTTCATCTTCAGCTAAAACAAACCCTGCAATTGAAGCAGCATTAATTATATCAGCAAAAATATTAATTTCTGAAAATATTTTTGCTCCAATATCTCTAGTCCTGTTTATGAGTTCTATTATTCTCGGATTAGGAACAGATAATTCTTCTAGACATTCTAAAAACAATAGTCTGACCATGTCTCTGAAATGTTCTTTTTCTATACCAAAAGCCTGATCGGCGGCATCTTGTCTACTGTCTGAGAAACCAACTAATTTAGGTTTTTCACCAGATAGTTGATATATTAACTCTTTACTTAAGATTTGATTACTTCTAGAAATACCTGTTCTGAAACTTCTAATTGGTGATTTAGTATATAGTCTTCTTGTATAGTCTGCATTACAAGATGGACAAACATGAGGTAATGCTTCAAATTGTTGATCGTGAATATCAAAATCTATAATTGTTTCTCTACGGTTTTGTTGGTCAAATGTCAAAATAAAAGTATATCCTTTTATAAATTCATTATTATTTAAATTAATACCATTAAAATATATTTCTCCAGTATAAGGATTTAAAGATGATCTTTTCCAATTTCCTCTAACACCAGTTGTAGAGAATGCATAATCACCATTTACATTACTTTGATTAAAATCATCTCTTACTTCTAGGTTATTTGAGTTTAATCTAGTTATATAATAATCTTTAATATTATTTTCACAAGGCCAAAACACTGTATATTCATTATACCTTTTATTTTGCACCATTGGTGTTGCACTATTATTTGGGATTTTAGATAAATCGGGGTTATTTAAGTTTAATTCCCATTTCTGTTGGCCATTGCTAATACTAAAAACACTCTTATTTCCTCCAATAAATGCTGTGGCACATTTTTCACAACGTAATGTTTCTAAAACTTTATGGATTGCTCCATCATTAGAGTTGACAGCTGTTTTGGGAGAATAAAATAACTGTCCAAAAGGATTCTGAACTTTACCTAGTTCTTGCGGTAAAAGTTCGGTCCATAAGCCTTCAATATATTTGTAAAATTGATGGAAGCGAATTCGAGGAAGCTTGCTATCTTTGATGCTATTAATTTCTTCATCTGCTCTTATGATCAAAAAACCTCTTAATGCATTTTGATCACCATTAAATAATTTATTGGCAAGTTCACTCATTGAAATAGGAACAATTTTCCCTTTTTCATTTTTACATGCTTCAATAAAGTGTCCAAATATATTTTCAGCTTCAATTTTGAAATAGGATTTTAAATCTGAATGTCCTAGTTCTTTAGCAATTTGAGATTTTAGTATTTTCTTTTCATTTTCGTTTTTTAACAAAAAAGTTTGATCGATTTTATTAAAAACAGAAAGTAATATTTTATTTTTTTTATTTGGAATGTAATCACTACCCAGTTGAATTTTAAATGCGTTTTTTGATTGATCTTCAAAATATACCCCAAAAAATTGCTCTAAATATTCTTGAGTTTTGTCTGGATCTCCAAGAGAAGCACTGGATGCTAAAATTCTTAACTGAGGATTTGGTATTTTTTTACCATTATCATCAATAACAGGTCTTACTCCAATTGCATCCAAAAACATCCTTATTAAGTATGCAATTTCAGTTCCGGCAGTACCTCTGAATAAGTGTAATTCATCAATTATTAGATGAAACACATTGTTTTCATCTTCTTTAATCCATTTTTTAGTACTTTCAAATATATTAGCTTCAATATTACGCATTAACATTACACTTAACATTGAAAAATTCGTAATTAATATATCTGGTGGATATTGCTGCATATCCCATCTTGTAACCATCTCAGAGGTACGAATATCATAAGTTAATCTTGGATTTATATATAAAACTTCATCTTTTTGCTTTGGGTATTTTTCTACATAATTTTCGACTTCATTTGACAGATGATATAATTCATTTAATTGTTTTTTGCAATGTTTTCTTTTTTGTTTATTATCAGTTCCTTCTAATTGACCAGCAAGAATTGTTCTACTATTATATTGACCAAAGTAGATCCTGTTTCCATTAAGTCCATCTACATCATCAAAATGAGCTCTGACAGCATCATTATCCAATGCTTTTCTTAAACGAGTCATTTGATCTTCAACTAAAGCATTCATTGGATATAAAATTAAAGAACGAACCGCAGCTGTCCTATTTTCCCCATTACGCTGAATAGGATTGTATTCTTCATCAATAGAATTAAACCAATTTGTACTACCATAAGATGGTTTTTTCCATGTTTTAGCTTCTTTATATAATTGTCCAAAAAGCGGAAAAAGAAATGATTCCGTTTTACCAGAACCTGTTCCAGAAGTTATAACAGTATTGTTTTTATTAATAAATGCTTTTTCAAACATTTCTACCTGATGCTTATATGGCTTATAACTTATCAATCCCATTTTAATAAACTTTGATAAAAAATCAAAAGCATGTTCTTTTTTTTGACCAAAACCTTCAGCAAATTTTTCGCTAAGATCAATTAAATCTTCGATTTCTTCTCCGTCTATATCAGCTGTTACATATTCTGGCAGAATTTCAAAAAGCGGTTCTTTTAGTAGATTATCATTTTTTAAAAGTTCTTCGTCTTTTTTTGTATTTAATTCTATATTGTCAAAACGATACATAGTTTTGAAATATCTAACGTAATTTTCTTTTATTTTATCAAATGCACCGATTGGATCTTTTGATAATAATTTTTCGTAAACTTTTTTATCCATAATTTATTGAATTTCTTTTATTACTATAATTTCTTCTGATTTTGTAGTAATGTTAATATTTTTTTTAGAATCTAAAAATCTTAAATTAGAAAACTCATTATCTAAAATTTGACTTATAGTTTTATTTAATGTTCCATGTGAAAGATCTATTTCACAAGTGTTAATTTTTTCGTTGTTAATTAAAATATTATTTGTTTTAAGATCAGTTCTTTCAATACAATAAATTGAGTTTAAATACATCTTTTTATAATTAGTACCAATAGCAATAATATCATCTTTTTCATTTTTAATTATTAAAACATATTTAGTATCACTATCTAAAGTACATTCTGCATAACTAATTTTATTTTTCATTGAAAAATTACTATTGTAGACAATTTGTGGGTTATTAAATAAATCACTTGATCCTGTTAATATTTTTACAATATTTTCCTGTCTGCCTTCTTTTTGAGAAATACTATATTTATCAAAAAGCATATAATATTGATTTTCTATGTCAAACTCATCTTTTAAATTTTTAAAAAAAACCTTTACAGTTTTTGGGATACCGTGATTAAAGGCAACTAAAGCTTTATAAATGATTATTGGTAATCTTAATCTTGAAGGAATAAAAACTTCAGGTGAAAAATTTATATTCTTATTATCACCATATATTTTTTTTAATATTAAGACTGGACGCTTCTTTTTGTATTCTATATATAAATTACCCCATCCTGTTGAAATATCTTTAAAGTAGGAATTATGGTTTGTCTTTAAATATCTAGCAAAGTATGTAAATCCATTTTTAGAATTAGGTGTTTTACTCTCTACCCAAGATGGTAGCCCATTATTAGATAATATGTTAAATTCTTGATTTTCAAAACTGAATGGGTTTTTTAGAAAGTGAGTTTCAAATTCATTTATATTCGCAATAAAGTTTGCTAATGAATCTCCTATATGATATTGATTTTCAAGTTTAATTTCTAAATTAATTTCAGCCTTTATGAATTCAATGAATTCAACAGCACTATTTCTAAGATCAATAAAAATAGTTTCAGGTAATAAAATGTTTTCTAAATGTTGATTATTAATTGAATTAACATCCTTGAACTTAATAGCAATATTTTTTTGATTACAAAATTCTATTGTCTTTTGAATCATCAATTTTGTTCTAGCTCCAACTAATTTGTATACCTGTGAATTATTATCAAAAGATTTTTCAATTTTTATTATTGTTGTTGGTAATAACTGAAATACAGAATTTGAATTTTCGTCTGTAGCTTTATTTATGTATCCTAAAGCATATAAATTATTAATTAAATTTGTCTTAGAATATTTATTTTCTTTGATTTCAAATCCTTTACTTCTTAAAAATATTGAGGTCGCATCTATTGCTTTATTAATATCATTTCGCTTTATACTATGATTATTTTTGCTATTAAAAAGAGAAGTAAGCAGATATATAAAATAATTTAATTCGAATGAATAATTGTTATTCAATTCTTTTAAAGTGTGTCTATTTGAAGATAAAGCTATGTTTGTGGAATTTAAAATATTTAATCCGTTGAAAAAAGAATTTTCATTTACTAACTTCTCACCCCATTTATTACATTTATATAATTCGTTTTGTTTAGATAAAATAATTTCTGAAGGCACAATTGAAAAATCAAATTGGACTTCAACTTTATCATTAAATGTAAATTTGACGATTATTAAATTAGATTCACTAATAAATATATCATTATTTAAATACAGATAATATTTATTTTCGTTAGGATAAATTTTTATATCCTTATCTTCTCGTCCGTTACGATAAACTTTAATTTTTAATTTAGAATGGTCAAAATCTTGATTTTTTACCTCAAAATAAGGTAAAGCAGTATCAATATAAGTTCTGTTAGTTAATAAGTAACCACCAACATTTTTGATAATTAGTGATTGACTATCTATATCAACAGAATAAATTACGTCATCTTTTTCATCTTTGTAGTAATTCTTTTTAATGTCTTCAGCAAAATAAAAAATACTATTTTGACCAAATATATTTGTCAAATTATCATTCTTTTCTATTCTTCTAATTTTGGATATATTTTTATCATTGAATGCCCATTTTTCCCAATTAGAGATTATAGCATTACTTTCTTTGACAACTATTAAATAATTATAACCGATCGTGGGAGTTAATGTTTGAATATAGCCACCACCAGAATTTTCTTGAGATTGAAAAAAATTAACTTCGTTTATTTTTAATGTTTTTAAATCAACAGTTTCAGAATTTAACGATTTGCTTTCAAATTTAATGGGCTCAGAATTTTTAACAATTAGAGGTTCTATATAGAATCCATTTTCATCTTTTTCAGATTGTATAAAATAAAAATCTTCAATATTGAATTTTTCAGATAATTCAATATTAGTTTTTAACTTTAATGAGTAATCAACTGGATCAATGAAAAAAGCTAATTGCCCTTTCTTAATCACTTCAATACCTTTTCCAATATCAGTATTTTTAAAGCTTTCATGATCAAAACTTTTAACTCTATTAAGAAACCATTCAGCATAAACTAAGTTTTTTGTAGCCTCAATTATTTTAGATCGTAGTGTGCTTTTTTCAATTAAAGGTAAAAGCATGTTTGCTAATTCAGCATATAAGATATTGTCACTAATTTGGATATTGTATTTATATATTATTTCTTCAAATAATTTGTTCTCATTAGGTTTTAACACTACTTGATATTTTAATAACCCTAAATAAGCTAAATTGCCTAGTCTACGTGCTCTAAAAATGCCAAGTTTACCGTTTTTATTTTTTAATGTCCATTCTTCAATTTTATTAAAAATTAAATCAAGTCCATTTAGAGGCGATGTATTATTATCTTTTGGAATAACACTATTTATTATCTGATTTAAACAATTATAAAACGATCTATCTTCTGTATTATCGACAAAAACAGTTATATAAAAAATAATATAATTGAAGTAAACCAAATCAAACTTTCCAGTCTTATTAGAAAGATGATTTGGAAATTCTTTTATTTTGTTACTTAACTCTTTATTAATAGCTACTCTATCGTTACCTAATCTTCTCGGGTTAGCAATGATATCATCGTATAAATTACATCGAGAGTGAAAGTCAACTAAAATGCATTTAATAAAATCATCATAATTGCCTAAATTAGATTTTTCACCAATTTCGAATATTAGATTTTTATCTGCATAGAGAATAACCTCTTTATTAATGTTATTTTCATTAAAAAAGTGGTTTGTTAGTGCTTTATTCCATCTGATATAACTCATAAACTAAAATGATATAACTTTATAACTTCTCTAATTTTAACTTCCAACGTTGCCAATCTGGAGCAATTTTTTCTAATAGACTATAGAAATTTTTAGAATGGTTTCTTTCTATAAGATGGCATAGTTCATGAATCATCACATATTCAATACAAACTGTTGCTGCTTTAATTAATTCAGGATTAATGAGAATGTTTCCAGATGCGGTATAACTTCCCCAGCGTTTTTTCATTCTTTTAATTTGTATTTCAGGCTTGTCTATATTGTATTGATTGAATTTTTGAAACGCTTCATTATATACTTTTTTAAAAACTTTTGTAGCTCTTTTATAGTACCATTCGGTTAATAAATGCTTTATATTTTCTTCTGTATTGTTCTGAGTATGAACGACTAAATATCCGCCTTTAATTATGACTTTATTTTCAGCTGATTCACTAATTTTTAAAATGTATTTTCTTCCTAAATAGCTATGGGTTTCTCCAACTACATATTCTCTTTTTGGAGTTTCTGGTAGGAATTGTTCAAAGAATTTTTGTTGCGTAATTATCCATCTTGAACGTTTTGACACTACTTTCTTAATTGTATCAATTGAACAATCTAAAGGTGCTTTTATTTGAACTGAAGTGTCAGGATGAACCTCAACGGCAATGCTTTTCCTTTTTCTACTAGCTACAGAAAATGTTATTTGTTTGGTTCCGTATTGAATGTTATGCATCTTAAAAATTGTTTTTGGCTACTTTTAAACATTTTTCTAAAATTACATCTAGGTCATCAAAAGTGATGTTAACCCCTAAAGATTTGCGATGTGACATTAAATAATCTTCAACTTCGTTTTCCATGTTTTTTATTACATCTATGTTTTTTTTCCAATCTCTAATTATTAACTCTTCTATTATTTTCGAAATGTCAATCCCAATATTTGCAAGTAAGTCCTTTTGTTGAATAGCAACTTCTTTACCAAAACTATTTTCAAAAACTTCCGTTAGTACACCAAAGAAGGCTCTTGCTTCTGGTTTATTGATTAAGGTTTGAGGAATGTCTTCTAAATATCCTTTTTCAAATTGTTCGCGAATGTTTAAAACTTCCTGAAGATATTCGGTTTCAGAAATTCTATTTTCCTGAAAGGAACGAATGGCTTCTTCAATAAGCTCTGAGAATTTTTTATAAAAAGCTTCATCTTTTTCTATATTTTCAGAAATAACTTTTTTCATTTTATGCGCAATGAAATCGGCTTTAGAAGCAGGTGTTTTACCATATTCTTCCATGGCTTCATTGACCATTTGTTTATTGAAAATGTTCAATTCTTTTGTTATCACAACAACATCATCTGCCTGTACATATGTATCTAATAATTTCTTTACCCTTGGTTCATATTCTTTATAAGATACTACCTCAGCATATCTGTTTTGAAGTGAAACTTTTAGTTTTACAAAAAGCTTTAATTCATGTTTGTAAAATTCTATTTGTTCTTCGGAAAACTCTATATAAAATTCATTAGACGCCAAAGCTGTCTGTAATGTTCTTGCAAAACGACTTAAGGCCTCATAGAATTCGTCTCGAAGGTCTTTTGGTGCTAAATGTCTTTCTAGTGATTCAATGTCTTTTTTGTTGTATACTCCTTTAAAACAATCCCATACATCTGCATGATGTATAGGTACTTTTCTAATTTCTTCGGAAACATCTACAATTGTATTAGTTAAATCTTCTTCATCAAAATCCTCGAAAGCTGCATAGGAGGTAAGTGCTTCGTCCAGTTTCCCTAAAATACCCACATAATCAATAATATGCCCATGTTCTTTTCCACTGAATAATCTGTTTACCCTTGCAATTGCTTGCAATAGGTTATGTGAATGTAAAGGTTTGGCAAGGTATAAAATAGTATTTCTAGGTGCGTCAAATCCAGTTAATAATTTACTAACAACAATGATTAATTCTACTTCAGTTCCTTCGTCTTTGAACTTGTTTATTGTATATCTTTCATACTCTTCTTGTCCGTTAAATTTTTCCATTAAAGAATGCCAATATACTTTAGCTTCATTACTGGTTTCTTTCCAAACATCCTCATAATCTTGACGGCTATCAGGTGGTGTGAAAACTACAGCTGTATTAATTTTTAATTCTGGATCCGTTTGTTCTTCAAAATATTTTTGATATCGAATTGCTGTTTCAATTCTTGGAACTGCTAGTTGTGCCTTGAAAATACCACCTTGCCAGTTTTTAGTGTAATGTTTTGAAATATCATACGCAATTTCGTTAACGACTTGTTCGCTTTCATAAATACGGCTGATACTTGCAAATTTCTTTTTTAAATCCTTTTGTGCATCATCATTTAAATTGTTTGCTAAACGTTGAAAACCCTTATCCAATTGTTCTTTATTGACACTTAATTTTGCTGAACGTCCTTCGTATAATAAAGGTAAAACAGCTCCATCTTTAACAGCTTGATCTATAGTGTATTTATGAATAAACCCACCAAATTTTCTAGCTGTACTTTTCTCGTTTTTCATTAAAGGTGTACCTGTAAACCCAATATAACAGGCATTTGGCAATACTCTTTTCATATTGATATGAGCCGTTCCGTATTGACTGCGGTGACTTTCATCCACTAAAACAAATATGTTCTCGGAATTATCAATAAATGTGGTGTTTTTGGTGGCTGTTTGGAATTTATCGATAATGGTTGTTATTATTTCGTTTCCTTTGTCTTGCAAAAGTTCGATTAAGTCACTACCACTTTTTGCTTTTTCTACTGCCTTACCACAATTTCTAAAGGTTTTATAGATTTGGTTGTCCAAATCTATTCTATCAGTAACTACAATAATTCTAGGTGAAGGAATGCTTTTATCTAAAGCTAAAGCTTTTGAAATCATTACCATTGTTAGCGATTTTCCACTACCTGTGGTGTGCCAAATTACACCTCCTTTACGAGTATTGGTTTTATCGAAATCTTTTACTCTTTCAATCGTGTTTATTACAGCGAAATATTGTTGGTATCTTGGTACCTTTATATCTGGTCCATCATATACAATGTATTTGTAAACAAACTCTAACACTCTATCTATACTGCAAAGGCTAACTAATGCTTTATCTTGAGCCGTTACCTGACGATCTTCTTTTGTCGTTTTGAAATTGTTGCTGTTTATGATTTTTTGTGTAAAAGCTTCGTTGTCTTCTTTCCAAACGGCCCAAAATTTTTCAGGTGTTCCAACAGCTCCATATTTTACTTCATTGGGTTGCACTGCCAATAGTATTTTTGCATAATGAAATAACTTTGGAATACCTTTTTCTCTTTTTTGGTTTCTAATTTGTTGTGAGATAGCTTCGGTTATTGAAGCATTTTTATCTCTACGCTTGTTTTCTATTACTACAAATGGAATTCCATTGATGAATAACACAATATCTGGTCGTTTTTTTTCCTTAACACCTTCAACAATAAATTCATCAGCTATGTGATACACATTATTGTTTGGGTTTTCCCAATCAATGTATTTTAATGTATATGCCTTACGGTCGCCTTGAATGGTTTCGTTAAAGCTTTTACCTAAAGTTAATAAATCATGAATGTTTTCATTTGTTTTTACTAAACTTTCTTCAGGAATGTTCTTTAAGAAATTTATTGCCGATTGTATGTTAGAATTTGAAAATGGGAATTCTTTATTTTTGTACTCAAAACTATTGATAGCACTTAAACGTTCTGCAAGAATGTCTTCTAATATTACATTGGAAAGAAGGCCGTTTCTTTGGGAAATTGTTTCTTCTGGAGCAATATATTGCCAACCTAATTTGCGAAGCAAATTTATGGCTGGTTTTTGAGAGTCGTTGTATTCGGAATAATTTATTACTTCACCCATGATTTATTTATTTTTCAATTGATCCAATGCATCAATATTTTTATGCTTTTCCTAATATATTGAATGTTATTCTTTCACCATTTCCCAATTCAATTACCAATTGAGTATTGTCTAGAGCCCATATTCTTATGTTTTCGTATTGTGGTAAATCTTCTGATTTAAAAATTTCATTAAATTCTATTTTAGATAGTTCATTTTGATAATTGATAATACCAAATTTACCATGCCATTCGAAGATGATTTTATTGTCTTTTTCTGGATTATAAATTGTAAACATTGCTCTAGCCAAATTATGATTATTATCAAATTGATGGATATTGAAATCAGTTATGATTTCTCCATTTATATTTCTCCAAATGCCAAATAATTGTTGAATTTGTATATCCATTAGTAATTGCTTTTTGTGTTATTTTTTCCTTTTATTTCTTTTGCTGACATTAATGCCAGACTTGCTCTATTAAGAAATGTATCAATTGTGTCTTCCTCTTTTTTGAATTCAGTTACACCGCAAGAAACTGATAAATTAATACTTGTTTCATCAATTATGAAAGTATTATCTGCAATTGATTCTCTTTTTCTATTTGCAGCTGTAACAGCATCTGAAAGACATGTGTTTTTTGCTATAACAATGTATTCATCTCCTTTGAAAAGTCTGAAAGTTTCATCAGTTCCTCTTTTATCATTATGAAGTAATTGTCCTAAACTTTTTAGAATTTTATCAGCTTTTGTATGACCGTATTTTGTATTGTAATCTTTGAAATCATCGATGTCTATGAAAATGATGGATAGTGTTTCGATTTTAGAAGTATTTAGTAATTCTTCAATAGTTTTAGTAAGGTGTTTTTTTAATGCTTTATGATTTTTTAATCCTGTTATTTCATCCGTAAAATTATCTTTTTCAAGAGCTTTGTATTTTTTAAGATAAATTACCCTGATTAACAGAAATGCAATTATTATTAGAATTATACTATAAATTATAACACCATATAAATAAACTGTATATTCCGTTTTTAAAAATGCTCTGAATGAGAACTTTTCAGGAATTATGAATGGTATGAGAATTCCAAACAATAGAATAATTAAATATTTAATTGCATCATAAATTGCCTTTGATAGTGCATCTGATTTAAACTTCTGAAGTGAATTACTAAAATATCCCATGCTATTTATTTTTAAATTGTCGGAAACTTATTTCCTAGATGTTTGTTCCATATTGATAATGCTTTTTCCTGGCTTTCTTGTTTTAATGCTATTTCTGCTTCTGTAATTAAATTATCCAATGAATCAATGAAATTTCTTTTTTGAATGCTATCTAATTTTGATGTTAGATCATCAAAAGGCGTAGCTGGATTTCTGCAGGAAACACCCCAACTTAATGAACTTTTTATTGCTCTTGCAGTTTCGTAAAAAGCTATATCATCTCTTGAATTAGTTTTGAAATTTTCAGCTACCCAAACTGTAAAAGCGATACCGCTAGGCATTTTGCGAGTTCTGTTGTTTGCCCAAACTTTAAAGTATTTAATTAACCTAAGCATTTGACCATTAACATCCTTTAATTTGCGTTGTTTTTCAAACCAATCACATAATTCTTTTGGATCGCTTTTTTGCCAAGATGTTTTGGTTGCTAAATGAGGATTGTCATATGGCATTTTATAATATACTGGTAAATCAATATCAAAATCTCCTCTGTATATCACTCTTATACATTTATCGCGATGTTCTACACCTTCGGTTGTATGCATTCTTACCGCATTGGCAATATGATTTTGAACAGTATAAGCAACATAATTTAAAGGAAAATTATTTAAAAAGTAAACTCCTAAATCAACATCATATGTACCTTCTTTATCTAAAACCATGGTTTTCATTTTATAAGAACCTTGTATGTAGAATTTTGGTGTTGGTAAATCTGTATAAATACGGAAATATCTAAGTATTCTATCTTGTAATGCTGTACGAGAAGCAATAAGTTTAGCTTTCTTTGATGGTGTCAAAGAAATATTTTGCTCAAACTTTAAAAATTGGTTGTGTGTGTTTGCCATATCATTGTAATTCTCATCTTCGTTAGTTATTAGCTTGGTTATGATCAGACCACCGGCTGCCAGTCCCAAAATCTTTAATAATTGTCGTTGCATCTTCGTGAAATTTATAGGTTGCTTTTTGTGCTAAGGCTTCTAGTTTTTCCTTATCCGTTTCATCTAATTCAATACTTAATGTCTCGTCTAATTCAGAATTTATTCTATGATAAATAAAATTTGGATTAGCTTTTTTCTCCTTATCTATACCATTTTGCATTACATATACTAAATTTTCAACTTGTTGCGATTGAGCCTGCATGAAAAGATCAATTAATCGTTTTTTCTTAAAATTTATCCAATACGTTATTCCCCAATTTTCTCTTTTTTTTCCATCCGAGAATTTCTGTAGCCCAGTTCCAATGGACAATACACTTAGATTACTTTTTTCTTGATAAAAAGCATTTTCAGCTTCAATAATACCTATTAGAGTAGGATTGTTTGCAAAAACACCACCATCTACCTTGTTTTTGAAAGGTTTCGACTTACCATCATCAGTCAAATAATCCGAAGAGTATGGTTCAAAGAAAGATGGAGCTGCTGCAGTTGCTAAAGCTGCTTTGTATGCAGGAATATGGTAATCTCTTGTGAAATTTGGATGGTAATTGTTTTTAAGTACAGAAGGCTTTCCTTCTAATAAATCAAAAACCGGAATACATACATTGGTTTTACAATCTTTTAGAATAGGATCTTTCTCGTTATTGTGTTTTTTATAGATTTCTTGAATTAATTTTTCAAGTGAATCTCTATTGTGTGAAGCGGAAAAAAGTTGTTCCCATTTGGATTTTTTACTTCCAAAAATATCGTTTGCCTTTTCTAAATATAGATTGTAAATTTCTCTAGCTGGAATTCCTAGTGCCAAAGCAATTGCCATTATGCCTCCGGTAGAAGTCCCGCAGATTAAGTCGAAATTTTCATAGATTTGCCATTTCTCAACATTTCTTCTTTTTAATTCTTCTTCGAAAAGTGCTAAGTACATAGCAGGGTAAACACCTCTAATGCCACCTCCGTCAATTGATAATATTTTGAATTTTTTATCTTCCATAATCTTCTTTAGTTTGTTACTCTAACTTGTCCGGTTAATAATTGCTGCATTAATCCTTGTTTTTGTTGTTGTCTTACAACTAAATCTCTTTCGAGAGCACTTATTTCTCTATCAATCCCTGTCAGGAAAGAAGCTATCTTTAATTGCTCTTTCAAACAAGGAATTTCTATTTTTAGTTTTGTGACGTTTGATTTGGATAAATTATATCTTGTTGCACCCTGTGCTGCTTTTAACATTTCAAATCTAAATTTATCACCTCGAAAATAATGGGATGCAAATTCAGGTAATAAGGTGTTGAAATCATTTAAACGAAACCCAAAGCAAAAACTATTGAGATACAATTCTTCAATACTTTTGTCTAGTAAAACTGAAGACATTCCAACTTCATCTGGTGTTTCGGATGAAACTGTAAAAAATATGTCTCCAAAAATTACTTTGTTTTGATTTTCATTCAGTTTAATATTAACATAATCCATGTAATTAATATCTATAGATGGATTTCCATAAATATTTTTATATGGAATGTAAGGTAAACCAATTCCAAAATCTTCTTTTGACTTACCTGAAAGTCCCGAATATGTGTCTCCTAACGCACCTAAATGGTACTTTTCCCAAGCGTCTGTAAATCCTTGAAACCTCACTTCACCAGTAAGCAATTTTTTCATTACCGCCTTTTTGTACTCTTTTTTGTTTACAATGAGCTGTTGTTGCAGTTTGATGGCTTTGTCCCAAGTGGATAGGATTTTTGCGATTTTTTGTTGCTCGGGAGGAGGAGGCAAGTTTACTTTTAGTTTCTTTAAACTACTTGAATAAATGTGTACCACCGAATGCCCTTGACCGAATCTGAAGGTTTGCTTTTTTGCGGCATCAGAATTTAATAAGTACCCTAAATAATGAGCATCTTCTGAATCTGGTCGTAAAATAATAATGTCTCCACCAGCATAGGCTTCCTCATCTTTAATATAGGCTACACATTTGCCGATATCTTCCAATGTTTCACCAGAACCTGCAAAAAGCAAATCGTTTTTAAAAATTGGTTCGCTGTTTTTAGCAGATGTGTCATCAATAAATGACTTGAACTCTTCTACAAAATAATTGTATTCAGAATATATTTGACCGTATCGAATACAGGGTTTTCCTGTTTCAACGATTTCAGCTTTAGCAATTCCTTTTCCCTTTAAGAAAACACCAATTTGTCCTAATGTTTTTGTTTGCCAACCTTGTGGTATGTCTTTACTCATAACTTATTTAATATTTACAAAAAATTCAGAGCTGCGTGCTACACAAATCCCGTTTTTAACTATGAAACATTCTATCCAATGTAGTCCTGAAAATCTTGTACAGTCTTTATAAATTAGACCTCCACTGCCTAACGTTTGTGCTTTAAAAATTCCACCTCTCAAGCAATTGTCGTTTTTTGCTTCTTGACCATTATTCACCACCTGCCAATACACTTCAAAAGGTTTTGGAACATTTGTGTCTAATGCTCTGAAATAGAGGTAGCATCCTTTAGGCAAAATTGTTGATGCTGTAATGTTCTTTCTTTTATTACCATCAGTTACATCATTGTAATACGCTGATATATTGCAATAATAATTAGTGTTCAATGGCCAAAGAGGTTGTTCACGATGAGGTGCAGACAATAGTTGTGATGAATAATTAACTGGTTTAAAATTTTCACTAATTAACTCGTCATATCCAAGATTTTTATAAGCTTCGTTAACAGCTCTTGTTCCTAAAATGTTTTTTAGTACTCTATACGCTGCAGTTGGATCCATGTTTCGCAATGCTGCAAAATCATTTTTAGCTTTTTCCAGCCACTCAAAGAATTTATCTTCTTTGTCAGATTCATGAGGCCATTTGTCGGCAAAATTTTCTTCTTCATTTACCGGATTTCCAATCCACCATATTTCTTTGTAATGTTTTTGGCTATGCACTTTTTTCATATGGAGTTGCATATTGGCCAATACATTCTCCAAGGCATCAACTACATTTTCCTCTTTATTGTATGCTTTAGCGGCCAGAGTAGTTATAATAATAGAGATGGGTTTGTGCTCGTCACCACCAAACATAATATCCCTGTGCCGTTTTAGGATTTGAACGACTCTTACCAATGGTTCTTTAACTTTCTTATAACCCGGTAATGGCGTAACGCTTTCACTTAATAAAACAGTTCTTAAATAGCCTATTTTGCTTCTTTCTTTAAACCATGCTGCATATCCGAAAGGGTTGCTTTTTAGCCAGTAGTTTGGATTGATTTCAGTAGTAAAATTATGCTCTCTCTTGTCAGTAATACGAAGTGAAATTGTTTCTAATTCTGACTTGTCTAAATTGCTAAATGATCTTTCACTTAAATTAACATGATTGTTATTACCTACTAAGGCCGGAAGTATATCTAAATGAAATTTATCG
>Ga0209053_1000510_pt1 | contig 26261 bp, 20 predicted proteins | sample EBPBio152010_DNA_FD_185864 | JGI IMG/M metagenome (GOLD analysis project Ga0209053, IMG submission 185864) | Wastewater treatment Type I Accumulibacter community from EBPR Bioreactor in Madison, WI, USA - Reactor 1_7/15/2010_ DNA (SPAdes)... | ecosystem: Engineered > Bioreactor > EBPR >... | reverse complement strand
ACCGAGAGGGACCCCGGCGAGCCGGGGTCGGCAGGAAAAGACCGGTCGCCCCGGCGAGCCGGGACGCAGCGCGCGGCGTTCCGGAGAACGCTGCTGCCTTGAACACACAGTCACTCAACGAACAGACGCCGCATCGCGGCGGTGCCGTCGGGGCGTTGGCCGAAGCCGCGGCCTGTCGGGCACGGCGCCAGAGTACGGGCCCCGGCGAGGCGCCGTCAAGCGGATTCGTTCACGAGTTCTCCACTTGTCCACCGTTGTCCACCGGCCGCGCGTGGGGGCCGGCGCGAGCGACGCGGACCCATCGCGTTCGGCGCGAACGGCTTGGGCGCTCGTACGTTCATCCGGTCCCCTGCCCTGCCCGCCGTGCTACCTCGCCTCGCTGCGTTCTTGCTTCTGCTCCTGCCGCTCGCCGGGTGCGGCGGCGGCTCCGTCCCGCGTCCCGAGACGGCCGCCGACTCGCTCGCCGTCGCCGTCGCCGACGCCCACGGCGGCTTCGAGGCCTACGCCGCGCTGGACGCCCTGCGGTTCGACTTCGTCGTGCGGCGCGACACCGCCGAGGTCTCGCGCCGGCGCCACCTGTGGGACCGCCGCGGCGACCGCGCGCGCGTCGAGTGGAGCGTCGGGCGCGACTCGACGGCCGTGGCCCTCTTCGCGCCGTCGGCGTTCCTGCCGGACGTGCCCGCCGGCGAGGTGGCGCTCAACGGGCGTCCGGTGGCCGACAGCCTCGTCGCCGGCTACCTCATCGAGGCCCACCGCGCGCACATCAACGACACGTACTGGCTGCTCGCGCCGATGAAGACGATGGACCCCGGCGTGACCCGCCGCATCGTGTCGGACTCCGCCGGGACGGCCCTGCGGCTCTCGTTCGACGGCGTCGGCCTGACGCCCGGCGACCAGTACTGGCTCCAGATCGACCCCGCGACGCGCGCGATGACCGGCTGGAACTTCCGCCTCGAAGGCGACACCACGCTCGGCAGTTGGGCGTGGACCGAGCCGCAGCCGGTGCCCACGCGGCGCGGCGACCTGCGCCTGCCGGCCGTCAAGGTCAGCGCCGACGGCGCGCGCCGCATCGAGACGCGCGTGATGCCCGTGCCCGACGACGAGGCGGTCTGGACCGACCTCTCGCCCCTTCTCCGATGAGCGACCCGACGCCCACCCGCCGCTGGATGCTCGGCACGCCGCTCGCCGACGACTTCGTCGGAGAGATGCGCGCCGTGATCGGCATGCTGCGCGACGGCGACGCGCCGCAGAAGGAGCGCAGCGCGCGCACCGCCGCCGTCATCGCCGGGCTGGCCGAGACCGCGATGCGGCACCACTTCCTCGGTCCGCTGTCGCGCGTCGGCGTCGGGCCGGTCGCGCGCAAGACCGTCGAGGTGGCCGTCGCGATGGTCGTCCGCAGCATCGGCGGTCCGGTGCGGAGCGTCGTCGGCGGGCTGACGGACGCCCAGCTCGCCACGGTGGCCGACGAGCTGGAGTCGGTCCTGTACCCCGACCCGCACGGGTAACGGGCCAGCAGCGAGCGGGGAGCGGCCAGCGGGGCGATGCGGCCGGTGCATGTCCCCTGCTCTCCGCTCCCCGCTCGCCTCGTCCGGGATCCGCGCGCGTGCGCGTAACGTGCGGGCGCGACCCGCCCCGCGCCGATGGCCACCGCTCCCGCTCCCCTCCCGGCGATCCTCGCCGTCGACGACGACCCCGACGTGCTGCGCGCCATCGCGCGCGACCTCCGGACCCACTACGGCGACCGCTACCGCATCATCCGCGCGCAGAGCGGCGCCGAGGCGACCGCCGCGCTCGACGAGCTGGCCGCGCGTGGCGACGCCATCGCCCTCGTGCTCTCCGACCAGCGGATGCCCGGCCTCTCGGGCGTGGACGTGCTGCGCCACGCCGCGAGCGTCGCGCCCGACGCGAAGCGCGTCATGCTGACGGCCTACGCCGACACCGACGCCGCCATCGCGGCGATCAACGACGGGCGCGTGCACCACTACCTGATCAAGCCGTGGGACCCGCCGGAGACGCGCCTCTACCCGGTGCTGGACGACCTGCTCGCGAGCTGGCGCGCGGCGTGGCGGCCCGGCTACCGCGGCTTCCGCGTGGTGTCCGACCGCTGGAGCGCCGACGGCCACCGCCTGCGCGACTTCCTCGCGCGCAACCAGATCCCCTACGCCTTCCTCGACGTGGAGCGCGACGCCGAGGCGCGGCGGCTGGCCGACGAGGCCGGCGCGCTGCCCGTGCTGGTGGCGCCCGACGGGACGCGCCACGTCGCGCCGACGACGGGCGCCGTCGCCGAGCTCGCCGGGCTGCGGACGACCGCCGAGCGGGCGTTCTACGACCTCGCCATCGTGGGGGCGGGTCCGGCCGGGCTGGCGTGCGCCGTCTACGGCGCGAGCGAGGGGCTCACGACGGTCATGATCGAGCGGAGCGCGCCGGGCGGGCAGGCCGGCACGTCGAGCCGGATCGAGAACTACCTCGGCTTCCCGTCGGGCCTCTCGGGGTCCGACCTTGCGCAGCGCGGCGTCGCGCAGGCGCGGCGCTTCGGCGTCGAGATGCTCGCGCCGGCCGAGGTGGTGCGCCTCCGCGCCGACGGCCCCTACAAGCTGCTCACGCTGGCCGACGGCACCGAGATCGCGTGCCACGCGCTGATGCTCGCGTCGGGCGTCGCGTGGCGGCGCCTGCCGGCCGACGGCGCCGCGCGCCTCGAAGGGCGCGGCGTCTACTACGGCGCGGCGCTCACCGAGACGACCTCCAGCGCCGGCGAGCACGTCGTCATCGTCGGCGCGGGCAACTCGGCCGGGCAGGCCGCGATGCACTTCGCCGACCACGCCGCGCAGGTCACGATGGTCGTGCGCGGCGGCTCGCTCGGCGCCAGCATGAGCCAGTACCTCGTGGACCGCATCGAGGCGCACCCGGCGATCACGGTGCAGCTGCACCGCGAGGTGACGGCCTGCCACGGCGACGATCACCTCGACCGGCTGACCGTGCGCGACCGGCAGACCGGCGCGACCGAGGAGGTGGAGGCGTCGCTTCTGTTCGTGTTCATCGGCGCCGAGCCCGAGACGGGGTGGCTGGACGGCGTCGTGGCGCTCGACGCCGCCGGTTTCGTGCTGACGGGCGCCGACCTGCCGTCGGCGGCGCTCGACGGGTGGCCGCTGCCGCGTGCGCCGTTCCTGCTGGAGGCCAGCCTGCCGGGCGTCTTCGCCGCCGGCGACGTCCGCGCGACGTCCGTCAAGCGGGTCGCGAGCGCCGTCGGCGAGGGCTCGGTGGCCGTCGCGTTCGTCCACCAGCACCTCGCCTCGCTGTGACTGCCGCTGTGACCGCTGCCGTGACTGACGCCCTGCCTGCCCTCGTGCTCCTGCTCGCGGCCGGCGCCGTGCCCGGCTACCTGCCGCTGGTCGTCGCCATCGTCGGCGCGGCGGCGCTCGTGGCCTACCTCTCGCACCGCGCCGGGCTGGTGCCCATCGTCGGCTTCCTGCTCGCGGGCGTCGCCATCGGACCCCACGCGCTCGGCCTCGTCAGCGACTCGGCCGCCATCGAGGCCGCGGCCGACGTCGGCGTGCTGCTGCTGCTGTTCACGATCGGCATCGAGTTCTCATTGGACCGCCTCGCGCGCATCCGGAGCCTGATCCTCGTCGGCGGCGGGCTCCAGGTGGGGCTCGCGACGGCCGTCGTCGCCGGCCTTTGTCTCGCCGTCGGCGTGGACTGGCGCGCGGCCGTCTTCACCGGCTTCCTCGTCGCGCTCTCGTCCACGGCGATCCTCACCAAGCTGCTGGCCGACCGCGCCGAGACCGACGCCCCGCACGGCCAGGCGGCCATCGGGCTGCTCATCTTCCAGGACCTCGCGGTCATCCTGATGGTGCTCCTCGTGCCGGCGCTCGGCGGACAGGGCGTCACCGGCATGGAGCTCGCGTGGGCGCTTGCCAAGGCCGCGCTGCTGATCGCGGCCGTGCTCGTCGTCGCGCGGCGCGTGCTGCCGCCGCTGCTGGAGCACGTCGCCCGCACGTGCAGCCCCGAGCTGTTCCTGCTGACCGTCGTCGCGATCTGCTTCGGGACGGCCTACGGCGTCGGGCTCGCCGGCGTGAGCATCTCGCTCGGCGCCTTCCTCGCGGGGCTCGTGGTCAGCCAGAGCCGCTTCGCCGAGCACGCGCTCTCCGAGATCCTCCCGCTCCAGATCCTCTTCTCGGCCGTCTTCTTCGTCTCGGTCGGGATGCTGCTCGATGTCGGCTTCCTGCTCGCCAACCTGCCGCTCGTGCTCGCGGCCGTGGCCGCGCTGGCGGCCGTCAAGCTGGCGACGACGTGGGCCGCCGTCCGCGCCGTCGGACGCACGGCGCCAGTGGCGGCGGCGTCCGCGCTGCTGCTCGCCCAGGTCGGCGAGTTCTCGTTCGTGCTCGAGCGCGCCGGGCGCGAGGCGGGCCTCACGCCGCTCGGCATGAGTGAGCTCGGCAGCCCGCTCTTCATCGCCGCGACGGTCCTCTCGATGGCGCTCACGCCTGCGCTCGCGCCGCTCGCCGGACGCATGGCCGCGCGCCGCCGCCCCGACGTGCTCCCCGAATCCGACGACGACGCGGTGCCGGACGCCGCGCACTTCGCGCACCTCGCGGACCACGTCATCGTCGCCGGCTACGGCGCGCAGGCCGAGGCGCTCGCCGACGCCCTCGCCACCGCCGGCGTGCCGTTCGCCATCGCCACGCTCTCGCCCGGCGGCGCGCGCGCGGCCGACGACCTCGGCCACCCGGTCCTGCGCGGCGACTACACGCGCCAGCCGATCCTCGACGCCGTCGGGCTCGGCCGCGCGCGCGTCCTCGTCGTGGCCGACGACGCGCCGGGGACGGCGCACCGCGTGGTGTCGGTCGCCCGCGCGCTCGCGCCACACGTGCGCGTCGTCGCCACCGCGCCGACGGCGGCGGCGGCCGACACGCTCCGCCACGCCGGGGCCGACCACGTGGTCGCCGCCCCGCACGAGGTCGCCGCGAGCCTCCACCGCGCCGTCCTCGACGCCGCCCGCGACGCCACCCCCTCCCCTCGGGGAGGTGGCTCCGCCGAAGGCGGAGACGGAGGGGATTCCATGCGGATGACGGCCCCGCCGGCGACCGCCCCACCGATGACCGCGCCGTGGATCGACCTCGACGTGCCGGTCTCGCTCGCGCTCCGTCCCGACGCCGGCTGCACGCACGGCGCGCACATCCACGCCGTGCTCCCCGGCACGCAGGGCTGCGCCGAGTGCCTCGCCGCCGGCGAGCGGTGGGTCCACCTCCGCGTCTGCATGTCGTGCGGACACATCGGCTGCTGCGACTCGTCGCCCGGCAAGCACGCGACCGCCCACTACCACGCCACCGGCCACCCCGTCGTGCGCAGCATCGAGCCCGGCGAGACGTGGGGCTGGTGCTACGAAGACGAGGTCGAGGTGTAGCCGCGTCGCGGTGCCAGTGGCCCGTGGGATGAGGCCAGTGGCAGACCACCGACCCTCCCTTCTGCCACTGCCCGCTGGCCACTGCCCACTGGCTCCCATGCTCACGCCCGACGACTTCCGCCTCGTCCCCGAACTCGCCGGCCTGCCGGAGGCCGACCTCGCGTGGCTCGCCTCGGTGGCCGACGAGCGCACCTACCGCGCCGGCGACGCGCCCTTCGCGCCGGGCGACGCGGCCGACGAGATGTTCATCGTCCTCGCCGGCGCCTTCCAGATCTTCACCGTCGAGGGCGGGCAGCGGCTGCTGTTCGGCACGATCCGCGCCGGGCAGATCTCCGGCCTGCTGCCGTTCTCGCGCATGACGACGTTCGCCGGCGCGGGCGTCGTCGTGGAGGACGCGCGCATCGCGGCGGTCCACCGCGACCACTTCTGGGAGATGCTCACGCGGATGCCGGAGCTGGGCCAGAGCCTCGTCGCGCGGCTCACCGACCGCGTCCGCGAGTCGTCGCGGCTGGACCAGCAGCGCGAGAAGATGCTGGCGCTGGGCAAGCTGTCGGCGGGCCTCGCGCACGAGCTCAACAACCCCGCGTCGGCGATCCGCCGCAGCGCGTCCACGCTGCGCACGCGCTTCGAGGCGATGCGGCCGGTGGCGGCGCGCCTCGTCGGCGCCGGGCTGGCGCCGGGCGAGTTGGAGGCCGCGCGCGACGCCCTCGCCGCGTGCGCGGCGCCGCTCCCCGGCACGCTCTCGGCGCTGGAGCGTAGCGCCCACGAGGACGACCTCGCGGACTGGCTCGCCGACCACGCCGTGCCGCACGCCTACGTCGTGGCCGAGGTGCTGGCCGAGGAGGGCATCTCGGTGACGGCGCTGGACCACCTCGCGGAGCGCGTCCCGACCGAGCACCTGCCGGATGTCGTGCTCTGGGTCGAGAAGGAGATGGCCGTCGCGCGGCTGCTCGGTGAGATCGAGCACGCGAGCGCGCGCATCTCGGAGCTCGTCGCGGCCGTGAAGGGCTACACGCACATGGACGCCGCGCCGGTGCGCCAGCCGACCGACCTCCACGCGGGGCTCGATCAGACGCTGACGATGCTCGGCCACGCGCTCCGCGAGCGCGGCCTCGCCGTCGAACGGACCTACGCCGACGGCCTGCCGCCCGTGCCGGCCTACCCCGGCGAGATCAACCAGGTCTGGACCAACCTGCTCGACAACGCGATCGACGCCGCGCGCTCGCGCGTGACGGTGGCGACGCGCGTCGAGGGCGCCGTCGCCTGCGTGGACGTCACCGACGACGGCGACGGCATCGCGCCCGACGCGCTCGCGCGCATCTGGGAGCCGTTCTTCACCACCAAGCCGCCCGGCGAGGGCACCGGCCTCGGCCTCGACGTGGTCCACCGGATCGTGCAGCAACACAGCGGCCGCGTGGACGTGACGAGCGCGCCCGGCCGGACGACGTTCACGGTGTGTCTGCCGATCGAGGCCGGCGGCGATCACGTGTAGGGACACACCGGCGGTGTGTCCCTACGGCAGCCGTGCCGCGACACCCAGCCGCACCTCGCGCACCGGCGCGGGCCAGCCGACGAGCAGCGCGTCGCCGACCGTGCCGGGGCGGAGCGTCGCGCCGGTCCACGCGCGCGTGCCGAGCACGTTGCGAGCGTCGAGGCGGAGCGTCACGCCGGGCTCCACGACCCACGCCGCGCCGACGTCGGCCACGAGCTGCGCCGGGAGCGTGACGTCCGACGACGCCGAGCCGCGGCGCGGCCCGACGAGCCACGCGCCCGCCCGAAGCGTCGCGCCGCCGGCGCGCGCCTCGGCCCACGCGCTCGCCGTGTGGCGCGCTGCGTAGGGCATCCGCGTGCCGGGCGCGAGGTTGTCGTCGGCCACCACGACGGCGTCGAGAAAGGCGTAGGTGCCGAGGAGCGTCACGCCCGACACCGGCGCCGCGCGCACGTCGAGCTCCACGCCGAGGCTGCGCTGGCGGCCGGTCTGGTCGTAGAGGCCGTCCGGGCCCTGCGTCAGCGCGTCGTCCTTGCGGAGCCAGAAGGCGGCGAGCGAGGCGCCGGCGCGCGGGCCGTCGATCTTGGCGCCGGCCTCGACCTGCGCGCCGCGCGTCGGGCGGAACGGCTCGCCGTCGCGGTCCACGCGCTCGACGACGGGGTTGAACGACGTGCCGGCCGAGGCGTAGAGCGCGAGGCCCGAGCGGAGCTGGGCGACGAGCCCGACGGCCGGCGTGAGGGCCGTCACGGCGGCGTCGCGGTCGCTCGCGCCGGCAGGCGCGTCGGGCGTGGACGCAAGCGCGACGAGGTCCACGCCGTAGCGGACGTGCGTCAGCCGCGCCGAGGCGACGGCGTGCAGCACGGCCGACGAGCCGAGCGGGACCGACGCGCGCTCCTGCGCGAAGACGGCGGCGTCGAGGCCGCGCACGCGCGCCGTGAGGTAGCGGGCGTCCGCCGACGCGTCGAGGCCGGTCGGGCGCGGCGCGTCGAGCACGACGGGCGGCGCGAGCGCGAAGACGGGCGCGCCGCCGACGACGACCAGCGGCGCGTCGTTGTCCACCTGCGCCCACGCGCCGAGCGCCTCGGCGCCGACGGTGAGCACGTGCGCCACGCCGCCGGTGCGCGCGCGCACGTCGGCGAAGGTGCTGCTCTTGAGGTACGTGAAGGCGAGGCTCTCGCGGCGGAGCGAGCGCGCGACGGCCGCCGAACCGGGCGCACCGGCGAGCGTCGTCAGGCTGTCGAGGTCGAGCGCGTCGCGGCGCAGGTGCGAGCGGCTCGCGGCGAGCGAGGTGCGGACGCCGAGCGACGCGCGCGGCGCCCACGCCACGCCGAGCGTGCCCGACGCCGCGCGCCAGCGGTGGCGCGCCGTCGGCTCGCCGAAGAAGCGGTCGGCCGGCACGGCGTCCAGCGCGTCGAGCGCCCCGCCCGGCGCGGCATCCGGCGCCGCGCGCGCCGCGAGGCCGGGGTCGAGGACGGTCGTGGCCGAAACGGCCTCGGCGTCGGCGTCGACGGTCCAGCGGTCGGTCGGGCGCCAGCGGAGCGCCGGCGCCGCGAAGAGCGTCGCGCCCTCCACGCGTCCCGTCGAGGTGCGTCCGGCCGAGGCGTGGAGGCGGGCCGCCGCGCGCCGCGAGAGGTCGCGCCCGAGATCCAGCGCGCCGCGTGCCGCGCCGGGCGTCCCGCCGTCGGCGCGCACCTCGGTGACGCTCCCGCCCGGACGCGCGGTCACGAAGTTGACGACGCCGCCGGGCTCCAGGCGTCCGTAGAGGACGCTCGCCGGCCCGCGCAGCACCTCCACGCGCTCGACGTTGGCCTGCAGGCCGTCCGACAGGTAGGGCACCTCGATGCCGTTGCGGCGGACGCCGCCGCCGGTGCGGTCGGTCTCGAAGCCGCGCAGGACGGGGATCGCGTTGGGCTCGCCCCGCGCGAAGGTCGTCGCGCCCGGCACGTTGCGGAGCGCGTCGGCGGCCGTCTGCGCGTCCTGCGCCCGGAGCACCGCCGCCGGCACGACGGCGACGGCCTGCGGGACGAGCAGCACGGGCGCGTCGGCGCGCGTGGCGGTCTCTGCGCGGCGCGCCTGCACGACGACCTCGGCGCCGGCGATCGCCACCGGCGCGAGCGCCACGTCGAGCCGCGCGACGCCGCCGGGCGGGACGACGGCCGACGTGTCCACGGTCGTGAAGCCGAGCGCGCGCACGCGCACGTGCCGTCGGCCGGACGCGACGCCGGGGATCTCGAAGCGGCCGTCGAACGACGCCGCGCGCCCGCGCGGGGCCGGCGCGTCGGGCTCGACGACGACGGCCGCGCCGGGGACGGGCGCGCCGGTGACGGCGTCGGTCACCGTCCCGGCGAGCGTTCCCGTCTGCGCCTGGACGGTCGCCGCGAGAAGGAGGCCGGCGGCGACGAGCGCGCGCCTCACACCCGGTCGAGCGTGAGCGTCACGTCGCCGGTGAACGTGAGGTCGGTGCCGGCGAGCAACACCTGGAGGATGGCGGCCGGGATGCGCAGCGTCACGCGGTCATTCGTCGACGCCGACGCGATGAACGAGATGCCGGCGTCGCCCGTCGGCGTGAGCACGAGCGTCCGCGTGGCGGCCTGCGCGAGGAAGCTGCCGGCGACCGTCCGGTCGGGCAGCCCGCCCTTGTTGAGAATGGCCGAGAAGTCGACGTCCATCGTGAACGCGCCGCCGGAGGTGAACGCGACGAGGAGGTCGTCGACGGCCGCGTCCACGTCGTCGGAGCGGTCGCCCGAGCCGTCGGCGACGGACGTGAGGCGCCACGAGCCGGCGTAGAACGCGGCGTCGAGCGTGAGGCCGTCCTCGCCGGCGTCGCAGGCGGCGAGGAGCAGCAGGAGCGGGAGGAGGAGCAGGGCGCGCATCGGCGGCGGGGGCAACACGTCGCGCAAGGTAGGGACACACCGCTGGTGTGTCCCCTCGGCCGTCGGTGCGTGTCCCGTCGGCGACGTGCCCGGCAGGGACACGCCGGCGGTGTGTCCCTACGCCAACCCCGACGACACCACCGGCGCCTCGTCGGCGGTCTGCCACGGGAGCTCGGGCCACCAGCGCTCGACGGCCGGCGGGTCGGCCGGGTCCACGCTCTCGCCGGGGCGCGGGATCGCCACGCGGAGGCCCGCCGCGTCGGCCGCCGCGAGGACGCGCTCGGCGGGCTCCGTCCAGCCGTGGAACGACAGGTTGAACGTGCCCCAGTGGACCGGCAGCATCAGCCCGCCGCGCGCGGCGCGGACGGCCGCGACGGCCTGCTCGGGGCCGAGGTGGATGTCGGCCCAGTCGGCGTGGTAGGCGCCGGCCTCGGCGAGCGTCACGTCGAACGGACCGAGTCGCTCGCCGACCTCGGCGAACTGCGGCTGCATCCCGCCGTCGCCGGTGAGGTAGACGCGCCCGGCACTCCCGGCGACGGCGTAGCCGCACCAGAGCGTCGTGTCGCGCCCCGTGAGACCGCGCCCCGAGAAGTGGCGGCTCGGCGTGGCCGTCACCGTCACGCCGGCGACGTCGGCGGCGTCCCACCAGTCGAGTTCCGTGATACGCTCCGGCGCGACGCCCCACCGCTCGAGGTGGGCGCCGACGCCGAGCGGCGCGATCCAGCGCGGGACCCGACCTGCGAGCTGCCGGACGGTCGCGTAGTCGAGGTGGTCGTAGTGGTCGTGCGTCAGCAGCACGGCGTCCACGTCGGGCAGCGCGCCGAGCGGCAGCGGTGGCTCGAAGAAGCGCGCGACGCCGAAGAGCGGCCCCGGCGAGGCGTTCCGGCTGAAGACGGGGTCGGTGAGCAGACGCCGGCCGTCGACCTCCAGGAGCGCCGTCGCGTGGCCGAGCCACCTCACGCGCAGGTCGGCCGGCGCGCCGAGGTCATCGAGCGTGCGCACGACCGTCGGGACGGGCGCCGTCGGCGTGCGGACCGCCCGGTTGCCGGCGACCCACCGCCAGAGCGTCGCCGGCGTCGGCGCGGCGAGGCTCGTCGGCACCGGGTGGCGGAAGCGCCCGCCGAGGGCGCCGCCGCCGGCACGCCACTGCGGCGAGGCGCGCATCCGCGCGAGACGCTCGCCGGACGGCGTGCCGCCGAAGACGGGGTGGCGGAGCGCGACGGCGCCGCCGGCGACGAGTCCACCGGCGACGACCGGCAGGGTGCGGGAGAGCGAGGGCATCGGCAGGCTAGAGGCGCGAGGAGAGGAAGGCGTCGAAGGCGCGGTCGGGCAGCAGCCAGCGCGCGGCGATGGCGAGGCGCGCCTGGTCGCCGGCGACGTAGCGCGTCTTCGGGCGCCGGGACGCCACGGCGCGCGAAATGGTCTCCGCGATGACCTCCGGCGGCGAGCCGGCGCCGCGCTCGTAGGCGCTCTCCATGAAGCGCTTCGTGCGGCGCGCGAGGTCGGCGTAGGGGCCGCTCCCGGAGGCCGCCATCATGGACTCCGTCGCGATGCCGTCCCACTCCGAGCGGATCGCGCCGGGCTCGACGATCACGACGCGGATGCCGAACGGCGCGACCTCCAGCCGGAGCGCGTCCGAGAAGCCCTCGACGGCGTGCTTAGTGGCGTGGTACCACGCGCCGAGCGGCGTGTAGATCTTGCCGCCGATGGACGACACGTTGACGACGGTGCCGGCGCGCTGCGCGCGCATCGCCGGCAGCACGAGCTGCGTCAGCCGCGCGAGGCCGAAGACGTTGACCTCGAACTGGCGCCGCGCCTCCTCCAGCGGGACGTCCTCGACGGCGCCGTAGGAGCCGTAGCCGGCGTTGTTGACGAGCACGTCGATCCGGCCGTGGGCGTCGAGGATCTGGCTCACGCCGGCCTGCATCTGGGCGCCGTCGGTGACGTCGAGCGCGAGGGCGTGGCCGCCGGCGCCGACGAGGGCGGCCATGCGGTCCACGCGGCGGGCGGCGCCGTAGACGACGTGGCCGTCGGCGAGGAGGCGCCGGGCGGTGGCCTCGCCGATGCCGGACGAGGCGCCGGTGACGAGGGCGACGGGGGGAGCGGACACGAGCGGGCGGGCGGGTGGAACGGCGCGCCTACTCGTCCCCCGAGCGCAAGTTTCAATCATTGAACCTTTCAATCGTTCAACGGCCTCGTCGGCGGCGCTAGATTGCGTCCCGCCCCCCGCCGCCGTGCCCGACGCCGCCCCCGACCCTGCTCAGGTTCAGACGTTCGCCGGCGTCGTGCGGCGCATCGGCGTGCTGTTCGTGTCGGCCGCCAGCCAGTCGGCCGCGCACGCGGCGTTCTCGAAGCAGGAGCTGCTCGCGATCTCGGTGCTGGGCGTGCGCGGCCCGAGCCGCATGGGCGAGATCGCGCGCCACCTCGGCGTCGGGCAGAGCGCGGTGACGCCGCTCGTGGACCGTCTGGAGGCCGCCGGCGCCGTGCGGCGGACCCAGAGCGAGACCGACCGGCGCGTCTGGCGCGTCGCGCTGACGCCGGCCGGCGAGGCGGTCTTCGCCGACGAGAGCGCGGCGTACGAGCGCGTGGCGGCGGCGCTGCTGGCGCCGCTCGCGCCGGCGGAGCGCGAGACGCTCGTCGCGCTGCTCGACCGCGTGGCCGACCCCGCGCCGCCGGCCCGGTAGCGGATTCCACGCCGGCAGCGTTTCGTCAGACCGGGCGCCACGTCCACCACGGGTAGTGGTAGTGCTGCTCCTCGACGTGGTAGCGCGTCCCGCACTCGGTGCACTCGACGTCGGTCGCCCACTCTTCGTCCCGCAGGATGCGGACCTGCCCGCTCTCGGCCTCGCGGCGCGGGTCGAACTGGTCGTCGGTCGGGAAGAGCGCGCAGCGGCAGCCGTCGCCGGCGGCGTGCTCCAGCACGCGCAGCGCGAGCGCGAGGTGCGTCGCGTTCGGACGGAGCGCGCCGCCGAGGTCCACGCCGCGCGTCGCCACGCGAATCGCCTCGACGTGCGCGGCGAGCGCGCGGAGCGTGTCGCGGTCGCGCAGGTGCCGAACGGCGCCGGCGGCGGACCAGATGCGCATCGGGTCGCGCGAGGTGAAGTCCGCGAGCAGCGCGTCGGCCGTCGGCGCGCCCACGGTCAGATCTCGACGCGCGCGCCGATCTCGATGACCTGCCCCGGCGGGATGCCGAAGAAGTCCGCCGCGTTGGCCGCGTTGTTGGCCATCGCGCCGAAGAGCCGCTCGCGCCACGGCACCATGCCCGGGCGCGGGCTGGAAAGCACGCGCTCGCGGCCGAGGAAGAACGTCGTGGTCATCGGCGTGAGCGGCGGCGGCCCGAGGGGGACCGCCGCGAGGTCGCGCGCCACGTCGGGCGCCTCCGCGAAGCCGTAGCGGAGCGTCGCCCGGTGGAAGCCGTCGCCGAGGTCCTCGTGCGTCCACCGCTCGCCGGGGCGGGCGTAGCCCTGGCCGAGGACCTCCACGCGGAGGAAGACCACGCGCTCGTGGATCACCTTGTTGTGCTTCAGGTTGTGGAGCAGCGCCGGCGGCGTGGTGGCCGGGTTGGAGTGCATGAAGACCGCCGTGCCGCGCACGCGCGTTGCGCGGCGCGCGAGGTCGGGCAGCGCGAGCTCCAGCGGGAGCGCGCTCTCGGCGAGGCGCGCGCTGAGGTACTGGCGCCCGCTCCGCCACGTGGTCATCACCGTGAAGAGGACGGCCGCGATGACGAGCGGCACCCAGCCGCCGGCCGGCACCTTCACGAGGTTGGCGCCCCAGAAGCCGAGGTCCACCGCGAGGAAGAGCGCCGTGAGCGGGAGCGCGAGGGCCAGCCCCCAGCGCCAGCGGCGGCGCATCACCACGAAGAGGAGGACGGCGGTGATCGTCATGTCGGTCGTGACGCCGACGCCGTAGGCCGCCGCGAGCGCCGACGACGACCCGAAGGCCAGCACCAGCCCGATGCAGGCCACCATCAGCATCGCGTTGACGGCCGGCACGTAGACCTGCCCGAACTCGGTGGCCGACGTGTGGAGCACGCGCATCCGCGGGATGAAGCCCAGCTGGATGCCCTGCATCGTGAGCGAGAACGCGCCGGTGATGATGGCCTGGCTGGCGATGCTCGTCGCCAGCGTGGCGAGCACCACGAGCGGCACCACGCCCCACTCCGGGACCATGTGGAAGAGCGGGTTGGCGGCCGCCTCGGGGCTCCGGAGCAGCAGCGCGCCCTGCCCGAAGTAGTTGAGCAGCAGCGCCGGCAGGACGACCGCGAACCACGCGAGGCGGATCGGCCGCAGGCCGAAGTGGCCCATGTCGGCGTACAGCGCCTCGCCGCCGGTGACGACGAGGAAGACGCTCCCGAGGACCAGGAAGCCGGCCGTGCCGTTCTCGGCGAAGAAGCGCAGCGCGTGCAGCGGGTTGACGGCCGCGAGCACGCCAGGGTGCTGCACCACCTGGAGGGCGCCGAGCACGGCGAGCACCAGGAACCACGTCAGCGTCAGCGGACCGAAGACCCGCCCGACGCGCGCCGTGCCCTTGCTCTGGACGAGGAACAGCCCGACGATGACCGCGAGCGTCAGCGGGATCACGTACGGCGCGAAGACCGGCGTCGCCACGTTGAGGCCCTCCATCGCCGAGAGGACCGAGATGGCGGGCGTGATGATACCGTCGCCGTAGAGCAGCGCGGCGCCGAAGAGGCCCATCGCGAGGAAGAGGCCGCGCGCGCGCGGCGGCGGCGAGTCCGCGTCCGGGCGCACGGCGAGGGTCGTCAGCGCGAGGATGCCGCCCTCGCCCTCGTTGTCGGCCCGCATCACGAAGGCGAGGTACTTGACCGAGATGACGAGGATCAGCGCCCAGAAGACGAGCGACAGGATGCCGAGCACGTTGCCGGTGGTCACCGGCAGCACGTGGAAGCACTCCTTGAGAGCGTAGAGCGGACTCGTCCCGATGTCGCCGTAGACGACGCCGAGCGCGGCGAGCGCCAGCGCGAGGCGGTAGCCGCGTCCGCCCGCGTGCCCGTGGGCGTGTTCGTCGACGTGGCCGCCGGCGTCGTCCGGGGCGCCGTCGACCGGCGAGACGTCGGTGCCGGGCGCGTCGGGAGCGGCGTCGTCGGCCGGCCGGGCGTCGTCGGCAGCAGGGTCGGTCACGTCGTCGTCGGCGGGCGAGGCGGGCGGAGACTACGCACGGAGGGCCGTGCGGCGCCGTCGGGGTGCCTCCGCCGCCGATCAGCCTCCGATCGCGCTGCGGATCATGCCTTCCACGCCGGCGCCGATCATCGCGACCGCGATGGCGGTCAGGAACAGGCTCGCCACCTTGGCGACGGCCTTCGACGTGTCGCGCCCGAGCGCGCGCAGCACGCGCGGCCCGTACGTGAACGCGACGAACACGAGCAGCAGGTTGACGGCGATCGAGAGCAGCGTGACCGCCCAGCCGTACGCGCTCTCGCTCACGAGGATGGTCGTGATGGCGCCGGGGCCGATCATCAGCGGGATGCCGAGCGGGACGACCGGCAGGTCCACGTGCTCGCTCGCGGCCTCCTCGACGCGCCGGCGCTCCTCCTTGGTGCCCCCGCGCCGCTGCTTGGTGGTCCCGAACGCGAGGTCCGACACGGCGATCGTGAGCAGGATCAGCCCGCCGCCGACGCGCAGGTGGTCCACGGTGATGCCGAGCGTCGAGAAGATGACCTCGCCGGCGAAGAGCATCAGCACGGCCAGCGTGAACGCCGCCGCGACGGCGCGGACGAGCAGCCGCGGGCGGTCCTCGCGCGCGAGGCCCTCGGTCATCCCTACGTAGAGCGGGAGGATGCCGGGGATGTTGATCGCCACGAACAGCGGCAGGAAGGCCGACAGGAACGCGGCGAGGACGTCGGGGACGGGCACGGCGGGCGCGGGCGGGGCGCCGCAGTATCGGGACGCGCCGCCGAACCGCCCGCGAAGCCTCGGTGACGGCGCGCGATCCGCGCTCAGCCGCGCCGCGCGGCCTCGATGGCAGCGACGTCGATCTTGCCCATCGTCATCATCGCGTCGAATGCTCGCTTGGCGGCCGCGGGATCGGGGTCGGCGAGCGCCTGCATCAGGGCGACGGGCGTGATCTGCCACGACAGGCCCCAGCGGTCCTTGCACCAGCCGCACGCGCTCTCCTGCCCGCCGTTGCCGACGATGGCGGTCCAGTAGCGGTCGGTCTCCTCCTGGTCGGCGGTCGCGATCTGAAAGGAGAACGCCTCGCTGTGCGTGAAGGCGGGTCCGCCGTTGAGGCCGAGGCAGGGGATGCCGAGCACCGTGAACGCGACGGTCAGCACGTCGCCGGCGGCGCCGGAGGGGAAGTCGCCCGGCGCGCGGTGCACGGCGGTGACGGCGGAGTCGGGGAAGGTCTCGGCATAGAAGCGGGCGGCGGCCTCGGCGTCACCGTCGTACCAGAGGCAGATGGTGTTTCGGGCGGGGGTCATCGGAGGGGCTGAGAGGGGGAGGGGGAGCGGCGCCCGCGTGCCGGGCGCCGGTGACACGGGCAAGGTCTCCCGCTCGCGTGACACCCCTGTGTCGGCGTGGTCGATGCCCGCCGCGACGGCGCTGGTTCGCGTGTGCTCCTGGACGTCCCGCCGGCGATCCCAGAGACGAATCGGTCAGTTCGGTCCCCGTGCGGAGAGGGTGGGATTCGAACCCACGGTGCGTTGCCGCACAGCGGTTTTCAAGACCGCCGCAATCGACCACTCTGCCACCTCTCCGGGCGCCGCGCCCCGGCGGGCCGACGGCGACAAGCTACCCCGCGCACGCCAGCGAGCGGACGAACGCCACGACCGCCGGTCCCGCCGTCTGGTCGTCGCGGCTGAGCGTCGGCACGATGCGCGTGTGGCTTCGCCCCGGCACGACGACGACCCGGCTCTCGGCGCCGGCGGCGCGGAGCGCGTCGTCCAGCAGATGGCTCTGGCGCTGAAGCGCGCGCGTCTCGCCGCCGGCGTAGAGGATCAGGAACGGCGGCGTCGCACCGGTGACGCGCGTCACCGGCGACGCCTCGGCCTGCCACGGCGCCGTCTCGAACGCCTCGCGAGCCACGCGGTCGGACGCGAAGCGGGCGCTGTAGTAGTCGAAGTTGTCCTCCATCGCGTAGGTCTCGGCGTCGCGCAGGTCGAGCGCCGCGCCGGAGACCGGGATCGCGCCACACACCGGCGACGCGCCGGCGGCACGCCGCACACCGGCGTCGAGCGCGACGAACGTGGCGAGGTAGGCGCCCGCCGAGTGGCCCATCACGACGACGCCGTGCCCGCCGCGCGCCGCGTCGTCGCGCTGCACGAAAGCGACGGCCGCCGCCACGTCGGCCACCTGGTCGCGCCACGTCACCGGCGCGCTCGCGGTGCCCGGCATCAGGCGATAGCCGATGGTGGCTGCCGGGATGCCGCGCCCGGCGAGGAAGCGCCCGACGTTGTTGTAGACGTCCTCGCCGCCGACGCGCAGGTCGCGGTCGCCGGTGGTCCACCCGCCGCCGTGGACGAAGACGACCGTCGGCCACGGTCCGGCGGAGTCCGGCAGCGCGCGGAAGAGGTTGAGCCGGTGCGTCGGGTCGCCGGTGTCGAGGTAGGGCACGTCGCGCTCGACGAGCGCCTCGGGCAGCGTCGCGTCGCGGTAGACGAGGTCCACGGCCAGCGACGTGACGACCCCGCACCCCGAGACGAGCAGGGCCAGCAGCAGAAGGGCGAGACGCATTCGGAACGCGGCGGACGGAGGCGTCCAACCGCCGCGCGGCGCGCCGGGTTCGTCGTACCATCGGCCGCCCTCCCGCCCCGCCGATGGACCGCCGCCCCGACGCCTCCGAGCACGCCGCCTACTACGCGCGCTACGTCGCCCTCGTCCCGGACGCCGGCGCGCGCGCCCGCCTCGCCCAGGACCTCGACGCGCTCGCCGCGATGCTCGACGGCGCCGACGCCGACCACGCCTACGCGCCCGGCAAGTGGAGCGTCCGCCAGGTCGTCCAGCACGTCGCCGACGCCGAGCGCATCTTCGCGACGCGCGCCCTCTGCATCGCGCGCGGCGACCAGACGCCGCTGCCGGGCTTCGACGAGAACGCGTACGCCGACGCGACGGCCGGCGACGTGCGTCCGCTCGCGGACGTGCTCGGTGAACTGCGCGCCGTCCGCGCCGCCACGCTCGCGCTCGTCGACGGCCTGCCGGACGAGGCGTGGGACCGCGTCGGGACGGCCAGCGGGCACCCGGTGAGCGTCCGCGCGCTGGTCTGGATCATGGCGGGCCACGCGATCCACCACGCGGCGATCCTGCGCGAGCGCTACGGCCTCGCCTGAGCAGAGGCTACCGAGCGACGACCCAGCGCGCCGTGGCCGACGCCTCGCCGGCCGACACGCGCACGGCGTACACGCCCGCCGCCAGCCCCGCCGGCAGCGACCGGCGGTGACGACCCGCCGGCAACGCGCCCTCGAACGCGATCGACACCTCGCGGCCCAGCGCGTCCACCACCGACACCCGCACCGACGACGCCGACGGCACCGACACCCACGCCGACGCCGCGCCGACCGACGGCACCGGCGACACGGATACCGCGAGCGCCGACGGCGACGGCTCCGGCGCCTGCGCCACCGTCCCGCCGACGCGGTAGACGAACACGCGGTAGACGGTCTCCGTCTCGCCCGGCAGGCTCCCCGCCGCCCCGACCGCGACGAGCGCCTCGCCACCGTCAATCGCCTCGCGGACCGCCGTGATCGCCGTCGGGAAGCCCGACGCCGTCACGAACGGACTTTCGATCTCGAACAACACCTCGCACGTCGCGCCGGAGAGACCGATCACGCCACCGCGCTCCGCCACGCGCCCGCTCGACAGCACGTCCGGCACGCCGTCGCCGTCGAGGTCACCGGCCGGCGCGAGGCGGCGCCCTCCTCGGAGACACGTGCGCACGAGCGTGCCGGTGGCGCCCGAGAACAGGTTCGTCGCGCCGAAGAAGCCGTTGCCCTGCGGGGCGGTGCTGCCGACGGCGAGGTCGGTGATGCCGTCACCGTCGAGGTCGCCGACGGCGGCGAGGCGCTGACGGCCACCGAAGTCCTGATTCGGCGCAGCGGCCGGGTTGGCGATGGCGTAGACGAGATCGCCCGTGGCCGGGTCCACCACGTACACCCGCCCGAACCGGTTGCCGCCCTTCGAGCCGGGGCTGTTCGGCCCGCCGACCGCGACCTCGCCGACGCCGTCGCCCGTCAGGTCGCTCACCACGACGAGCGATTGACCGATCGTGGTCGTGAAGTCGCTCACGACGCCGAAGTCGCGGATCACGGCGCCGGTGGCACCGCTGGCCACCACAAGCGCGGGCTGGCCTCTCGGCTGGCTGGCGAACACGTCGGGCACACCGTCGCCGTCGAGGTCGGCATCGAGTCCCACGGCGGCGGTGCCGAGCCTCCCCTCGTCTTTGGTGGCAGCAACCTGGTGGAGCACGGCGCCGGTGGCGCCGGAGAGGAGGTAGACGCGGCCCTCGAAGTTCTCCTCGCCCGGCCCCGGATAGAGAAATGCCCCCACAACCACGTCGGGCGTACCGTCGGCGTTGAGGTCGCCCGTAGCTGCGGCCGACCATCCGAACCTAGCCCTCTCAACGGGGGGGCCGTCGAACACGCGCAGGATCGCCCCCGTGGCTCCCGAAACGAGGTAGACGCGCCCGGCGAACTCTTGCTCGAAGACGATCTCGGCCGAGGCGGAGACGAGGAAGTCCGGCGTGCCGTCGGCATCGGCGTCGGCGAACGGCGCAAGCACCTCTCCGAAGCTGGTGAACGGCTCATTGGGAGACCGCGCCTCGTAGAGCCGTTCGACCGGGAGTTGAGCGGGCGCGGTCCTCGCCAGCAACAGGACCGGCGCGAGCAGGAGCAGACGGAGCCGCATGGCACGATCGGGGCAGAGCGCTCCAAGGTAGGCGACCCGTGGTACAAGCTCACCCACGGCCTCGCGGCGGCGCCGACGGTGGCCGAGGCGGTCTGGTCGCGCGTGCTCCCGCTCAACGGGACTCTCCGCCTGGAGTCGGTGCCGCTGGAGCTTCGGGCGGACCGCGCGACGCACGTGTGGGTGAAGCTCGACAGCGGGCTGGCGGGAGTGCACCGGTTGCACCTGCGCGCCCGCATCGGGGAGGTCGGGGTCGGCCCCTGAGCCGGCACCACGCGGCGATCCTGCGCGAGCGCTACGGCCTCGCCTGAGCGGCGTCGCGCCGGCGGCGGGCGTCGGCGGTGCGGGCGTCGGCGTCGCCGCGCGCGGCGCGGAGCGTGCGCCACGCGCGGTCGAGCATCGGCGCGGCCTCGGCGCGGCGGCCGAGCGCGGCGAGGCAGCCGCCGGCGATGCTCTCGGAGGTGGCCGTGAGGAAGTGGTCGGCGCCGTAGAGGTCGGTCCGCGCCGCGAGCACGGCGCGGGCGAGCGGCAGGCCAGCGTCGGCGTCGCCGGCGTCGCAGAGGGCCTGCGCGAGGATGGCCTCGGCGTGGAGGCGCAGCGGCGAGCCGTCGGGCATCGTCCGCGCGGCGATCTCGGCGGCGGCGCGGGCGGTCGGGAGGCCGTCGGCGGGGCGCCCGGCGCGGAGGTCCACGAGTGCGCGCGAGGCGAGCGCGAGCGTCGTCTTGGGGTGCTCCGGCCCGAGCGTCGCGCGGAGCACGCCGAGCGCGGCGTCGAGCGTGTCGGCAGCGCGAGCCGACTGGCCGGTGTAGTCGTAGAGGGTCCCGAGCGTGGTCAGGATCGGACCGAGGCGTGGACCGTCGCCGGCGCGGCGGAGGGCGTGCGCGGCGGACTCGACGAGCGGCACGGCCTCGCGCGGGCGGCGCGTCGACTCGTAGAGGATCGCGAGGTTGTTGAGCGCGAGCGGCAGCTCGGGCGCGTCCTCGCGGGTCCAGATCGCGATGGCCTCGCGGTAGTAGCGCTCGGCGCGGTCGCGGTCGCCGGCGGCGTCGAGCGCGGCGGCGAAGGAGTTGAGGACCGCCGCGCGGTCGGCGTCGCTGCCGTGTCGGGTCTGGAGGGCGAGCGCCTCCTCGAAGAGCGCAACGGCTTCGTCGGCGCGCCCCTGTGCGTCCACGGCCTGCGCGAGGTTGGAGAGCTCGACGCCGCGCTCGAGCCCGAAGCGGGGTCCGGCGGCGCCGTAGAGGGCGGCCGCGCGGCGGTGGTGCGTCTCGGCGCGCTCGACGTGTCCGAGGTTGAGGTAGGTGTAGCCGATGGCGGCGTGGACGCCGGCGGCGACGAGCGGGTCGCCGGCGAGCGTGCGGTCCACCTGCGCGGCGGCGCTGTCGAGGGCCTGGCGGACGGTGGCCTCGGGGGCGCCGTCCACCGGCTCGGCGGTGTAGAGCGTGTGCTGGAGGAAGGCCAGCGTGGCCTCGGCGCGCTCGGCCGCGCGGCGCGCCTCGCGCGCCTGCCAGAGCGACGCCCCGGCGCCGCCGACGACGGCCAGCGCGACGAGCGCGCCGGCGGCGACGGCCACCCGGTGGCGGCGCACGAACCGCCGCGCGCGGTAGCCGGCGGCGTCGGGCCGGGCGCGGACCGGCTCGTGCGCGAGGTAGCGCCGCAGGTCGTCGGCCAGCGCGGCGGCGCTCTCGTAGCGGCGCGACGGCTCGGGCGCGAGCGCGTGCGCGACGATGGTGTCGAGGTCGCCACGACGGCGGCGCTCGCGCGGCGCGACCCGGCTCGGCGGGACGAAGGCGTCGTCGCGTGTGCGCTCGGGCGGGCGGCCGGCGAGGAGCGCGTAGAGGACCAGCCCGAGGCCGTAGACGTCGGTGGCCGTCGTCACGTCGTCGCCGGCGAGCTGCTCGGGCGCGGCCCACGCCGGCGTCATCGGCGCGCGGTCCACGGTGAGGCCCTCGTCGGCGTCGAGCAGGCGCGCGATGCCGAAGTCCAGCAGCACCACGCGCGGCGGACCCGGCCCCGCCTCCGCGGCGCGCGGCTCGACGACGATGTGCGCCGGCTTGAGGTCGCGGTGGACGACGAGGTGGCGGTGCGCGTAGGCGACGGCGTCGGCGGCCTGGAGGAAGAGCGCGAGGCGGGCGTCGACGTCCAGCGCGTGCGCCTCGGCGTGCTCCGTGATGGGCGTCCCGCGCACGCGCTCCATGACGAGGAACGGCGTGCCATCCTCCGAGAGGCCGCCGTCGAGGAGGCGCGCGATGCCGGGGTGGTGCAGCCGCGCGAGGAGCTGCCGCTCGGCGAGGAAGCGGCGGCGGGCGCCGCCGCCGGCGCGCCCGGCGTGGAACAGCTTGACGGCGGCCTCCTGCTCGAACTGGCCGTCGGCGCGCTCGGCGGCGTAGACCTCGCCCATGCCGCCGGCGCCGAGGCGCTCGCCGAGGCGCCACGCGCCGACGGTCTCGCCGGTGCGCGAACCGTCGTCGCCGGCGCCGTCCCACAGGCCGCCGTCGAGGGCGCCCGAGGCGTCGGCGGCGTCGTGCGCGCGGGCGAGCGCGGCCACCTCGTCGGCGAGGGCGTCGTCGCCGGCGCAGGCCTCGGCCAGCCACGCGGCGCGGGCGTCGCCGGCGCGCGCGAGCGCCCCGTCGAGCAGGCGGCGGACCTCGGCCCAGCGCTCGGCGGTCATGCCCTCGTTCGCGCTCACGGCCCCGCGCCGAGGTCGCGCGAGAGCCACGCGCGCGCGGCCGTCCAGTCGCGGCGGACGGTCGCCTCCGAGACGCCGAGCAGGTCGGCGGTCTCCGGGATCGTGAAGCCGGCGAAGTAGCGCAGCTCCACGACGCGCCCGGCGCGCGGGTCGAGGCGCTCGAGGCGGCGCAGCGACTCGTCCACGCCGAGGATCTCCTCGGGCCGGCGGTCGGCGAGCGCGCCGAGGACCTCGGCGACGTCGAGCGGCACGTCGGGGCGGCCGCCGCCGCGCTTCTCGGCGCGCTGCTCGCGGGCGTAGTCCACGATCACGTCGCGCATGGCGCGGGCCGCGAGCGCGAGCAGGTGCGCGCGGTCGGCCGGCGCGAGGGTCTCGCGGCCGGCGAGGCGCGCGTAGGCCTCGTGGACGAGCGCCGTCGTGTTGAGCGTGTCGTAGGCGCGGTGGCGGAGGCGCTGGCGGTGCGCGATCTCGCGCAGTTCGTCGTAGAGGCGCGGCAGCAGGGCGTCGAGCGCGGCGGCGTCGCCGTCGCGCACACGGGCCAGCAGCACGGGCACGGAATCCATCGCCGGGCGGGGCGTCCGGCGGAAAAAGTAGCACCGCCGTGAGCGGATTCCGGCCCGGCTTCCGGCTCAGGCCCCATCCCGCCCGCACGGCCATGTCCCCGATCCCGCTCGCGGCGCGACTGCTGCTCGCCGCCCTGCTCCTCCCGCTCGCCGCCCGCGCCGCCGACGTGACGTGGACCGGCGCCGGCGCGTCCGACGCGTGGAGCGACCCCGCCAACTGGTCGCCCGGCGTGCCCGGCGCGGCCGACCACGCCATCGTCCCGGCCGGGACGCCCCGCTCGCCGCGCCTCACGGCGCCGGCCTCGGCCGGACGCCTGACCGTCGCCGCCGGCGCGACGCTCGACGCGCGCGGCGGCGCACTCACGCTCGGCGCCGGCCCCCACGACATCGCCGGGACGCTCGCCGTCGGAGCGCCGTCGTGGAGCACCGACGCCCTCGTTCTCAACGGCCCGATGACCGTGCGCGGGCGCATGGACTGGCACTCGGGCACTGTCTACGCGTTCTCGCCGGCCTCGCTGACGATCGCGCCCGAGGGCCTGCTTGTCTGGACGGACGACCCGACGGGCCGCCGCGCGACCACCTCGCTCGACGTGCAGGGCACGCTGCGCTGGCTCGGCGGCACGACGCGCCTCCACGATGGCGCCTACTCGCGCGTCTCGTCGGGCCTGTTCGAGATCGCGCTCTCGGCGCCCGCGGCGCTCGAGGCGTTCAGCGTCGGCGCCGTCGGCCAGGTGGGGTGGACGAGCGCCGGCACCCTGCGCGTCTCCAGTGGCGAGGCCTCGTTCGACCGCGTGCGGCTCACCGTCGGCGGGGACGTGGACGTGCGGGCCGGCCGCCTGCGTCTCAACGCGTCCACGCGCTGGGAGAACGCAACGGTCGCCGTGGCCGATGGCGCCGAGCTGAGCCTCAGCCAGGCGCAGAGCGACTTCCGGCACGAGGTCGCCGGGACGCTCGCCGGCGCGCCGCTCGGCACGCTCGCGCTCGACGACCACGCGGCGCTCGCGGCCGACCCCGCCGGCGGCGCGCTGGACATCGCCGGGACTGGCCTCCTCGTGCGCAACGGTCGCCTCGGCACAGACTTCACCCCGGTCGCCGACGCGCCGGTCAACCGGGGCCTCGTGCGGCTCGCCGGCGACGTCACCGTCGCGCGGCCGTTCGTCAACGAGGGCACGCTGCGCTGGGAGTCCGGCACGCCGCGCCTCGGCGCGTTCCAGCTGCTCACCAACACCGGCCTGCTCGACATCCGGCCCGCGGCGGACGCATCCTGGCTGCCCTACCCGTTCGCCAACGGCCGCATCCTCAACACCGGGATCGTGCGAAAGAGCGGTCCGGCGACGGCGACGCTGGAGAACCTGCTCGAGACCGTCGGCGCGCGCGTCGAGGTGGCGGACGGCGCGCTCGTGCTGGGCTACCGCAGCCGCTGGGACGACGCGACGGTGGACGTCTCGGCCGGCGCGAGCCTCCGCCTGGAGAACCGAGGGTGCGAGAACCCCCACGTCATCGCCGGGACGCTCCGGGGCAGCCCGCAGGGCAGCGTCATCGTCAGCAGTTCGGGTGGGTCCGGGCTGGTGACCGACCCCGTTCGGGGCGGCGTCCTCGCCGTGGAGGGGACGGGCCTCCAGCTGGGGTTCGCCACCCTGGGGTCGCCCGGTGGGTCGTGCGTGGCGGGCGGGGTGCCCGAGAACCTCGGCCTGCTCCGCGCCCTCTTCGAGGTGCGCGTGGCGGGGCAGGACCTTCGCAACGCGGGCACGCTCCGCTGGGAGGCGGGCCTGCTCGTGCTCGACGCCGGGCGGGCGCTCGTCAACGCGGGCCGGATGGAGATCGACGGCGGAGCCGAGATGCGCGGCCAGCCGTTTGCGACGCCCGCGCGGCTCGTCAACGGGGGCACGCTCCGGATGCTCGGCGCGGGCACGACGCGGCTCCTCGTGACGGTCGTCAACCACGGCACGCTCGCCGCCGACGCCGGAACGCTCGCGCTCGTCCCCGGCGGCGACGGCTCCACGCGCTTCGTCAACGAGGACCCGGGCGTGGTCTCGGGCACCGGCACGCTCGACGTGTCGGCCCTGCCGGTCGCCCAGGTCCTCAACACGGGCGTCGTCGCGCCCGGCGCGCCGGGCGCCCCCGGCACGCTCACGTGGCGCGGCCTCTTCCCGATGGACCCCCAGGCGCGCGTGCTCCTCGACGTGGGGCCGGGGCCCGCCGGCGCCCGGCTGGCCGTGGACGGCACGGCCGCGCTCTCGGGTCAGCTCGTCGTGCGCGCCGTCGGCGGCTACGCGCCGGCGCTCGGCGACGCGTTCGACGGCGTCACGGCGGGCGCATTCACCGGGCGCTTCGCGAGCGTCGCGACCGTCACCACCGGCCACATCGTCTTCGCGGCCGACGACACCGACCCCGGCCGCGTGCGCCTCGTGGCGGTCGAGGGCACGCCCGCGCCGGCGTTCGTGGTCAGCCCGGCGCCGCTCGCCGCCGGCGGCATCCGCCGCGCGACGCTCCTCGGCGACGGCCTCGACGCCGCCGCGACGGTCTCGCTGGAGTGCCGCGACTGCGCCGACCCGGTCGGGAGCGGGACGCTGCGCGGGGCCGTCCTCGGCGCCGTCCCCGGCGGCCTCGCGGTGGCGTTCGACCTGACGGCCGTCGGCGACCACGGCGACTACGACGTGGTGCTCGCCGGCGCCGACGGCGTGCGCCGCGTCCCGGTCGAGGTCGAGCCGTTCCTCGCGCTGCCGGTGCTGCTGCCGACCGGCGGACAGGGCGTGCTCGTGCGGCCCGCGCCGCAGGGCCTGAGCAGCACGCAGAGCCTCTACAACGCCACCAACGCGCCCGAACCCACGGTGCTGATGGTCCGCGCCGAGATCGACGGGCCGGTCCGCTACGACGCCCTCGGCGTGGCGCTGGCCGACGGCGAGACCGCGACGCGGACCTTCTTCGTGCCCGTCGGCGCGTCGCTGCGCGACCCGGCGTCGGTGGCTTACCGGAGCGGCATCGCCCCCGAAGACGTGCGCTTCCCCGGCCAGCCGCCGCTGCCCGACGACCCGCGCGTGCCGCTCTTCGCGTCGGTCCCGGCGCGCTTCGAGGTCGTCGGCGGGCTGTCGCGCTTCCAGTTCACCGACGCGCTGTCGCGCCTGCTCTCCGACGCCGCCGCCGCGACCGGCCAGCCGGTGACGCCGGCGTTCGCGTGGGACGCGGCCGCGGCGGCCGTGGACTCGCTCTTCGGCGGCCCCGCCGACGCGCGGCGGCGAACGTCCATCGGGCGCCGCGTCAGCGAGATCGGCGTGATCGAGTGGGCCGTCGCCCAGTTCACCAACCCGATCACGATGTTCGAGGTGCTCCAGACGCAGCTGTACCTGCAGGTCCGGCGCGGGCAGGGCAACGGCTGTCGCCCGACGAGCGTCACC
>Ga0209053_1000507_pt1 | contig 26384 bp, 20 predicted proteins | sample EBPBio152010_DNA_FD_185864 | JGI IMG/M metagenome (GOLD analysis project Ga0209053, IMG submission 185864) | Wastewater treatment Type I Accumulibacter community from EBPR Bioreactor in Madison, WI, USA - Reactor 1_7/15/2010_ DNA (SPAdes)... | ecosystem: Engineered > Bioreactor > EBPR >... | reverse complement strand
GAGCCCGTCCCGCTCGGCCGCGAACCCACCATCCACCGCCGCGTGCGCCGACCGCCACGCACCCGCCCACGCGTCCTCCTCCTCCGCGGTGTACCGCTGGAGGAACACCAGCGACGCTTTCACGCTCGCGTCCCGGAACGTCTCCTCCGGCAGGCTGACCACCGCCAGCAGACGCGCCTTGCTCTCGGCCCAGCGGCGCAGCCACCCCAGCGACGGCGTGTTCAAGTTGCCGTCGGGCAGCACGATCCCGAGGCGCCCTCCGGGCCGCAGCAGCCGCAGTGACCGCTCCACGAACAGCAGTTCCGACGGTCGCCCCGGCTTGTCCTTCCCGATCTCGTACAGGTTCAGGATCGGCGTGCCGCGCGCCTGGTCCAGCCGCTGGTAGCTCTCCACCCACGGCGCCCCATACCGCTGGCGATGCGCGCGCGAGTCCGCAACCGTCGTCTGCTCGCTGCTGTCCACCGTCTGATCCTCGCCCACGGTCGCGCCAAAGGGCGGGTTGGTGAGCACCACGTCGAAGCGGCCCTCGAAGATGCCATTCACGTCGAGCAATCCGTCGTGGTAGTGGATGCCACCGTGCCCGTCGCCGTGCATGATCATGTTCATCTTGGCCGTGCGCGCGGCGTCGGGCTCGGCGTCGGTCCCGAAAATGTGCTCGTACGAGAGCGCCCGCACCAGTGAGCCCTCCACGTCGGGGTCGAGGTCTCGGTTCAACTCGGCGAACGCGTGCTCGATGCGCGCCGCCTCGTCGTCCTCCGGCAGCCCCAGCGCCTCGATCTCGGCCTGCACCTCGTCCTTGCGGCGCTGCACGTCGGCCTCGATCTGCGCGCGCACGTGCTCGAACGCGCGAATGAGGAACCCACCCGAACCGGCCGCCGGGTCGCAGACGGTCTCGCTCACCCGAGGGTTTACGAGCGCCACAGCGAAGTCCACGACCGGGCGCGGTGTGAAGTACTGCCCCAGCTCGCCCCGGAAGGTGGTGCCGAGGAACTGTTCGAACGCCAGCCCCTTCACGTCGTCGCCCGTCGCGGAGAGGTTGAACGGCTCCAGTTCCTTCACGAGGCGGCGGAACGTGGCCTCCGAGATGTTCAGCTTCTCGCCCCTCCCGAACAACCGGTCAGCGGCGTAGTGGGCTTTGGTCGCGTCGAACAGCGCCTCGTGCGTGTCCGGGTCGGTCGGCAACCGCCCCTTCGCCCTCTGATCCAGAAACCCGGTCGTGAAGGTCCCGTGGGCGCCCGTCCGCTCCACGTACATCTTCACGAAGAGCACCTTCGAGATGGCCGAGAAGGCCGTCTGCGGGTTCATCTTGTGAACGTCGCGCAGGATGTTGTGGCACTTCGAGAGCAGCGCCTGAAACTCCTTCCGGCTGAACGCACGCGTCTCGCGCCGCACCCGCTCCAGACGCTTCGCGTCGCCCCAGTCGTCCGCGTGGGGCAACCGCGCCTGCGGCACCAGTTCGCCCGGCAGCCCTCGCACCAGCCGGAAGAAGGCCGTCTGTCGCCGGTTGTGCATCACGAGGTACTCGCACGGCTCGCCCACGGCGCGGGCGTAGCTCTCGCCCTGGTAGTAGTCACGGGGATGGATCGTCACGCTCTCGGCCTTGCACTCGACCACCAGGACCGGCGCCGGCCGGGGCTGCCGCGCCGCTTCCTCCCGGCTGGCCCACACCGCGATGTCCACCCGCGCCGACCGACGCCCGCTTTGAATGCGCTGCTCCTGCGCCATCTGCTCGTACGCATACCCGTACGTCGTGTGCAGGTGCGCGATGAACTCTTGCCTGACGATCTCCTCGGGCGTGGCCTCCAGAGACCGCCCGAGCAGCGGGCAGTGGATCTTGCCGTCTACGACGGTGAGTTCGGGGAGTGTGGACACGGGGCGGCACCGGGAGCGAGCGGCCCGGCAAGCTACCGGCGCTCGATCCGCGCGGTCGCGCTCCCCTCCAGCGCGCCCGCCAACCGCCCCGGCGCCCCCGCCGACCCCTCCGGTGAGGCCCACGGCCACTCCGATCAGGCCGACGGCCCCTCCGGCGACCCCGCCCGCACTCCGGCGACGCCGGCACCCGCTCCGACGAACCCGCCGGGCACTCCGGCGCCACCGACGGCCCCTCCGGCGAGCCCGACGACCCCTCAGACGAAGCCGACGACCACTCAGACGAGGCAAACTGGCATTTTTTACCCACGCCCACCCACTTCGCAACCGCACCCTACATTCACCCGCACGTTCCGCCTGCCACGCCTCCCCGTGCCTGCCTTCTCCACCCTCTCCACACCCGACCTCTTCACCGCCGCGACACGTCTCTACACCGGCGTCCGCGACACCCCCGGCGTCCTTGACGCCCTCGCCCCCTACGACTACGGCCGCGACGACGTCACCGACGGCCTCGACCTCATCACCGCCCTCCGCACCACCATCGGCCAGCAGGCCACCGAAGACGCCGAGCAGCGAACCGCCACTGCCGCCGCGTCCGCCGCCGCCGACGCCGTCCGACGCGCCTACGCCCGCCACCGCACCCTCGCCCGCCGCAAGCACCCGCGCGGCACCCCCGGCTACAGCGCCCTCGCCCTCGCCGGCGACATCCCCGGCGGCGACAGCGACATGCTCGCCGACGCCGACCGATTCTACGCCACCCTCGAAGGCGCCCCCGACCTCGCCGCCCCCATCCGCAACCTCCCCGCGAGCGCCATCGACGCCGCGCAGGCCGCCATCGTCGCCGCCTCCGCCGCCGACGCCACCCAGACCCGCGAGACAGGCGAGGCCCAGCGCGCGACCGTCGCCCGCCAGGCCGCCGAACGCGTCCTCCGCGCCGAAGCCGCCGAACTCGCCGAGGCCGCCCGCCTCGCGCTCGAAGACCAGCCCCAGCTACGCGAAGCCCTCGGCCTGCTCGAACGCTGACCCGCCCGCGCGTCACACCGCGATCACCGTCGCGTGGATCACGTGCTCGACGGCGTTGATCCGCGCCAGCGCGTCGTCGGACGGCGAGCCGTCGAACCGGATGCGCGCGCACGCCGCCTCGTGGCCCGCGAACACGAGGTTCTCCATCTCCTGCACGTTCCAGCCCGCCTCGCGCACCTCCGCCAGCACGCCGGCGAGCACGCCCACGCGGTCGAGGTGGCGCACCGTCAGCAGGTGCGTCGCCGGCGACTGCTCGGCGAGGTTGACCGCGTTCTCGACGCGCCCGGTCGCGGCGTAGACGAGGATCACGCGCAGCGCCTCGGTGCCGATGGCCTCGGTGGCCTCGTCGGTGCTCGCGCCGATGTGGTGCGTGACGTAGCCGTCGGACGCAAGCGGATGCTCGAAGGCGCCCTCCTTGCCGGACGGCTCGCCGGCAGGCACGTCGGTCGCGTACCGGAGGCCGCGCGCGGCGATGGCGTCGGCGACGGCCGCCTCATCCACCACGTCCGCCCGGCTCGTGTTGACGAGGAACGCGCCGTCGGGCAGCGCCGCGAGCAGGTCGGCGCCGACGAGGCCGCGCGTGTCGGGCGTGGCGGCGACGTGGACTGACAGCACGTCGGCCGCGCGGGCGACGTCGAGCGGCGACGCGGCGCGGGTTACGTTGAGCTCGGCGGCCGCCTCGTCGGTCAGGCTGCGGCTCCACGCGACGACCGGCATCCCGAACGCGTGCGCGCGCGTGACCATCTCGCGTCCGATGGCGCCGAGGCCGAGGAGGCCGAGCGTGCGCCCGCGCAGGCCGCGCGCCTTCGAGAACGCGCCCTTGGCCCAGCGGCCCTCGCGCGCGGTCGCCACGTTGTCCGGGATGCGCCGGTCGAGCGCGAGGATGAGCCCCCACGCCAGCTCGGCGACGGCCGTCGCGTTCTTGCCGGGGCAGTTGGCGACGAAGACGCCGCGCCGCGACGCGCCGGCGACGTCGATGGTGTCCACCCCGGCGCCGGCGCGCACGACCAGCTCCAGCGAGCGCCCGGCCGCGAGGTGCGCGTCGGCGACCTTCGTGGAGCGGACCACCAGCACGGCGGGATCGTGCGCCGCGAGCGCGTCGGTGAGCGCGTCACCGGCGAGCGCCGGGTCGTAGACGACCGTGTGCCCGGCGGACGCGAGCGTGGCGCGCGCAGCGTCCGAGAACGCGTCGGCGATGAGGATCGAGAGGGGCATGGCGGGAGGGAATGGGGAATGAGGAACGGGGAATGGGGGCCGTCCGTGGGGCCTGCCTGCGACCGGAGACCTGCCGGCTTCTTCCCCATTCCTCGCTCCCCATTCCCGCGCGGCGGCAGCGCGCTACCACGCGTGCACGAAGAGGCCGCTCCTCAGCTTGGGCTCGAACCACGTGGACTTGGGCGGCATCAGCTCGCCGGCGTCGGAGACGTCGAGCAGGTCGTCGATGTGCGTCGGGTACATCGCGAACGCGATCTCGGCGTCGCCGGCGTCCACGAGGCGCTCCAGCTCGTCCGTCCCGCGGATGCCGCCGACGAAGATCAGGTTGTCGGACGTGCGCGCGTCCTCGATGCCCAGCTTTCGCTCCAGGATGAACTCCGAGAGGCGGGCGACGTCGAGCGTGTCGGCCACGCCGTCGCGCTCGGTGTCGGGCAGCGCGAGCACCTGCCAGCCCCAGTCCTCGCCGAGGTAGAACGTGACGAGGCCCGGCTCCTCGGGGTCGGCGAACAGCGCCTCCTCGACCTCGAAGCGGCGGCGGAGCTGCTCCAGGAACTTGGTCTTGCCCGCCGGCAGCTTCCGGACGGCGCGGTGATACGGGAGGATCTCCATGTCGTCCACCGGGAAGAGGACGGCGAGGAAGTGGGCGGGCCCCTCCTGCCCCGGCGCGTCGCGTGCGACGCGCGCGGCGGCGGCGCAACGGTGGTGGCCGTCGGCGACGTAGAGCGCGTCCACGTCCTCGAAGAGCGCGGCGGCCGACGCGTCGAGCGCCCAGAGCGTGTGCTGGACGTAGTCGCGCGCCGTGAAGTCCACCAGCGGCTCGGCCTCCATCGCCGTGGCGACCGCGGCGTCGATGGCGTCGAGGCCCCGGTAGGCGAGCATCACCGGCTCGGCGTGCGCCTGCTGCGTCGCGATGTGGCGCGTGCGGTCATCCTCCTTGTCGGGACGCGTGTTCTCGTGGCGGATGATCTCGCCGGCGTCGTAGGCCGCCGCCGAGACGAGGCCGACGACGCCGGTCTGGGCGCGGCCGTTCATCACGAGGCGATACACGTAGAGGCGCTCGCCGTCGTCGGGCACGAGCGTACCGTCGGCGCGGAAGCGGGCCAGCGCCTCGGCGCCGGCGGCGTAGACCGCCGCGTCGTGCTCGTCGGTCCCCGGCGGCAGCGCGATCTCGGGGCGCACGACGTGCAGGAACGACTGCGGCTTGCCGGCGGCGAGCTCGCGCGCCTCCTCCGTCGAGACGACGTCGTAGGGGACGCACGCGACCGTCGGCGCGAGGTCGGCGGTGGGACGGAGGGCGCGGAACGGACGTACCGAGGCCATCGGGGGCGCGTCGTGGGGTGTGCGTGAAGATAGCGCGGAGGACGCGATCCGACGGTGGCGCGGATGCCTCACGCCCTCTTCACCGGCAGGCGCCCGCCGCCCCTCCCGGCGGCCGTATCTTGGGCACGCGGGGTGGAGAAGTGGTATCTCGTCGGGCTCATAACCCGAAGATCGGGGGTTCGAATCCCCCCCCCGCAACTCCCCGACGGCCGGCCCTCACGCGAGGGACCGGCCGTTTTCGCGTTCGGAGGTCGCGTCTGGAGGCCGGGCGGGCGAGAGAATGCAGCGCCCCCTTGCGCCGGGAGGCCGGCGTCCGTACTCCTGCCGGGCACCCGCCGCCCCGCTGATGGACACGCCCCTCGCCACGCTCGACTGGCTGGTGGTCGGTCTCTACTTCGCCGTCGTCTTCGGCGTCGCCGTCGTCGCCACGCTGCGCGCGCGCCGTGACGGCGCCCGCGAGGACTCCGAGGACTACTTCCTCGCCGGGCGCAACGTCGGCTGGTTCGTCATCGGCGCGGGGCTCTTCGCGTCCAACATCGGCTCCGAGCACCTCGTCGGGCTCGCCGGCTCGGGCGCCGCCAGTGGCATGGCGCCGGGCCAGTTCGAGATCCTCGCCAGCCTCATCCTGCTGCTGCTCGGGTGGGTCTTCGTGCCGTTCTACCTCAGGAGCGGCGTCTTCACGATGCCCGAGTTCCTGGAGCGGCGCTACTCGGCGGGCGCGCGCTGGTACCTCGCCACGGTGAGCATCCTCGCGTACGTGCTCACCAAGATCTCGGTGACCATCTTCGCCGGGGCCGTCGTTTTCCGCGCGATCGGTGTGCCGTTCTGGGCGGGCGCGCTGCTCGTGGTGGTCGTCACCGGCGCCTACACGGTCTTCGGCGGCCTGCGGGCCGTGCTCTACACCGACCTGCTCCAGACGTTCGTCCTCATCGGCGGCGCGCTCGCCGTGACCGTCGCCGGCCTCGTCGCCGTCGGCGGGTGGGACGGCCTCACGAGCACGCTCGCGCCGTCGTACTTCGACATGTGGCGCCCGGCGTCGGACCCCGAGTTTCCCTGGACCGGCATCCTCTTCGGCGCGCCGATCCTCGGCGTCTGGTACTGGTGCACCGACCAGTTCATCGTCCAGCGCACGCTCTCCGCTCGCTCCGTCGACGAGGCGCGGCGCGGCGCCCTCTTCGCCGGCTTCCTCAAGCTGCTGCCGCTGTTCCTCTTCGTGCTGCCGGGCCTGATCGCCTCGGCGATGGTCGCGCAGGGGACGCTCACGCTGCCGTCGGCCAACGAGGCGCTGCCGGCCCTCGTCTCGGCGCTGCTGCCGGCGGGCCTGCGCGGGCTCGTCGTCGCCGGCCTCCTCGCAGCGCTGATGTCCAGCCTGTCGAGCGTCTTCAACTCGTGCTCGACGCTCATCACGTGGGACATCTACCGTGCGCTCCACCCGGCAGCGAGCGAGGCGCGGCTCGTCTGGGTCGGACGCCTCGCGACCGTCGCGCTGACGGTCCTCGGGATGGCGTGGATCCCGTTCGTCGAGGCCGCCGAGGGTGGGCTCTACGTCTACATCCAGAGCGTGCAGGCCTACATCAGCCCGCCCATCGCAGCGGTCTTCCTGCTCGGGCTCTTCTCGAGCCGCCTCAACGCGCAAGGCGCGATGGCGTCGCTCCTCACGGGCCTCGTGCTCGGCGTCGGGCGCCTCGCGCTGGAGGCGGCGGGCGTGGACGCCGGGCCGTTCACCGGACTCAACTTCCTGCTGTTCGCCGTCGCGCTGTTCCTCGTGTGCACCGTCGTGCTCGTCGGCGTGAGCCTCGCGACGGCGCCGCCGCCGGCGTCGGCCACCGACGGCCTCACGTTCGGGACGGCCGACCGTGCGGCGGCCGGCGGACACGCCGTCCCCGCCGAGGCGCTGGCCTCGTCGCCGGCGTGGCGACGCACCGACGTCGTGCTCAGCGTCGTGCTCGTGGCGTGCGTCGGCGCGCTGTGGTGGCTGTTTTCCTGACCGGCAGGAGGTCGGTGCACGCGGCGCGAAATCGCACGGAGGCCCTCGCCCTCCGGGTGTCCCCGGCAGAAGCGACCGGATTCTCGTCGTAGCCTTGCACCGATTCCGCCTCCCCGGACCCCGATGCCCCGGCTCCTGCTCGCGCTCGTTGCCCTGCTGGCGATCCCCGCCGCCGCCCAGTCGCTCCCGTTCACCGTCGAGGTCGTCGAACGCACCCAGGCCAACGCGCCCGCGCTCCACTCCGGGGCGGTCGCCCACCACGGCGGCGACTGGCTGTTCGTCACCGGGCGCACGGACGGCATCCACCCGATGATCAACCCGACGTCGGCGTTCCCGCACGAGTTCTCGAACGGCGCGATCGTCGTCTACGAGCCGGCGACCGACACGCGCTGGACGGCCCCGCTCTCCAGCCTCCCGGCCGATGTCGAGCGCTCGCTCCGCGTCACCAACCCGCAGTTCCACCAGGAGGGCGAGACGCTCTACGTCGCCGGCGGCTACGGGGTCAACACCGCCGGCGCCTACGTCACGTTCAACACGCTGACGGCCATCGACGTGCCAGGCATGATCGAGGCGGTCCGCACCGGCGGCGCCATCGCGCCGCACCTGCGCCAGACCAGCGCCGATTTCCTCGCCGTCACCGGCGGGCACCTCGTGCGCGAGGCGTCGGGCCGCTACGTGATCGCCGGCGGCCACCGCTACAACGGGCGCTACCTCGGTCCCGACGAGGATCAGGTCTACACCGACGCCCTCCGCCGCTTCACGATTTCCGACGACGGCACCACCCTGTCGGTCGAGGAGTTCGCCGAGGAGGTCGACGCCGCGCGCTTCCACCGCCGCGACGGCAACATCGCGCCGTTCGCCCTGCCCAACGGCGAGACGGGCTTCGCGCTCTACGGCGGCGTCTTCACGCCGCTGACGCTCCCGTACCGCACGCCCGTCATCGTGATGCCGACGGGCACCGTCGAGATGCCCTTCGAGACGCGCTTCGGGCACTACACGACCCCCGTGCTGCCGATGATCACCGCCGAGGGCGACATGCACACGGTGTTCTTCGGCGGGATGAACCTGTTCAAGGTGAACAACACGACCGGGGCGGTGACCCAGGACAGCTCGGTGCCCTTCACCGACGACGTGACGTCGTTCATGATCGCCGCCGACGGAGTCATGGAGGAGACCATCCTGCCGCTCGTCCTGCCCGGCCTGCTGGGCACCAACGCGCACCTCGTCCCGGCCGACGGCCTGCCACGCACCTCCAACGGCGTGCTCCGCCTGGACGAGCTCACCGGGCGGACGCGGGTCGGGACCATCCACGGCGGCATCGAGGCCGACATCGAACACCCGGCCTTCACCGGGGCGCACCTCACCGCGTCGCGGGCCTCGGCGCGCACACTGGACGTCTACGTGACGGCTCAGCCGGTGTCCGACGAGCCCGGCGCTCCGGCGCGCGTGCTCGCGCTCTCCGAGGCGCTCCCGAATCCGACCGACGGCGCCGCTTCGTTCGCGCTCACGCTGGCGTCCCCGGCAAACGTCCGCGCCGAGGCGTTCGACGCGCTCGGCCGGCGCGTGGCGGTGCTCCACGAGGGTGCGCTGCCGGCCGGCGCGCACCGCCTCGTGCTGGCCGACGGCCTCGCGGCCGGCGTCTACGTCGTCCGCGCGACGGCCGGCGGCGAGGCGCTCGCGCGCCGCGTCGTGGTGCGGTAGCGCGGCGGGCTACGCGTCGCGCCGCGCGATGGCGGCGGCGAGGCCGATGACGAACGCCGTGCCGAGCACGCCGGCGGCGATGGCCCAGCGTGTCGAGCGCGCCCGCCGCTCCTCGGCCGTCGGGATCGCGTCCATGGCGTAGCCGCGCTCGATGCGTCCGTCCTCGCCGTGGACGACCAGCCGGCCGCTCCCGAGCAGGTGCAGGATCTCGCCGGCGGCCTCGATCGCCTCGGCACGCGTCGGCGCGGTCGCCGACGGCGAGGAGGCGCCCTGGAGGCGGACGGCCCAGCCGTCGTCGTGCTGGACGATGTGGTAGACGTTGCGCGTCGTCATCGGGGCGGGGGTGGGTGCGAGGCGTGGAACGTCGGCCCCTCCGTCCGGCTCCCCGCTATACTCCGGTCCGCCTGCCCTCCCCGACCGATGCGCCTCGTCTCCGCCCTCGTCCTCGTGCTCCTCGTCGCCGGATGCGCGACGCGTCCGGGCACGCTCCCGTCGTCAGCAACGCTCGCCGCCGGCCTCGCGGCGCTGGACACGACCGCCCTCCGCGCGCACACCGCCGCGCTCTCGTCCGACGCCTTCGAGGGGCGCGGCACCGGGACCGCCGGCGAGCAGCGAACCGTGGACTACGTCGTCGAGCGCTTCCGCGCGCTCGGGCTGGAGGGCGGGATGCCCGATGGCGGCTTCATCCAGCGCGTCCCGCTCCGGAGCATCACGCTCACCGACGCGAGTCCGCTCGCCTTCCGCGGCGGCGCGGCCGACGTCGAGATCGAGGTCGGCCCGGACGCCACCGTCGTCACCGACACCGAGGACGCCTCGGTGAGCCTCGACGGCGCGCGCGTCGTCTTCGTCGGCTACGGCATCGCGAACCCCGGCGAGCGCTGGGACGACTACAAGGACGTGGACGTGCGCGGCGCCGTCCTCGTCGGCTTCGTCAACGAGCCGCCGGCGACGCCGGCCGAGCCCCGCCTCTTCGGCGCCGACACGATGACCTACAACGGGCGGTGGACCTACAAGTACGAGGAGGCGCGGCGGCGCGGCGCGCGGGGCATGTTCCTGATCCACACCGAGCCGACGGCGAGCTACCCGTTCAGCGTGCTCAACGGCGACGTGTTCGGCGCGCACACGACCGGCGAGGGCGTGCCCGAGGGCGCGCTCGCCGCGCGCGGCTGGATCTCGGAGGCCGCCGGCCGGCGCCTCGCCGAGGCCAGCGGCAGCACGCTCGACGCGTGGTTCGCGATGGCCGCCACGCGCGACTTCCGCCCCGTGACGCTGCCGGTGACGGCGCACGGCACGTTCCGCTTCGAGCACGCCGCCGGCGTCGTCGGGCAGAACGTCGTGGCCCGCCTGCCGGGCACGACGCATGCCGGCGAGGCGGTCGTCTATGGCGCCCACCACGACCACCTCGGGATCGACGCCGACAAGGAGGCACGCGGCGAGGACGGCATCTACAACGGCGCCGTGGACAACGCGACCGGCGTCGCGATGATGCTGGAGATCGCCGAAGCGTTCGCCGCCGGCCCGCGCCCGGCGCGGAGCGTCTACTTCGTCACCTTCTCGGCCGAGGAGAGCGGCCTGCTCGGCTCCGACCACTTCATCGCGAACAGCCCGGTCCCGACCGTCGACATCGTCGCCAACGTCAACGTGGACTCCGGCAACCTCTTCGGCGCGACCGACGACATCGTCGGGATCGGCGCCGAACGCTCCGACATGCAGCGCCTGCTGCGCGAGGCCGCCGCGGCCGAAGGAATGGTCGTCACCGGCGAGACGACACCCGGCGCGGGGCTCTTCTTCCGCTCCGACCAGCTCGCGTTCGCGCGCGCGGGCGTCCCGGCCGTCTTCCTCAACACCGGCGACCGGTTCCGCGGGCGTCCGGCCGACTACGGCGCGCGCGTCCGCGGCGAGTACCGCAGCCGCCACTACCACCAGCCGTCGGACGAGCTGCGCCCGGGCATGCGCTTCGACGGACTGCTCCAGCAGACGCGCGTCGCGTTCCGCATCGGCCACACGCTCGCGACGACGCCCGGCCTACGCCCCGCGTGGCGCGCCGGCGAGGCGTTCGGCGAGACGCGCCGCGCAGCCGAACAGGCGGTCGGACGCTGACGCCGGGCACGATTCCGCGACAGGGAGCGCATATGAAGTGAGCCCGCCTTCAGAGACGCCCCGGGGCTTCGATGAGCGACGTGAGGCATTCTCTCCCGGTCATGCGCACGCTCCTCGGTCTGCTCCTCCTCGTCGCCGGCCCGGCGTTCGGGCAGTCGGCGTCGCACACGGACCGCTCCTCCACACTCCCGTCGTTCGTCCGCCACGCGGCGTCGGCCGAGACCGCGCAGCCCGTCGCCGCCGTCTACTCGTGGGTGGACGAGGCCGACGGCCGGTTCGTCGCCGCGCCGCACGACAGCTACCTGACGCCCGAGGAGCGGACCGCCTGGGCCGCCGGCGAGGACGCCCCGGCCCGGTTCCGCGCCCCGCTCCGGGTCGTCGTCGCCGCTCAGCGAGCGACCTCGACTCCCATCGTCGCGTGTGAGGTGCTGAAGTGCCTCCATCCCGAGGCGCTCAGCGTCGCGACGACCACGGAGGCGGCGGTCATCGAGCCGCCGCCCGTCATCGGGTAGGCGTGTCCGACGCCGGGTGCCGGACGCTCGGCGCGGCGCATCCGGCGGGCCTGTGCGGCCCCCCGGAGAAGGCACCGGGCAGCCCGATTCGGTAGCTTGCGGGTCTGTCCCGACGCCCCGAATCTGCCCGCATGGCCGAGCTTCCCGACGACGCGCTGACTCCCGACGACCTGCCGACGAACGGCGCATCGGGCGACGGCGCCGCGCTGCCCGCCGACGGCCTCCGCATCGTCCCGATCAACATCGAGGACGAGATGAAGTCGTCCTACATCGACTACTCGATGTCGGTCATCGTCGCGCGCGCGCTGCCGGACGTGCGCGACGGCCTCAAGCCGGTCCAGCGCCGCGTGCTCTACGGGATGCAGGAGCTCGGCCTCGGCGCCGGGCGCGCGCACAAGAAGAGCGCCCGCATCGTGGGCGAGGTGCTCGGCAAGTACCACCCGCACGGCGACCAGAGCGTGTACGACGCGCTCGTGCGCATGGCGCAGGACTTCAACGTCCGCGGCCCGCTCGTCGACGGGCAGGGCAACTTCGGCTCCATCGACGGCGACGGCGCCGCCGCGATGCGCTACACCGAGGCCCGCATGACGCGCCTCGCCGAGGAGCTGCTGCGCGACCTCGACAAGGAGACCGTCGACTACACGCCCAACTTCGACGGATCGCTCGACGAGCCGAGCGTGCTGCCGGCGGCCTTCCCGAGCCTGCTCGTCAACGGCGCGGCCGGCATCGCGGTCGGCATGGCGACCAACATCCCGCCGCACAACCTCGGCGAGGTCATCGACGGCGTCGTGGCGACGATCGACGACCCCGAGATCGAGCTCGACGCGCTGATGGCGCACATCCCGGCGCCGGACTTTCCGACGGGCGGCCTCATCTACGGCGTCGCCGGCGTCCGCGAGGCGTACCGCACGGGCCGCGGGCGCGTCATCATGCGCGCGCGGATGCACGAGGAGACCATCAAGCGGCGCGGGACCGACACCGAGCGCGAGGCGCTCGTCGTGACCGAGATCCCCTACCAGGTCAACAAGAGCACGCTCATCGAGAAGATCGCGCACGCGGTGCGCGACAAGAAGATCGAGGGCGTGGCCGACCTGCGCGACGAGTCCGACCGCGACGGCATGCGCATCGTGATCGAGCTCCGGCGCGACGCCGTGACGGCCGTCACGCAGAACCAGCTGTTCAAGTACACGCAGCTGCAGCAGACGTTCGGCGTCAACATGGTGGCGCTCGTCGGCGGGCGCCCGCGCACGCTCGGCCTGCGCGACCTCATCCGCCACTACGTCGAGCACCGCCACGAGATCGTCTACCGCCGCACGCAGTTCGAGCTGCGCAAGGCCGAGGAGCGCGCCCACCTGCTCGAAGGGCTCACCGTCGCGCTCGACCACCTCGACGCGATCATCGCCATCATCCGACACAGCGAGGACACCGACGCCGCGCGCGCCAACCTGACGGCCGGCGTCTACCCGCAGCGCCTGACGGACGCCCAGCGCGACCGCCTCGGCCTACCGGCGGCGTCGCCGGTGGACGTCACCGGGCCGCGCGACGGCTCGACGGCGGAGTTTATCCCGCGCAGCGGGACGCTCTCGCGCGAGGACTTCGTCCCGCAGCCGTGGCTCTCCACCGCGCAGGCCGACGCCATCCTCGCGCTCCGCCTCTCGCGCCTCACCGGGCTGGAGCGCGAGAAGATCCAGGCCGAGTACGCCGAGGTCCTCGCGGAGATCGAGCGCCTGACGGCCATCCTCGGCAGCGAGGCCCTCCGGATGCAGATCATCAAGGAGGAGCTGCTCGACGTCAAGGCGCGCTACGCCGACCCGCGCCGCACGGAACTCGACATCATGGGCGGCGGCGACATCGACCTCGAGGACCTGATCGAGGACGAGCACGTGGTGGTGACGCTCACCCACCAGGGCCTCATCAAGCGGACGGCCGTCGACGAGTACCGCACGCAGGGGCGCGGCGGCAAGGGCGCGCGCGGGCTCGCGACGCGCGACGACGATTTCGTGGAGCACCTCTTCACGGCCGGCGCGCACGACTACCTGCTCTTCTTCACCGACCACGGGCAGGTCTACTGGCTGCGCGTCTACAACGTGCCAGAGGGCAGCCGCACGACGAAGGGCCGCTCGATCCGCAACCTGATCCAGATCGCGCAGGACGACCGCGTGCGCGCCGTCGTCGCGGTCAAGAAGGAGGACTTCCGCAGCGAGGCCTTCCTCAACCAGCACTTCGTGTTCATGGCGACCCGCGAGGGGCTCGTCAAGAAGACGCCGCTGGCGGCCTTCCGCCGGCCGATGGTCTCGGGCATCATCGCCATCGAGATCGTGGAGGGCGACGAGCTGATCGAGGCGCGCCTCACCGACGGCGACGCCGACATCCTGCTCGGCGCGAGCGGCGGCCGCGCGATCCGCTTCTCGGAGTGCGACGTGCGTCCGATGGGCCGGAAATCACGCGGCGTGCGCGGCATCGCGCTCTCGCGCGGTGAGCACGTCGTCGGCATGATCGCCGGCGAGGACGGCGCCGACGTGCTCACGCTCTCGGCCAACGGCTACGGCAAGCGGACCCCCCTCGGCCCGCCGGACGCCGACGACGACGAAAACGGGTCCGACCGCCGGTTCCGCCGCCAGACGCGCGCCGGCAAGGGCATCCTCGCGATGAAGGTGACCGACAAGACGGGACCGCTCGTCTCGCTGAAGTCCGTCCACGACGGCGACCAGCTGATGATCGCGACGGAGGCGGGCCTGATGGTGCGGACGGCCGTCGCCGGCATCTCGACGTACGGCCGCAACACGCAGGGCGTGCGCGTGATCTCGCTGCGCGCCGACGACGCCATCGCCGACGTCGCCCGCGTCGTCGTCGACGACGAGGAGACCGTCGAGGACGCGACAGAGAACACCGCCGAGGCGGCGTGAGGCACCGGAGGGCCGGCGTAGCTTCCGGCCCTCCACACGCCCGCCGGGATGAACGACGCTGAGATCCTCGCCGAGTCGTTCCGCCAGCTCGGCTCGACGAGCGCGGTCCTCGGCGGCCTCGCCTTCACGGCCGCCGCGGCCATCCTCGCCACCGGCGCCGGCACCGCCGACCCGCGTGCGCTCACGCGCCCCGCGACGATCACGACCGGGGCCGCCGTCGCTAGCGCCGTCTGCCTCGTCCTCGCGTCGCTCGCGTGGTCGATGCTCACGATCGCCGCCGTCGGCGCGGCGGCCGACGGGCAGGTGCTCGCGACGTCCACCGTCGGGCTCAACCGGCCGGTGTCGTTCGCCTTCCTCGCCGGCCTCGTGCTGTTCTTCGTGTCCGTCGGCGCGAGCGGCTGGATCGGCTCCCGACGCCTGGGCATCGTGACGAGCAGCACGGCCGGCCTCGGCGGCGTCTGGGCGATCTGGTTCCTGTCGCACTTCATCCGGTGAACGGCCGCCGGACTCTCCGCCGATGACGCGCACGCCGGTCCTCGTCCTGCACGGCCTCGGGCGCCGCGCGGCCTCCATGGCGCCGATGGCGCGCGCGCTCGAGCGCGCCGGCTTCGCTCCGACACTCCTCCCCTACCCGTCCACGCGCCACACCGTGGACGAACTGCTCGACCGGATCGTCGGGCCGGCCGTGGACGCGGCGCTCGCCGGCGGCGCGCCGGTCCACTTCGTGACGCACTCGCTGGGCGGCGTGCTGGTGCGCGCCGAGGCCGCGCGGCGCCACGACGCCGGCGAGGCGCTGCCGGACGGCTCGCGCGCCGTCTTCCTCGCGCCGCCGTTCGCCGGCAGCGAGGCGGCCGACCGCCTGCGCGAGTTCCGCGCCGTCCGCGCCGTGCTCGGGCCCGTGCTCCACGAGTTGGGGACCGACGACGCGAGCGTCCCGCGCACGCTCGGTCCGGTGCGCGGGCTGGAGGCGGGCGTCATCGCCGGGACGCGGCGGCTGGTGCCTTTCGACCGGATGTTCGCCGGCGCCAACGACGGGCTGGTGTCCGTGGACAGCGCCACGTCGGAGGCCGGGCTGGCCGACACGCTCGTGCTGCCGGCGACGCACGCGCTCGTGATGCGCCACCCCGTCGTGGTGCGGCAGACGGTCCGCTTCCTCGTGCGCGGACGCTTCGACGGCCCCGCGGCGCGCCGGTGATTGCGCCGAGGCGCCGTCGGTAGCTTCGCGACGATCCCCGCGACGCCGATGGCCGACCTCCCCCTCTTCCGCCTCACGAACACGATGACGCGGCGGCTCGAGCCGCTGGAGCCGACCGAGCGAACCGCGGACGGGCGCCCGCTCCTGCGCTTCTACTCGTGCGGGCCGACGGTCTACAGCTACGCCCACATCGGCAACTTCCGGACGTTCCTCACGGCCGACCTCGTGGTGCGGACCGCCCGCGCGCTCGGCTGGGACGTCCGCTACGTCTCCAACGTGACCGACGTCGGCCACCTCACTGAGGACGACCTCGCCGACGGCGGCGGCGAGGACAAGATGGCGAAGGCGCTCGCGAGCAAGGAGGGCGAGCGCTTCGCCAACATCTGGGACCTCGCGCGCCACTACACCGACGCGCTCGTCGCCGACTGGGAGGCGCTCGGTCTCGTCGAGCCGGACGTGCGCCCGCGCGCGACGGAGCACGTGCGCGAGCAGATCCGCGCCGTCGAGCAACTCCTCGCGAGCGGACACGCCTACGAGACGGCCGACGGCGTCTACTTCCACGTCCCCAGCTTCCCCGCCTACGGCGCGCTCTCAGGCAACGCCGACGCCGACGCGCTGATCGAGAACACGCGCGACACGGTGCGCGACGACGGCAAGCGGGACCCGCGCGACTTCGCGCTCTGGAAGAAGGACGACGCCCACCTGATGCAGTGGCACTCGCCGTTCGCGGCCGGCGGCGGCAGCGGGTGGGGCTTCCCCGGCTGGCACCTCGAGTGCTCGGTGATGGCCCAGCAGTACCTCGGGACGACCATCGACCTCCACGGCGGCGGCGAGGACCTCCGCTTCCCGCACCACGAGTGCGAGATCGCGCAGGCCGAGGCGCTCACCGGCGAGCCCTTCGCGCGGATGTGGATCCACACTCGCTTCCTCCAGGTCGAGGGCGAGAAGATGTCGAAGAGCCGCGGCAACTTCCTGACCGTGCGCGACCTGACGCAGCCTGACGGTCGCGCCGACTGGGGCGCGCCCGTGGACCCGCTGGCGGTCCGCCTCGTGCTCCTCTCGGGCCACTACAGCAAGCCCTTCAACCTGACCAAGAAGGCGCTCGAGGACGCCGCCAAGAACGCCGCGCGCTACCGCGACGCCCGCCGCTCCGCCGGCGCCGACGCCGCGCCCGGCGAAGCCACGTCGCTCGGCACCGACCTCGCGTCGGACTACAACGCCGCGCTCGCCGCGATGGCCGACGACCTCAACACGCCGGTCGCGCTCGCGAGCGCCTACCGCGGCGCGGGTCGGATCGTGCAGGCCGCCCGCGCCGGCCTCTCGGCGCCCGACGCCGACGCCGCGCGCGGCTTCCTCGACCGCATCGACGATCTGCTCGGGATCGCGCCGCCCGGCGCCCCCGCGTCGCCGGCCGACGACGCCGACGACGGCCTCGCAGCCGAGGTCGAACGTCTGCTCGCCGACCGCGCCGACGCCCGCGCGAGCAAGGACTGGCCGCGCGCCGACACGATCCGCGACGCCCTCGCCGCGCTCGGCGTCGAGGTCACCGACACGTCTGCCGGACCCGTCTGGACCCGCCGATGAACGCGCGCGACTACTCGCACCTCGAAGGCGGGCTCGCCCGGATGCTGGACCGCCTCCAGTCCGAAGGCACCGCCACCAAAGACCTGGAGGCCGACCAGTTCCTCCGCGACGACCCCAACGCGGTCCTGCTCGGGCTCCTCTACGACCAGCGCATCCTCGCCGAGACCGCGTTCATCGGTCCGCTCAAGCTGCGCCAGCGCCTCGGCCACCTCGACATGCGCCTCATCGGCGAGATGGCCCCCGAGGCGTTCGCCGACCTCTTCCGCGAGCCGCCGGCGGTCCACCGCTTCACCGGCGTGATGGCCGAGCGGACGCAGGCCGTCGCCCGTGTGCTCGCCGAGCAGTACGGCGGCGACGCGTCGAGCCTCTGGGCCACCGGCACGGCGGCCGAGGTCGAGCGGCGCCTCCAGGCACTCCCCGGCTTCGGCGCCCAGAAGGCCGCCAAGCTGAAGCACGCGCTCGTCTACTTCGGACACCGCGACCTGAGCGACGAGTGACGATTCACCGAATCGGGCCGGCGACGCCGGACCCGGCGCCCACCTGCCGCGTTCGCCGCCGATGATTCCACCCGTCGCCCCCGACCACGTCCCGGCCTGGGCGTGGATCGCCCTCAACGCCTACGTCGTGGTCCTGCTGCTGCTGGACCTCTTCGTCTTCAACCGCGAGGCGCACAAGATCGAGTTCAAGGAGGCGACCTGGCTGTCGGTGTTCTTCATCGGGGCCGCGCTCGTCGTCAACGCGGGCGTCTGGCTCGGGATGGGCCACGACGCCGGCATCACGTTCCTGACCGGCTACATCGTCGAGAAGTCGCTCTCCGTCGACAACCTGTTCGTGATCGCGGTGCTGTTCGGCTTCTTCGCCGTGCCGGCGCAGTACCAGCACCGCGTGCTCTTCTGGGGCATCTTCGGCGCCATCGTGATGCGTGCCGTGATGATTCTGCTGGGCGTGGCGCTGCTGGAGCGCTTCCACTGGCTGCTCTACGTCTTCGGCGCGTTCCTCATCTACACCGGCCTCAAGCTGTTCCGGGAGTCGAGCGGCACCGAGGACGTCGCCGACAACCGGATGCTGGCCTTCCTGCGCCGGCACCTGCGCCTGACCGACCGCTACCACGGGCAGCACTTCTTCGTCCGGCAGGCCGGCAAGTGGTTCGCCACGCCGCTCTTCCTCGTGCTCGTGATGATCGAGCTGACGGACGTCGTTTTCGCCGTGGACTCGATCCCGGCCATCCTCGGCGTGATGTCCGACCCCGCGCTCGGCTTCTCGGCCGACGTGCGGTCGTACCTCGCCTACGGCTCCAACATCCTCGCCGTCGTCGGGCTACGCGCGCTGTTCTTCCTGCTCGCCGGCATCATCGAGCGCGTGCGCTACCTCCACATCGGCCTCGGGATGGTGCTCGTGTTCATCGGCGGCAAGATGCTCGCCGAGCCTTTCGTGGGGCACCTCCCGACGAGCGTCTCGCTCCTCGTCATCGCGGGCTGCCTCGGGACCGCCGTCGCGGTCTCGTGGGCCGTCTCCCGTCGCGAGGCGCGGCGCGCGCACCTCGCCCCGCCTCCGGGCATCACGACGCTCGACGGCGTGCGTACACCTGGCGACCCGTCGCCCGAACGCCTCCTCGGCGAAGAGGAAAGCGTGTGAGCGGATGGGCTGCGTGAGCGGGTGAGTTGGCGCGTGCGACCTCCATCCCGCCGACATCGTCTGCGTAGACTGCCGCTCTGCTCACTGGCCCACCCCGCTTCCATGCCTTCTCCGCTCGTCGGCCTCGCGATGGGGTCGGAATCCGACTGGCCGACGATGCAGGCGGCGGCCGACGTGCTCGCCGAGTTCTACGTCGCTGCCGAGGCGCGCGTGCTGTCGGCGCACCGGACGCCCGACGCGATGGCCGACTGGGCGCGCTCGGCGCGCGAACGCGGGCTTCGCGTGATCATCGCCGGCGCCGGCGGCGCGGCCCACCTCCCCGGCATGATCGCGGCATGGACCACCCTTCCGGTCGTCGGCGTGCCGGTGCCGTCCAGGCATTTATCCGGGCTCGACTCGCTGCTGTCGATCGTCCAGATGCCGGCGGGCGTGCCGGTGGCGACGGTCGCCGTCGGCGGCGCGCGGAACGCCGGGCTCCTCGCGGTCCAGATCCTCGCGACCGCCGATGACGCGCTCGCCGCGCGGCTCGACGCCTTCAAGACGTCGATGGCCGAGACTGTCGCCAGGATGGACGAGCGCGTCCGCGACGCCGCGGGGTGACCGCGACCGATCCGGACGTACTGCGCGGTAGGGACACACCGCCGATGTGTCTCTACGGTTGGCCCGGCGATGCACCGGATGGGGCCGCCGGCGACACGCCGGATTCGTTCGGTGGTGTGATCGGCGACGCGGCCGGGACGGTGCCCGCCACCGTCACGTGGAGGTCGGCAGGACGCAGGTGCGAGCGAATCGCGTCCGTGACCGCCGACGGTGTCAGGTCGCGCACGAGGTCCGGGTAGCGGTCGAGGTAGGCCACGTCGAAGCCGCGCTCGGCGTTGACGAGCAGGCGCGCGGCGAGGCCGCCGGTGGTCGCCATCGCAACGACATGCTGGCCGGCGAGCGTGGACTGGGCCGTCGCGAGCGTCGGCGCGTCCACGCCGCCCGCGACGAAGCGCGCGACCTCGTCGCGCACCGCCGCGATCCCGCGGTCGAGATCCGGCCCCGAGAGCCCGACCGAGACGCGGAGGTCGCAGTCGTGCTCGGCGGCGACGCCCGCGAGCGCGGCCGAGATGCCGTACGTGAGGCCCTGCTCGTCGCGAATCGTCTGCATGAGCCGGCTGGAGAAATTGCCCCCGAGCACGAAGACGCCGGTGTGGAGGGCGACGAAGTCGGCGTCGCCGCGCCGGAGCCCGACGGGGTGCCCGAAGCGCACGTCGAGGTTGGGCCGGTCGGCGAGCGGCACGTCCTCGCGCGCGGGCGCCGACGGTGCGGCGGTGGCGTCGAACGTCGCGGCGCGTCCGTGCGGAGCGAGCGCGGCGAACGCGTCGGCGACGGAGGCGCGGACCCGCTCGACGTCCACGTCGCCGGCGACGGCGAGCGTGAGGCCATCGGCGCCGACGTGCGCCGCGTGGTAGGCCGCGAGCGACTCCGGCGTGACGGCCATCAGAAGCGCGGCCTCGGCGTCCGGCGTGTGGACGTAGTTGGGGTGCGCCGCCCCATAGAGGCACCGCGCGAGGGCACCCGACGCCATCGCGGCGGTTGACTCGCGCGCCTGCCGGATGCCGGCCTCGGCCTGCGCCTGCGCCTTGCGCACCTCGTCGGGGTCGAACGCGGGCTCGGTGAGCATCTCGGCGGCAAGCGCGAGCACGTCGGCGAGGTCGGCGGCGAGGGCGCGCCCGGCGAAGCCGAGGCGCAGGCCGTCCGAGTAGAACGACAGGCGCGCGCCGCGTCCGTCGAGCGCCTCGGCGATCGCGTGGCGGTCGCGCCGGCGCGTGCCCTTGTCGAGCAGGTCGGCGAGCAGCGCCTGCGTGACGTCCTCGCCGGCCGAGAGGTCGGGCGCCGTCAGGAGCGACGCGCGGAACGAGACGACGTCGGGCGCGGGCGTCGGCAGGACGAGCACGCGCGCGGGGCCGGCGGCGAGGTCGAGTGTGCGGGGCGCGAGCGCCGTGTCGGGCGCCGACGCCGGGCGGAGTGACGGATCGGTCACGCGGGCAGAGACGGTTGGAACGCGGTAGGCTACGCGCGTCCGGCGGCCGACGCCGAAAGCCGCCGCCCTGCCGGATCCGCGTCGCCGGTCGGCGGTACCGGCGGCGCCCTGCCCTCTCCCCGATGCTGGACCCGATGCTGGATTTGTCACGCCCGCGGCACCGTCTCGTCTTCCTCGTCGCCTTCGGACTCTTCGTAGGCTCCGTCGTGTTCAGCCTCGCCGGCGCGTTCCTGCTCAACTACGCACCGGGGCCGGCGACGCGCGCCCTCGCCGCCATCGCCGACGTCACCGGCCTGACGCTCACCGAGCTGATCAAGCTGCCAACGTGGCTCAACATGGCGATGCTGCCCGTGCTGTCGCTCGCGCTCTACTGGGGCGAACTGGGGCCGGCGCGCGCGTTCGGCTTCCTGCTCGTCGGGAGCGTCGTCGGGGCGACGGCCGAGCTGGTCGGGACGCAGACCGGCTTCCCGTTCGGTCCGTACTCCTACGGCGACTTCCTCGGGGCCAAGATCGCCGGGCACGTGCCGTGGCTGATCCCGCCGAGTTGGTACGCCCTGTCGATCGTCTCGCTCGACCTCGCGCGGCGCCTCGGCGTCGGACGCATCGGTCGCGTGGTGGCGACGGCGCTCTTCATGGTCGCCTGGGACGTCGCGCTCGACCCCGCGATGAGCCACGCCTTTCCGTTCTGGAAGTACGACGTCGGCGGCGTCTTCTTCGGGATGCCGCTGGTCAACTGGGCGGGCTGGTTCCTGACGTCGGCCGTGATCGCCGCCGGCTACGAGTGGCTGCTCGGCGGGCTGCGCGAGGCGCCGGACGCGTTCGTCGGGCGCTGGGGGCCGGTGTTCTACACCGTCAACACCCTGTTCTCGGTCGGCGTCTGCGTCGCCTACAAGGTGCCGCTGGCCGGACTGCCGGGCCTGCTCGCGCTCGCCGCCGTCCTCGGCGTGCTGGCCGCTCGGCGGCACACGGTCCGCGTCGCCCCCGCCACCGCCTGAACCGTGCTGACGCTCCCCGCCCGCCTCGGACCCCTCGAAGCGCCGACGCCGCCGGCCGGCGGCGACCGACGCGCCGAGGACCGCTTCCTGCGCCTCGCGTTCTGGCACCACAGCCGGACGTTCTCGCTCGCGACGCGCCTGCTGCCGCCGCGCGAGCGTCTGCCGGTGGCGACGCTCTACCTCTACTGCCGGACCGTGGACACGGTCGCCGATGCGCGCAGCCGCGAGGTGGGCATCGAGGCGGCGCGCGACGAGCTGGAGCGGATGCACGGGCGCCTCGACGCGACGCTCGCCGGCCGCCCGCCCGCCGACGGACCCAACGAGCTGCTCTGGCGGCGCCTCGCGGAGGTCCACGCCCGCTACCGGCTGCTCCCGCACGCGCTGCACCAGCTGCTCGACGGCGCGCGCTGGGACCTCGACGGGCGGCCGGTGACGACGCGCGACGACCTGCTCGCGTACTCGGACCTCGTCGCCGGCTCCGTCGGCGCGATGATGCTGCCGTTCCTCGTGCGCGACCGCGCCGACATCGAGCGGCTGGAGGCGCCCGCGCGCGCGCTCGGCAACGCGATGCAGATCACCAACATCCTGCGCGACGTCGGCGAGGACGCACGCGACCTCGGGCGCGTCTACCTCCCCGCCGACGCGCTCGCCGAGGCCGGCCTCGACGCCGCCGCCCTCGCCGCCGACGACGCGCCGCGCGCGTGGACGCCGTACGCGCGCGAGCGCTACGCCGCGCTCATCGAGGGTCTGATGGCCGACGCCGAGGCGCTCTACACCGAGGCCGACGCGGCGGTCGCGTCGCTCCGCGCGGCTGCCCGGCCGGGCGTCCGCGCTGCGGCGCGCATGTACCGCGAGATCCTCAACGAGGTGCGCGCGGCCGGCTACGACAACCTCGGCCGCCGCGCGGTCGTCCCGACGCGCACCAAGCTGGCGCGCACCCTCGCCGCCGACGGCTACGCGCGCCGGCGCGCCTCGCTTGCACCGCCGGCCCTGCGCCAGGTGGCCGGCTGATGTCGGCCGACCTGCCGGTGCGCGGCGGACCGCTCGGGGCGCGCCTCCTCCGCCGCTTCGGAGCGTGGACGATCCGCCGCGACCTCGCGACCCACTACCGCCGCGTCGTCCACGCGGGCGCCGACGGCGACCCCGCGCCGGGTCGTCCGATGGTGGTCTATGCCAACCACCACGTCCACCACGACAGCTACCTGATCGTCCACTGGCTGCTGCGCCACCGCGCGCGCCCGGTGGTGGTCTGGATGGCCGAGTGGGCGCGCGCGCCTCTGTTCGGGCCACTCGGCGCCCTGCCCTTCCCCGCCGAGGATGCCCGCGAGCGGACGGCGACGATCCGCGAGACGGCGCGACGCATGACGGCGGACCCGCGCACGGCGCTCGTCCTGTTTCCAGAGGGCGTGATGCACCCCGCCGACGACGGGATCTGGCCGTTCCGCGCCGACCTGCCGCGCCTCGCCCGGCTGCTCCCGCCGGAGACCGCCTGGCTGCCGGTGGGCGTTCACCTCGCCGGCTGGGGCGAGAGCCGCCCGACGATTGTCCTCGCCACCGGCGAGCCACACGACGCGCCGGACGGACGCGAACCCGAGCGACTGACGGCGACGCACGACGCGGCCCGCGCCACGCGTCCCGCCGACCTCGCGGCGGGTCGCGCGCGCCTCCTGCTCGACGGCGCGCGCGGACCCGACGAGCGGTGGGACCTCTCGCGCCTCGCGCCGCTCATGCGCCGCTGGACGTAATCGTTAACTATAATTTTCTATATACTTGTTTTCACGATTTGTACTTATATAATTATTTGATTGGTAAAAACTAACTCTATTTTCGAACATCTCTCTGAATATTTCGCTCGTATCCAACAACTTGTTTACCAAATCATAGTTGGCATCTGCAAAATATGAGTATTGATAGGCCAACAACCATTCAGACCCTGCCAAGCCAGAACTAGTTATAATATTTTGGATACAATCATATTCCAACGTTGTTTCAGTAAGCCCTTTTTCCATAGCATCAATCATCAATATATATAATACCGAATCCGAACATTCTAACATAGCATCACATGCATAATTCTTAATTGTCAGATTTAATTGCATACAAAAACATACAATCCAAGCAACTGCCGAATGATTTCCCGAAGTCAGGTTACTAACCATTAAATCAGAATACAATTTAGACATTCTTTCTTTATCTAATGGATATGTCATTCTTGTATATTTAAGTATTTCAAGCGAAGAATTTTCTATACATGTTGGATCCATATTCATAGACGATATTAATATATTCAAGTACAGCCTCCAATTATCTATTTTGATATTAACATTACTCAATCTTGATATAGAATATTTTATTGCATATTCTGCATCCTTGCCAGCAAATAGCCTGATTGCCTTATTTACGAATTCTACTATGTCGTACATTTGATTATTGCTATTATTATCACGAAAATTAAACATTCTAAGTTCAGATGCCCACATTTCTCCTATCGACTGAGGGGCCTGGAGAATTTTGGTCTTATGTCTGTTTAGTTCTAGTTCCAAGTCTGCCAATACAGTCTGCACATAGTGCATAGCTTCTTCCGCTTCAGCCCCAGTTCGAGTTGATATTTCTATATCATCAACAAATCTATACATTTTATAACTAGATTCATTTATTTTTTTATCGAAATACGAAAGGACGATTTCAGAGATTATGTGGGACGTATCAGGTCCAATTGGAATTCCAATCGTTTGGCCATCTTGTCCACTTCTTATCCAGTAATCTATCTCGTTACCGACATTTGCAAATGGATTTCTACTTCTTTTAGATTGTATTTTACCGTTCATCGCCCATGGTATAGAATGCGTGTATATCGACCCATAGAACCTAGATATATCGCACTGCAACAAGCATTTTCCTTCAGATCTGAACTCTAACTTACTAATTATATCAGACTCTGTTTTACTTGATCTGACTACGGCGCGGATTCTATCTGCCGATTCACTAATCTTACCACCATTACCATCATATGATGATATTTGACTAAAAATGTCAGCCTTGTTATCATCCAAGGTGGCACACAAAGCCGCAAACGGGATCGGATTCACGATACCCAACCTTCGTCGTATTGAGTAAGGCCTTGCCAGATTGTAATGACATATTTTATAATCGCTTCTTAGCTTTCTCTCGGCACGGTGAGATGCCCTGATCAAATTTGCACGATCTTTATTTAATACCTTCAATAAAGATCCCGTAGAAAACCCATCGGGTAATTCCTTTGGAAAATATCCGTAAGCTATCAAATTGTTATACATTTACTTAATATTCAAAATTGTAAGACTATTTGCTATTTCATTTTCGAGATTTACGATTTCTATTTCGGAAACTGGATGAGCGTCAGTGACGAAGCCACCGTCGGCGCAGGCGGCGGCGAGCGCCGCGAGGCGGACCGACGAGAGCGCGCCGTCGGCGGCGAGCGCTTCGATGACGCGCTCGGCGTCGCCGTCGAGCGACTCGGCGCGGTCGGCGGCGGCGCGGCGCGTCTCGCTGTCGAGCGCGTCCATCGCCGCGAGCGCGTCGCGGTCGAGGCGTCGCGGACGCCCCTGCCGCCACGCGTCGGCCCACGCGCCGACGGCGCGGGCGCGCGCGGCCATCGCGTCGAGCGCGTCCGGCGACAGCGGCACCTCGGCGCCGCGCCGCGCGGCGGCCTCCAGCGGCCCCCACCGCTCGAATCCGTGCGTCAGCAGCGCGTGGAGATCAGCAGGCGAGTCGGCGAGGGCGGCCGTCGGGAGCGCCGACGGCGGGTCCCACGGGCTCCACGCAGGCGTCCCGACGCGCCTGGCGTAGTCGTCGATCCCCTCGCCGGTGATCGGGAGCGGGACGCCGTCGGCGGGGCCGTCGAGCGAGACGAGCGTGATCGGCGCCTCGGGGCGGCGCTGGGCGGCGCGGCGCCAGAGCGCGACCTCGTCGGCGCGCGCCGTGAAGGCGAGGACCTGCCGGCCGTCGGCGACCAGCGTGAGGACGGCGTCGGCGACGGCCTCGGCGCGGGCGCCGTCGCTCGTCGCCAGCGCCTCGTCGAGCACGAGCGGCAGGCGCAGCCCGGCCTCCTGCGCTTCGACGAACGCGAGGCGGACCGCGAGGAGGAGCTGCATCCGCGTCCCGGCGGACAGCTCGTCGAGCGCGAGGCGCCGACCAGTGGCTGCGTCGGACGCCGCGAAGGTGCCCTCGTCGTCGGCCAGCGTGAGGCGGTAGCGGTCCTGCGTGAGCGTCGCGAACAGGTCGCGCGCGCGTGCGAAGACGCGCGGCAGGTGGTCGTCGCGCGTCTCGTCGGCGAC
>Ga0209053_1000501_pt1 | contig 26514 bp, 29 predicted proteins | sample EBPBio152010_DNA_FD_185864 | JGI IMG/M metagenome (GOLD analysis project Ga0209053, IMG submission 185864) | Wastewater treatment Type I Accumulibacter community from EBPR Bioreactor in Madison, WI, USA - Reactor 1_7/15/2010_ DNA (SPAdes)... | ecosystem: Engineered > Bioreactor > EBPR >... | reverse complement strand
ATTGTTTCCTTCCGAAAAAATAATTTTTGATCTACCCAACGCAGAAATTGAGTATTACCCTAATTTCTTTGATGCAGAAAAATCTAAAATGCTTTTTGAAAAATTGCTAAATGAGATTCCATGGCAGCAAGAGGACATAACTGTTTTCGGAAAAACACATCCACAACCTAGATTAACTTGTCTTTTTGGAAACGAAGGCAAACCCTACTCCTATTCCAATATTGTGATGCAACCTCATCATTGGAATCCAATATTGATGTTTATTAAAAATGAAATTGAAGAAGTTTGTTTTGAAAATTTTACAACTGTACTACTCAATTTGTATCGAGACGGCAAAGATAGTAACGGATGGCATGCCGATAATGAAAAGGAATTAGGTCGAAATCCAGTTATAGCTTCAGTAAGTTTTGGAGCCGAACGAAGTTTTCAATTGCAACACAACACTATCAAAGATGCTAAACTAAAAATTACTCTAGAAAATGGAAGTCTATTATTAATGAAAGGTGAAACACAACATTTTTGGAAACATCAAATTCCAAAAACAGCCAAATCTATTGCACCAAGAATTAATTTAACCTTTCGTATTATCAAATAAAATTTTGATTATTTTTGATGAAAATCAAATTTCTATGAATGACATAATACATTATTTTGAAAGCATTCCCTCTTTGCATAGAGCTTTAATTCTTGCTGGTGGAATTGCTATATTTTGGTTGATTGAAAGCGCAATTCCTTTTTTTAAATTTCAATATAACAAATGGCAACATGCCGGAATTAATATCTTTTTTACAATAACTACAATTATTGTAAATTTTGCATTAGCTTTTATTTTACTAAAAACAGCAGATTATGTAACAATAAAAGAGTTTGGAATTTTAAACTGGTTACCTAAAATGAATGTAATAACCTTCACAATTGTGGGGTTACTTTTAATGGATTTTATTGGTGCCTATTTGGCACATTTTACTGAACACAAAGTAAAATTATTGTGGCGTTTTCATTTAATTCATCATTCAGACACTTATATTGATACCACATCAGGAAATCGTCATCATCCTGGAGAAAGTGTAATTCGATTTGTTTTTACAACTTTAGGAGTTCTTATTGTAGGTAGTCCAATGTGGATGGTATTTATGTACCAAACACTATCAGTTGTTGCAACTCAATTCACACATGCTAATATTTGTTTACCAAAAAAATTAGATAAAGTCATGAGTTACATATTAGTTTCACCAGATATGCATAAAATTCATCATCATTACAAACTTCCTTATACTGATAGTAATTATGGAAATATCTTCTCTATTTGGGATAGAATTTTTGGGACATTTAGCTATATGGAAAGAGAAACTATCATTTATGGAGTTGACACACATATGGATCCAAATGAAAATAATAAACTTATTAGTCTATTAAAAATTCCATTCCAAAAGACACGTTCACCTCAAAAAGAATAAAATTTTTACAAACATTTAAAAAAGTAATTATTTTTTTTCTTAATATTGGTATATAAATTGATTGATAAAAAAGAACTAACATTAAAATTGTGCTTTTCGACTAATGAAAAAAAGTAAAAGAGTAGAACTTGACGACGAACAATTAGAGCGAGTTGTAAGTATGGCTCAAGAGGAGAGAAAACCTTTTGAAGTATTAAAAGCTGAATTTGGAATAACCGAAAATGAGGTTACCGAATTGATGCGTAAACGATTATCTAAAGACAATTTTGAACTTTGGAAGAAAAAAGTTTCGGCAAGTAAACCAAAACCAAAACCAATGGTTGATGATGACTTTGACGATTTAGATGGTAAATATTATATGAAAAATAAATTTGATTAAATATAATCAGATAACCTCCAAGCGATAAGAAATTATCGCTTTTTTTTATTTATAACATTCTTTATTTACTGGTTTAAAAAACATTTTAATAAATTTATTTAAAATAAATATTAATTTTATTAATTATTAATTAAATATTATTTAATTTTGTTTATTATAATTTAAATTTTATGCAACCAAAACTTCCAGTTCAATGTCCAAGTTGTGAAAGTTCTCTTTCTGTAACACAATTAAGTTGTAGCAATTGCGCTACATCTGTTTCTGGTAATTATTCTCTTCCATTACTGCTTCAAATTACCGAAGAAGAACAGAATTTTATCTTACAATTTTTTCTAACAAGCGGTAGCTTAAAAGAAATGGCCACTCAAATGGGAAATAGTTATCCAACAGTAAGAAACAAATTGGATGATATTATCAACAAAATAAATCACTTAAAATCCAAACAATAAGTATGAAAAAAATAATATTTAATCCTTTTCAAAACTATTCCGAAAAGCAATTAATAACATTTGGAATTTTAGCAGGTATCATCGGATGCCTTCTAGCACTTGCCTTTAATGGACGATTCGATGGTGTTCTTGATTTACATTTTATAGAAAAAACATCTATTGCAACAACTATAATTGATTTAACAATAAATATTTTTATTCTATCAGCTCTTTTATTTCTTGTTGGCAAATTAGTAAATAAAAAAACACGCTTAATTGACATTATAGCAACAAGCCTAATTGCAAAAATTCCTTTTTACTTCCTATTATTTTTCAATATAAACAACAAAATGTATTTGGTTACTGAAAAACTAATAGATATGGTTTCAAAAAACAAACAAATCAATATTGAAAATTCAGAAATGGTTTTACTTGTATTTTCAGGGATTGCAACATTTACCTGCTTAATTTGGTCAATAATCCTTCTTTTCAATGGATTCAAAACTGCAACCAACTCGAAAGAAGCAAAACATATTTTACTTTTTGCCTTAGCAATAATTCTAGCTGAAGTGATATCAAAAATTATAATACTAAAACTAAACTATTAGATAAAATGAAAAAAGCATCAATAACAATCGTTATATTCTTCTTGTCGTTAACAACTTTCGGACAAGATATTACAGGTAAATGGTATGGATTATTAAAAGTTCCAGGAGCTCAATTACCTATTGAAATTAATGTTACCAAAACTGAAAATGGCTACAAATCAACTATGGACAGTCCAGAGCAAAAAGCATTTGACATACCAATTCCTACAACAAGTTATGAAAATGCTACTTTCAAATTTTCAATACCAGCAGGTAGAATTGAATATGAAGGAACTTTTGAAAACAATAAAATAAAAGGAGTTTTCAAACAAGTTGGACAAGCATTTCCAATGGAACTATCTAGAGAGAAAGTCGAAAAAACAGCTTTAGTGAGACCTCAAGAACCAAAAAAACCTTACCCTTACTATGCTGAAGAAGTTACTTTTGAAAACAAAAAAGACGGAGTAACACTTGCTGGAACTTTAACACTACCAAGCAAAGATGGAAACTTTCCAGTTGTAATACTAATTACAGGAAGTAGTCCACAAAATCGTGATGAAGAACTTCTTGGACATAAACCTTTTTTAGTAATTTCAGATTATTTAACTAGAAACGGAATTGGCGTTTTACGATACGATGACAGAGGAACAGCTTCATCTAAAGGAAATTATGCTACTTCAACAACTTTAGACTTTTCTTATGATACAGAAGCAGCAGTAAATTATTTACTAGATAGAAAAGAAATAAACAAAAAAAGTATTGGTCTTATTGGTCATAGTGAAGGAGGCGTTGTAGCTCCAATGGTAGCTAGTAGAAACAAGAATGTAAGTTTTATAGTATTACTTGCAGGAACTGGGTTGAGAGGCGATAAATTACTTTTATTACAACAAGAATTAATTTCAAGAGCTGATGGTGCAACTGAAGAAAACATAAAAGAGGGAAAACTTTTCAATGAAAAAATATTTGATTTAATAATTAAATCGACTGATGATTCTAAACTTAATACTGATTTAACAAATCTTTTTGAAGAGGCAATTAGTAAAACTCCTGATGTAAAATATCCTGAAGGAATGACTAAAGATCAATACATTAAATTTCAAATAAATCAATATACTGATACATGGATAAAATATTTTATAAAACTAGATCCAAGTATTGCTTTAGAAAAAGTAAAATGCCCTGTTCTTGCACTTAATGGATTAAAAGATTTGCAAGTTCCAGCAAAAGAAAATTTGGAAGTCATAAAAAATGCTTTAGCTAAAGCAAAAAACAAAAAAGCTACAATCAAAGAACTTCCTAATCTAAATCATTTGTTTCAAGAATGTACAACAGGCGATCCGAGTGAATATGATAAAATTGAACAAACCATTTCACCAATAGCTTTGACTGAAATATTAAATTGGATAAAAATTCAGGTGAAATAATTTAAATACTTTGTAACAAATCTATTAGATTAGCTACCTATTATTAGAAATTTTGATACTTTATGAAAAAAATAATCCTATCCTTAGCAGTTGTTACTTTGTTTTTTGGTTGTAAACCAACCTCATCATCAGTTTCTTCAACAAAATCTGAAGTTGTTGTTAACATCAACTTAAACGACGTAAAAGAAGATAAACTGTTGGTTTCTATTAGTGCACCAACTATCATAACTGATGAAGTTGTATATCACGTTCCAAAAATAATTCCAGGAACATATTCTGAGGATGATTATGGTAAATTCATTGATGATATGAAAGCTTTTGATAGTAAAGGAAATGCCTTGCAAGTTGAAAAACTAAGCACTAACTCTTGGACTATAAAAGAAGCTAAAAAATTAGATAAAATTACCTATTTAGTTAATGACACTTATGATATTGAAGGCGGAGGTGGATTTGGAAGTGGTGTATTCTCTCCAGCAGGAACAAATATCTTAGAAGGAAAAAATTTCATGCTAAACAATCATGGATTTGTAGGCTATTTTGAAGACAAAAAAGATTTGACTTACAAATTAAACATTACCCATTCTGAAAATCTTTTTGGAGCTACTTCATTAGTAGATTCAGACAGCAGTAATTTATCAGATACTTTTGTTGTTTCTAGATATAATGACTTAGTAGACAATCCGATAATGTATTCTAAACCAGATTATATTACTTTCAATGTTGACGGAATGGAAATCCTTTTTAGCGTCTATTCACCAAATGATAAACATACAGCTAAAGCACTTTCTGCTGATTTAGAAAAATGTATGCGAGCTCAAAAGAAATTTTTAGGAGCTGTAAATAGTAATAAAAAATATACTGTCCTTCTTTATCTTTCTGAAATGAAAAAGACTGATGCAAAAGGTTTTGGAGCTTTAGAACACAATAGTTCTACAACAGTAGTTTTTCCAGAAATGATGCCAACTGGCGTGCTAGGAAAACAAATTATTGATGTAGTATCACACGAGTTCTTTCATATTGTAACACCACTTGGAGTTCATTCTAATGAAATTCATTATTTCGATTTTAATTCACCTAAAATGTCACAACATTTATGGATGTATGAAGGAGTAACCGAATATTTTGCAAACTTATTTCAAGTAAACCAGGGTTTAATTACTGAAGATGCATTTTACAGAAGAATGGATGATAAAATAAAGGGTGCAAAACGTATGAATGACACCATGCCTTTTACAACAATGAGTCAAAATGTTCTTGTTGACCCATATAAAGGTCAATATCTAAACGTTTATGAAAAAGGAGCCTTAATTGGAATGTGCATTGACATCATTATCCGTGAAAAAAGTAATGGACAAAGAGGAATCTTAGATATGATGCAAAAACTTACTAATGAATTTGGTCCAACAAAACCATTTAATGACAATGAACTTTTTGCTAGAATAACCGAAATGACTTATCCAGAAGTAGGTAAATTTTTAAATACCTATGTTGCTGGTCCTACTCCAATTCCATATGAAGTTTATTTTGCAAAAGTTGGAATTGCTAAAGGGAAAATTAAAAAAGCGGTAAATCCATTCTTAAACAGTTCTAAATCGGCTGGAATTTCTGGAAACCCTACAACAAAAGAAATCTTAGTAAGAAACAACACCGAATTAAGCACTTTTATGACCAATATCGGATTGAAAGCTGATGATGTTATTCTTTCTTTAAATGGCACTAACTACAATCTTGATACGCTATCAGAGATGATGACTGCTTCTCAAAACTGGAAAGATGGTGACAATGTAACAATAAAGGTAAAACGAAATGGTAAAGAGCAGATTTTAACTGGTAAAGCAATCTTGTCTTATCAAGAGTCTGAAGGTTATCAAGTAGTAGAACCAACAAAACAAACTTTAAAAGAAGCTTGGCTAAAAGGATAAACTTGAATATATCCATTTTTTAAATCCTCAATTTATGCAATAGATTGAGGATTTTTTTATTATTTTGCCGAAAATAAAATAAACCATGCAAAAAATAATTATTGCTTTACTAACACTTGTAGTAATCACTTCTTGTTCTGAAAAAAAATCAGACAAAAACCTTCAGATAACCGGAAATATTAAAGGTTTAAAAAAGGGAACACTTTATATTCAAAGAATCAAAGACACAACATTGGTAGCAATTGATACAATTCAAATCAATGGCGATTCTCATTTTACAAGCGAAATGAATATTGATTCACCTGAAATGCTTTACCTTTTCTTAGACAGAGGAGTTTCTAATTCTGTTGATAACAATCTTCCGTTCTTTGTTGAACCAGGAAAAATTAATATTGAATCTTCTTTAGAATTTTTTACTGCTGACGCCAAAATAACAGGTTCAAAAAATCAAGAATTATATGACGAATACAAAAAAGTAGTATCGCGTTATGTAGATGAAAATTTAGAATTAGTTAAAAAAAGGTTTACTGCTTTTAAAAATAAAAACACGGCAGAATTAGCCAAAATTCAAGTAGAACAAGATAATATCTTAAAGAGAAAATATCTTTACACAACAAATTTTGCTGTTAACAATGCAAGTCATGCTGTTGCTCCTTACGTAGCCGTTGCAGAAATCTACGATATCAATTTAAAATATCTTGATACCATTCAAAAATCACTTACGCCAGAAATCTCTAAATCACTTTACGGAAAACAATTAAAAAAATTAATTGAAGAAAGAAAGAAGTTAGAAGAAACTAAATAAAAAAATCCCGTTCAAGTTGAACGGGATTTTTTTTATTAATTATATGGTGGTTTACACGTTGGATCTAAATGCCTTCTTAACCTTGTTGGGTCGGTAAAATCATTTGGCATAGGCTGAGGTAAACCATTAACAATAGTACCTGTGAATTTTCTTGGAATTCCATATGTTTCATTAACATCCGGTGTCGCAAGATTATCAACTGCCGCTCCATTAAATGGATAATAATATGTATTAGTTCCCACTACATATTTTCTTTCAATCTTCGTTGGATATCCATCCCCATCATCATCGATATCTAACATATTTGGTGTTCCATCACCATCAGCATCATAAATCTCTACAGTCCCATCTCCGTTAAAATCATATCCTAGAAAAGGATTTTCTTTCCATCGTAAGGTTGCTGGAATAGTTGGATCTAATTTTCTTTCATCTTTAGATAAAATTCCATCTCTATCATGATCACGATATCTTAATTCATATAATTTAAAGCTAAAAATTATTGGAGAGTAAGAAGGAATCGAACCAGCTGCATTGTTATAGTAAGCTAAACCAGATGGCAAAAACATAACTCCTGCGCCAAAATCATTAAAAGTAATCGGATTTGGTCCAGGAGCAGTTGTATAAGTTCCTGTTTTAAAATTTGGCATAATATGTGTCCAACCAGTAATTACATCTTGCAAACCAAACCAAACAGGGTTTGTAGCATCATCAAATTGATCATCGGTCAATCTAGTTCCTCTATAAGAAACGTGAACAGAATCAACTTGTGTTGGTCTTTTACCATTTACGGCATCACCTTCTCTAAATTTAATAAAATAGATTTTATATTCAATACCATCTTCTTTTACAAGAGTATCTTTAAGTGGATATAGTGTTTGCGTTCTAATAGATTGTTGCGTTCCACCAGTAGGAATTTCAGTAAATGTTACATCAAAATTTGTTGGATCAACTGTCATGTAATGCGTATCGATATAATCATCAATTGAGTCAATATCAGCTGCGTATTGTTCTGCATAATCTCTTAATGGCGTTACTGGGTCATCACTCTTGCTACAAGATGCTAAAAGACCACAAAATACTACTGCTGAAAGTATTTTAAAAATATTATTCATTATTAATCAATTTTAAGTGCGCAAGATACAATATTGATTTATTTTTGTAAACTATTTAACGTTGATTTTAGATATTTTTATGAGAGTAGATAAATACCTATGGTGTGTTCGATATTATAAAACCCGAAATATGGTTACTGAAGCTTGTAAAAAGAACCATATAACTGTGAATGGTCAAGTTGCCAAAGCATCTAAAGAGGTTTTCCCGAGCGATAAAATTACCTTTAGAAAAGACCAAATTACTCATATAATTTCAGTTTTGGATGTTCCTGCCAATCGTGTTGGAGCAAAACTTGTTGATGTTTACCGAAAAGATGAAACTCCAGCCGAATCTTTTGCGCATTTAGAATTATTGAAATTATCAAAAGAACATTACCGAAAAACTGGAACTGGTCGACCAACCAAAAAAGACCGACGCGATTTAGATGATATAGAATTTAACACTGATATTGATGAAACTGAATAGCAACTATTGGGAAGAACGTTATCAGAATAACGAAATTGGTTGGGATGTTGGCACCATTTCAACTCCTTTAAAAGAATACATCGACCAAATTGAAGATAAATCATTGAAAATATTAATTCCTGGAGCCGGAAACAGTCATGAATTTGATTACTTAATGACTAATGGATTTCAAAATGTATTTGTATTAGATTTTGCACAATCACCTTTGGATAACATTCTAAAAAGAGTGCCAAATTGTAATCCAAATCAATTAATAAAATCAGATTTTTTTGAACATGAAAACAAGTATGATTTAATTATTGAGCAAACTTTCTTTTGTGCCTTAGAACCATCTTTAAGAAAAGATTATGTTCAAAAAATGAAAGAGTTATTAAATCCAAATGGAAAATTAGCAGGATTATTGTTTCAATTTCCATTAACAGAAGTTGGTCCGCCTTTTGGAGGTTCGAAAGAAGAATATAGTTCTTTATTTGAAAATGATTTTTATTTAAAAACATTAGAAACTGCACATAATTCTATAAAACCTAGAGAAGGAAACGAACTCTTTTTTATATTTACAAAAAAATAAAACCATGAGCCAAAATATCATTCTTTCGCATCAAGAAATTGAACATAAAATTAAGAGAATTGCTTATCAAATTTATGAAACTTTCGTAGAGGAAGAAAGCATTGTTTTGGCAGGAATTGCTTCCAATGGTTATGTTTTAGCAGAAAAACTAGCGGTTTCTTTACATTCAATTTCACCAATCAAAGTAATTTTATGTGAAGTAAAAATAAATAAAACCAATCTAAATTCAGAAATAACTACCTCAATCTCAAAAGAAGAATATCAAAATAAAGGCATTGTTTTAGTTGATGATGTATTGAATTCAGGTTCAACGTTAATGTATGGTGTGAAACATTTCTTAGACGTTCCTTTAAAGAAATTCAAAACTGCAGTTTTAGTAGATAGAAACCATAAAAAATACCCTATCAAAGTTGATTTTAAAGGAATTTCGCTTTCAACATCTTCACATGAGCATGTTTCTGTTGTATTTGAAGACGCTAATAGTTTTGCCGAATTAAGCTAATAAACTTGCGATTTCATCGACGATTTCATCAATATTTTTGTCATCTACATTTACTTTAAAAGTCGCTTGATTGTAGTAAAAACTTCTATCAAAAAGATGTTTTGCTATGAATTCTTTAAATTCATTATCATCCAAATTGGCTATCAAAGGACGCTTTTGTTTTCCTTTTAAAAGACGATTATATAATGTATCAATCGATGCTTTTAAATAGATAGAAACCACGTTATCTCCATTTAATAATTCATGATTATTGAAATAACAAGGTGTTCCTCCACCGGTGCTAATCACCATATTCTTCTCCTCTGAAAGTAATTCTAAAAAAAGTTGGTGTTCTTGCTTTCTAAAAAATAATTCGCCTTTGGTAGAAAAAAGTGCTTCGATAGACATTTCGCATTTTTCTTCGATCATTTCATCCAATTCTACGACGGAAAATCCAATCTGTTGTGCTAATTTTTTAGACACAACCGACTTACCGCTTCCCATATAACCTATTAAAACAACTTTTTTCATAAAATAAAACCTTATAAATTAAGGCATTAAGAGATATTATTAAAAAAAGGTAAATTTAAAACAAAATTGCTTTGAAAAATAAATAATATCGCCTTATATTTGCACCCGCATTGAGGAAATGCAATGACTTGGTAGCTCAGTTGGTAGAGCACATCACTTTTAATGATGGGGTCCTGGGTTCGAGCCCCAGCCAGGTCACTTTTTTTTATAAAATTTCTTCAAGCAATGACTTGGTAGCTCAGTTGGTAGAGCACATCACTTTTAATGATGGGGTCCTGGGTTCGAGCCCCAGCCAGGTCACAAAATAAAGTCGAGCATTTTGCTTGGCTTTTTTTATTTACGGCTTCGTGGAGAAATTGGTAGACTTGCTACTTTGAGGTGGTAGTGCTGAAAGGCGTGTGGGTTCGAATCCCATCGAAGTCACGGATGAATGAAATTCCAAGTTAAAAGCTGAAAGCTCGCTTTCAAGTTTTTAATTTGGAATTTTATTTTTAAAACGGAGTTTTAAAGGATGGACGAAGTCAATCCCATCAAATTAAAGAAGAGTAGAATTCCAAGTTAAAATTTAAAATTATTTAAGTTTTGGCTTGGAATTTTTTGTTTTTAATGAGCTTTGTTTTTAGTATATTTGATTTTAATTAATTGTAGTAGCTATATGAAAGTTATTCGCAAATTTACTAAAATCTGAACTTTTGGCCATGAAATGGACTTTTCTTTTATTTTTTCCTTTATTAGTTTTTTCGCAAGACGACAGTTTTAATGGAATAAAAAAACTTCCAAAAGAAAAACTAGAAATTGTTATAATTGATAGCATTCAAAAAATGGAATCGCTTGATTTGTATAATTTCCTTTTGTACATAGAGGAAGAAAAACTAGCAAATCTTAAAGATTACAACAAACAGTTAATTGCAAAAATGGAAATATCAAAATGGTCAATAGAATTACACTTTTTATCTAAATTTCTAATTGAGCAAAAAACCGAAAAAAGCATTATTGAAAACATTTTGGATAAGAAAAAAAACATTTGGGAATTAAATTCTAATTGGGCACCAAAAATTTGGAAAATGATTAATGAAAATAAATTAAACATTTCCCCAAGCCCAATATATACAAAAGAGAAAATCGATGAGATTTTAGATGACTATATAAAAGGAAATAAGTTAGGAACAAATCCAATGCTTAGCCTTAATGGTTATGATCTTACAGAATATGAAAAAGACAAACTAAAAGAGTTTCTTTATAAATTTAATATTTTATATATAGGATTTGTCTCGAAAGAGGATTGCGCTAAAATTTATGGTTACCATGGAAGAGATGGAATGTTAATTGTAAATACAAAATAAAATCTGCTTATAAAATCAGTTATCAGCAATAGCTGGATTTTCTTGATTTCAACCCTGTTTTTCAAAAAACTTTATCTTAGCAAATAGTATATAGTTCACTATTCGCTTAAGACTGATAGTAGAAAAATTTTAAAACCTACAAAATTCCAAATTTCCCAAATAATTCCAAATTTTAGCATTTGTTTATTTTTTTTAGTACTTTTGTTTAACAAAAATATCAAAACAATGAACAGTGTTAAAAATACTTTCAGCATAAAAGACTTAGAAAACCTTTCAGGAATCAAGGCGCACACCATTAGAATATGGGAAAAACGATATAATGTTTTGGAACCAATGCGTACGGATACCAACATTCGTTTTTATGATTTGAATGCATTACAAAAACTTTTGAATATTACATTGTTGCACGATTATGGCTATAAAATTTCGAAAATTTCGAAAATGCCTCAAGAAAAAATTCCAGAATTAGTACGCGATATTGTTTCTGCTAAAAGTGCTAAAAGTCATGCTATAAGTTCATTTAAAATGGCAATGATGAATTTTGATCAAACGCTATTTTTCAATACTTACGACGCTTTACTTTCTGAAAAATCATTTAGAGAAGTTTTCTTTGAAGTCTTCATTCCATTGATGGAAGAAATCGGGTTTCTTTGGCAATCTGAAACCATTACACCAGCTCATGAACACTTTATCAGTTATTTGATAAAATTGAAATTACTAACCAATACTGAAAAAATTCAGAGTCAACAGCCAACTAAAGACGACAGATTATTCGTACTTTATTTACCTATGAATGAAATTCACGAATTGGGATTGATGTACTTGAATTATGAAATTCTTTTGAATGGTTACAAAACCATTTACCTTGGTGAAAGTGTTCCTATGGAAAGTTTAAAAGATTTAAAAAAATACTTCGATAACATCACTTACATTTGTTACATGACGGTTGAGCCCGAAAAAGCTAATGTAAACAATTACATAAAAGAATTAAAAGAACAAATTCTAGACGACTCTTCTGAACTTTGGCTGATGGGAAGAATGACAGAACACGTTGACCAAAAGAACTTAAATAACAAGATTAGACAGTTTAAAACAATCAACGAACTAGTTGAAAACTTATAAAATTTTCATAAAACTTTTTTATTGTTTAACTTTTTACTATTTTTGTTAAACAATATGAGAAAAAATATAAAAATAATAGGTTCAGGTTTTTCGGCTTTAGCTGCTGCTTGCTATTTGGCAAAAGAAGGCAACAAGGTAACTATATACGAAAAAAACAGCACCATTGGTGGAAGAGCGAGGCAATTAAAAAAAGATGGATTCACTTTTGACATTGGTCCGACTTGGTATTGGATGCCCGATGTTTTTGAACGTTTCTTCAATGATTTTGGCAAAAAACCATCCGATTATTACGAATTAATAAAACTTTCTCCTGCTTATCAAGTGTATTTTGGAGTAAATGAGTTTGTAACAATTGCAGATAATCTTCCTGAAATTATTTCAACATTTGAATCAATTGAAAAAGGTAGCGGAGAAAAATTGGCCTCTTTCATGAAAGAAGCGCAAAGCAATTACGACATCGCGATAAAAGATTTGGTATATCGTCCAGGAGTTTCTCCTTTAGAATTGATTACTGTTGAAACTGCTTTAAAAGTGAACCAGTTTTTCGGAAATATTTCAAAAGACATTAGACGTCGATTTAAAAACAAAAAGTTAGTTCAAATATTAGAATTTCCTGTTTTGTTTTTGGGTGCAAAACCATCAGATACGCCATCATTCTATAACTTCATGAACTTTGCCGATTTCGGATTGGGAACTTGGCATCCAAAAAACGGAATGTATTCAGTAGTTCTTGCTATGGAAAAATTGGCTAAAGAATTAAGTGTTACTATCAATGTGAACTCTAATATTGAAAAAATTGAAGTTACTGATGGAAAAGCTACAGCATTGGTTGTAAATGGCGAAAGAGTTTCAGCAGACATCATTTTATCTGGAGCAGATTATCATCATTCAGAAACTTTATTGGATGAAAAACACCGTGCCTATTCAGAAAAATATTGGGAGAAGAAAACATTTGCACCTTCTTCTCTTCTATTTTATGTAGGTTTTGATAAAAAAATTACAAATGTAGAACACCATTCATTGTTTTTTGACGTAGATTTTGATGTACATGCACAAGATATTTATGATAATCCGAAATGGCCTAAAGAACCATTATTTTATGCAAGTTTTCCTTCTAAAACTGATTCAAATTCGGCTCCAGAAGGTAAAGAAGCTGCAATCTTTTTGATTCCATTAGCGCCGGGATTAAATGACACGAATGAGCTACGTGAAGCATATTTTGAAAAAATTATGACACGTTTGGAAAAATTAACAGCGCAAAGTCTAAAAAATAATGTTATCTTTAAGGAGTCCTTCTGTGTAAATGATTTTATAAAAGATTATAATTCGTATAAAGGAAATGCTTACGGAATGGCAAATACGTTATTACAAACTGCTTTTTTAAGACCAAAATTGAAAAGTAAAAAAGTCAAAAGTTTGTATTTTACTGGACAATTAACAGTTCCTGGACCAGGAGTTCCACCAGCATTAATTTCAGGGAAACTAGTAGCAGATTTAATAAAAAAACACCGCTAAAATTTAAATAGATGAAATCACTTTTTGACACCGTATCTTTTGAATGTAGCAAGAATGTAACCAAGTCGTACAGCACTTCGTTCTCCTCTGCTGTAAAAATGTTGGCTCCAAGTATCCGTCAAGATATTTATAATATTTACGGATTTGTGAGATTTGCCGATGAAATTGTGGATTCATTTCACGATTACAACAAAGAAGAATTGTTTGATTTGTTTGAAAAAGATTTAATTGCTGCTTTACAAAGTAAAATCAGTTTGAATCCAATATTGAATTCATTTCAACATACAGTTCACAAATATCAAATTCCAAACGAACTGATTGATGCTTTTATGAAAAGTATGAAACTTGATTTGGTAAAATCGGAATACAAAACAAAAGAAGAATACAACGAATACATTTATGGATCGGCTGATGTTGTAGGTTTGATGTGTTTGAAGGTTTTTGTAAACGGAAATGATGCTAAATACGAAGAACTAAAACATTCAGCAATGCGATTGGGTTCAGCATTTCAAAAAGTAAATTTTCTTAGAGATTTGAAAGCCGATTTTGAAGATTTAAGTCGTACTTACTTTCCTAATACTGATTTATCAAAATTGGATGAAGCTTCCAAAAATGAAATCATTAAAGAAATTGAAGCCGATTTTGAAGCCGGTTATCAAGGAATAGTTGGATTGCCATTGGAAGCTAAATTTGGTGTTTATACAGCTTATATTTATTATAAAAAATTACTTTCCAAATTAAAGAAAACACCATCAACAGAAATTAAAAATACTAGAATTAGAGTTTCTGATTATCAAAAATATGGTCTTTTTGCAAAATGTTATTTCTCTTATAAATTAAATATTATATAAATTATGTGGTTACATATCTTAGTTTTTTTTGTTACTTTTTCCATCATGGAGTTCATGGCTTGGTTTAGTCACAAATACATTATGCACGGATTTCTATGGAACCTTCATGCCGACCATCACAACAAAGATCACGATTCGTGGTTTGAAAGAAATGATGCGTTTTTTATCTTTTATGCTGTGGTTAGTATTGGTTTTTTCTTGCTTTGGCAAAATGACATTTTAGAAATAGGTTTAGCTATTGGTTTAGGAATTTTCGCTTATGGATTGGCTTATTTCACGGTGCACGATATTTTCATTCATCAGCGCTTTAAAATGTTTAGAAATGCCAATAATCGTTATGCGAAAGCCGTGAGAAGAGCTCACAAAATGCACCACAAACATATTGGAAAAGAACATGGAGAATGTTTTGGAATGTTGGTGGTTCCGTTAAAGTACTTCAAACAAAAATAAAAAAATCCGATTCATTACGAATCGGATTTTGTTTTTACAACTAACCTCAATTTTATAATTATTAAAATAACTATTTCATTAATCCTTTTAATGCTTCTAATTGTTTCATATCGATATTAGATTCCTTTAAAACCGATAGAAAAGTCATAGCATCTGCAGGATTCATATCTTTTCCTAAAATTCTTACTACAGCAAATCCGTTATCACTTTTAGTCCCAAAAAGAATGAATTCGTCTATATGATCTTCATCACCAATAAAGCTAATTGATGCTCCATCTTTACCAGAACCAAATTTCATTAATTGCTGATAATTGGTAGTATCTTTCAAAATCTCATTGATTTTCTTTCTTTCTACATCAAACTCCGATTTATTTTTATCGTTAATTTGATAAGCCAAAATATTCATTTTTTCAAAAGATGACAATGCTTTACTTTGATCTGCTGTCAATTTAGTTTTATCTAAATTCAATATACTTGGAGAAACATCTACAACCACAAAACCAGGTTTTTCTTGATTGTCAACAAAATATTTCTGTAAACTTGGCTTTGAATTACAACTGAATAAAAGTAAACTCAAAGCGATAGCTAAAAATGTGATTACTCTCATGATATTACTTTTTACCAGCTTTTTTCAACTCGGCACCACCTGGTAAATTCATTTTATCTGTAAGAGCAGAAAGCTCATCTAAATCGAAGTTTCCTGTTAAAGACATCAATACAGACTCTTCTTTTCCTGAACCTTCAATGAACATTAAAAGTTCTTTTACTTGAGAATCAGTAGCACCAGATTTTACATAAATCTTTACTGTTTTACCTTTTTCATTAATTCGCATCAACTCTTCTAATCCAACAGTTTTGATATATTTATCTGCTACTGCTTTCATATCATCACTCTTTTTGTCATTTGCAGTTACAAACACTTTTAAGTTGTCTAACTTCTTGATTAAGTTGATGTATTGTTGTGATTGTTTGTCTTTAGCATCTACTTTACTCAACATGGTAAACATTTTTTTGTTTACTATAATAGTAGTGATATCGTCTTGATTATCAAATTTATCAAAGACTGATTGTGCAAATAATGTATTAGAAACTAATACTAAAGCGATAATTAAAATTATTTTTCTCATGATTTCTATTCGTTTTTTGACTGATTATTTTTTAAAAATTCTGTTTTTTGATTGCTCATATTCATTAATATAACTTACACTTTCTATGCCAGTATTTAAATGTTCTGAAACTAATGCTAAAGCTTTCTCTGTTTGTTGAAGTGCCAACTCTGGATTATCTTCTGGAGTACAAGCTACAAATTGTTCTTCTTTATCATTATTAAAGTACATCATCGTACCAACACCAAGCATTACCACAACTGAAGCTGCAATAGATAACCACAATACGACATTTCGTTTTTTAGTTTGTAGTGGAATTTCTTGCGTAAACTGTTGCTCTTTTGCTTGAGAGAAATAACCAAAAATGGTTTGGTATTGTTTCAAATGCTGCGCAACATCTGTTGAAGAAAAATAAACTTTTAATTCATTTTCTTCGGCAATACTTGTTTCTCCTTCAAAGTATTTGTCTATTAAATTTTCTATTCTATCCAATGCCATAATTATGTGTTTTGGTCATTATTTCTCTAATCGTTTTTCTAGCTCGTGAAAGTGCCACTCTAATAGTTGCCTCACTCATATCTAGTATTTTTGCAATATCTTCAAATTCGTATTGCTCAATGTCTCTCATTTGAATAATCAACTTTTGCTGTTCTGGCAAATCGTTAATTATTTTTTCAACCCAACTCAAACTATCTTCATCCTCTAACTTTTGTTGCAAACTTGCCTGATTGTCAGTGTAATTATTGTGAACAATCGTCATATTACTTGCTCGTTTCGACTTTAATTGATCTAGACAATAATTCTTTGTCATGGTCATTGCCATAGCTTCAACACTTTTTAATTCTGATAGTGTTTCGTTTTTTGTCCACAATTTCACAAGAACTTCCTGAGTTGCATCTTCTGCTTCTTCTGTGCTTACGAGTAGTCGTTTTGCCAATCTAAAGAGTTTATCTTTAAATGGTGAAACTATCTTTATGAACTCGTTTTGTTGCATTTGTTTGGTTGGTTATATAGTGAAGACGAGTCACTATTTATTTTGTTACAAGATACTTTAATTTTTTTACAAAAAAATAACGCTTTCAAAGAAAATCCTCTGAAAGCGTTATAAACAAAACAATTTAAAAAAATCTTATAAACTGATATTCAATCCCAATCGGAAGTTTCTACCACGAGTTGAATAACCAATATTTTCTACAAAGTCTTCATTTAAAATATTAGTAGCTGCTCCAAAAATTGACAATCTGTTTTTTATCAATTCATATTTTACTAAAGCATTAACCAATTGATAGGAACCTAATTTTACTGAAGCTGTTCCAAATGTATTTCCATCAAAGTAAACATCTTTTCTGCCATCTAAGTATTGATAATTTACATTGAAAAACAATCTTTCAGAAGCAAAATAATCAACTGAAGCATTAGCTTTATGCTTTGGAATCAATCGATCTAAATTTTTATCTACTTGAGTAAAGGTATAATTGGCGTTTAGTTTAAACTTACTATTTAAAGTATAACTCAACTCCGTCTCTACTCCTTTTGCTTTATTAATTCCCTCAATATTAATATAATAGGAATCAAAAGTTACATTATCAAAATAAAATCCGAAACTATTATTTTGTTCTCTATGAAAAGCTACTGCGTTAAAAATCAATTTTTTATTCAATAATCCAACTTCAAATCCAGCTTCGATAGTTGCATTTTTTTCTGGTGTTAATTTAGTATTTCCAAATTCTGAATACAATTGATATAAACTTGGAGTTACATAAGCTGTACTATATGAAGCTAACAATTTTACCGGAACATCTTTTCCAAAACTAAATGATGGATTGATATTGTAAACTACTTGATTTCCATATTCACTATGAACATTTAGTCTTGCACCAGCATTAATATTTAATCCGAATTTAGAAGTATAAACTCCAGTCAAATAAGTATCAATCATATTGAATTTTGTTGATTCCCTAGTGATATTAGTATAAGGAGTTTCACTTAACATATCGTAAAATTGATAATTTACTCCGGATACTAAAAAGAAATCATTTGAAACTTTATATTTATTGAAAGCATCCAAATTAACACCTCTTGATTCATAAAGAGAATTTTCTATAACACTTGTCCAAGAATTAAACTCCGAATAATCACGTTGCAACTTTGTAAAACTCGAATTAATTACAAACTCACCGCGATTGTATTTATATTTTGGAGAAAATCCGAAACGAAATTGTTCAGTATTACTTTTATTCAAATCGGTGTCATTAAAACCTGTATTATCAAACGAAAAATCATAATCGTTTTTTAGCACGTCATAATTTCCGAAGAAATCTAAAGTCAATTTCTCTGATGCTTTAAAACCAATTTTAGACATATAATTAACTCTTGAAAATCGGTCGTTTTCATAGGTTTGATTTTCTGGAGCAGCAATTTGAGACATTCCATCTGATTCTGAACTGTTGATAGACGCTAAATAATTCACTTTTTTTACTGTTCCATTTACAGAAAAACCTTGATTAAAATCTTGACCATTGTATTTACTATTAGTCGAAATATTATTGGAACCAATATTTACATAAGCGTTAGCTTGAATTGGCTTTTTGCTAGATTTTTTAAGAATAATATTGATAACAGCAGTGGCTGCTCCAGTTCCATATAGTGTGCTAGCGGCACCTTTCATAATTTCGATACTTTCTACTTGATCAACTGGAAGTAAACGCAAGTCATATTCGAAACTAATTCCGGATGCATCTGTTACAGGATTTCCGTCTATTAAAACTAAAACTTGTTGATTTTTTCCACCACGAATGTAATAACCTAAGTTCTTTCCGTTGGCAGATTGATTTCCGTTAATTTCTACTCCTGCAACCGAACTTAAAACAGTCGCTAAAGATTGTCCCGATTTTTTCTGAAGTTCTTCGGCAGAAATTTTGGTGATTACTTTTCCAGATTTTTCTTTGCTTTGCGCAAATTTGGTATCCGAAATTACCAATTCTTGAAGTTGATTCACTTTAGTGGAATCTTTTTCTTGGGCATAGCCACAAGTTGTAACCAATGCTATAATTGCACTGATACGAATGAAATTTTTGTTCATTTTTTTTGTTAAACAATAATTTAATAATAATGGGAGAAAAGCACAGAATTACCCATACCCAAACCTTTTTTCCCGAAAGTTTGATACTCAGTGTATATGGCAGGTCTCCTGGCTTGCGTCTTGATGTTTACCTTCTCATTTTAGATTTAGGATTTAGGATTTTTAGATTTAGGATTTTAAAGTCTTAATCAAAAATTCTTCGTTCCAAAATATTCAAACAATGGTTTTGTAGATAACAACAAGCTTTGTAGCATACAGTTGCGGGTACAGCTTTGGATTTAAGATATTAGATTTAGCTATTAGATTTTTAATCTGCCAACTGAAATCTGAAATCTGTTACCAAATTCCCTTTTAATGTTTCTCTGAAAAAAATCAAAGTCACAACCGAAATACGAGTGCAAATGTAATTTTTAAAAACCATTAGACAAACTAATTAATTACAAATAAATTATCGTAACTTCGTAATTGATTTAAACATCTGATTATGAAATTGCAACCAACAAAACGTTTGTGTAAACAAACACAAATAAATAAATGCGATACCATATATGATTCCTAAAAAATAAAATTTTACATATATGAAAAAACTATTACTCATATTATTATTTTCTAACATTGGCTTTACACAAAACAATGTTGTTGAAATTAGATTAGCTAATCAAAATATTGGAGCACCAGCCTTCAATTTTACTACAAATAATACAACTGAATCAAATGATATTGGTTTAAATCAGATTTTACAAGCACATAATGTATTTCAATATATATCAAAAGAAGGCCACCTTTATCCTCCATTTAATGGAAGACATGTAGAAATATGGTGTAACAATTGCAACAATTCTCAATTAGTATTAGACCTTTTAGCTTATTCAAGTGTGATTCAAAAAGCAAGGGTAACAAATTATGCAAGCCCATTTAAGGATAACTTACTAGCTCAAATTTCAAATATAAATATTGGAGTTCCAACTGGTGTAAATAATGGAATCATTGTAACAAACGATACAGGATTGAATCAAATATTCCAAACTTATAATGTTTATTATTATGTACAACATTCACCAAATTCAACGAATAATGACTTATTAAGATATTACAATGTTGTTTGTGATTGTGATAATGTTTTACTTAAAAATGCTTTAGATAATTATAACTCCGTAATCAGTCTAACAGGATACCCATCGCCTGCCTATCTATTAAAAACGACTGAATTTGAAAAATACAATATCTCAATTTCTCCTAATCCATTTTCAAGTGATTTTGATATTCAGACAGAAGAAACTATTTTAAACTATTCTCTTATAGATATATCTGGAAAACTATTAATTGCAACAACTTCAAAAAATGAACTTGACACTATTGCATCACAACTAAATTCTGGAATTTATTTTTTAAACCTTCAATTAGAAAATGGTAAAAGCGGAAATTTTAAATTAATTAAAAAGTAAATTATTTATCGTCTTTCTTTTTAGAAAATTTAAAAATCAACCAAACAAATCCAACAACAAAGTGAAGTAGAATTATTCCACCTACGACGTACATAAAAGTATTTGAATTGTCTCTCATGATTTTAATTTTCGTCAAAATTACATTACTTTAAAATCTGATTTTGCATCAAATGTTACACAAAAGTCAATTTGTAAAAACATTGTTTTACTTTTGCAAAAAAAATATTCAATGTCGCATTTTTTAAAATCCTTCTTTTCGTTACTAATTATTTTCAGCTTTGTTCAATGCAAAAAAGAAGTTAGTAATGCCGATATAATAATTCCTGTAAACGAAGTAAAATATGCCAAAGGATTTTCAATAATTAACTATAAAGGCTTCTCTGTTGTAAAGGTTTCTAATCCTTGGCCAGAGGCAAATAAAATCTACACTTACATTCTTAAAGAAAAAAATGGAATTGTACCAGATTCTTTAAAAAACTACCTTACAATAAATGTTCCTATAAAAAATATTGTGGTTACTTCTACCACTCATATTCCTTCATTGGAAATGCTTGGAGAAGAAAATTCTTTGATTGGGTTTCCAAATTTGAATTACATTTCATCGCAAAAAGTTCGTGCTCTAATCGATGCAAAAAAAGTAAAAGAATTAGGAACTAATCAATCCTTAAATACCGAAGTTCTAATTGATTTACAACCAGAAGTCATTATTGGATATGGATTAGATAACAGCAATCCAACATTAGACAACTTAGAAAAAAATGGTTTAAAAGTCTTGCTAAATGGCGATTGGAACGAGCAAACTCCTTTAGGAAAAGCAGAATGGATCAAGTTTTTTGGAGCATTATATGGCAAACAAGAGCTGTCTAATAAAATATTTACTAAAATTGAAAAAGACTATTTAAAAACATTAGAAATTGCTAAAAAAGCAACCTCTAATCCAACAATATTAGCTGGTGATATGTTTGAAGATAAATGGTATTTACCTCAAGGTACAAGTTGGGGTTGTCAATTATTAAAAGAAGCTAAAGGCAACTATTTGTGGGCAGAGACAACTGGTACAGGAAGTTTATCGTTATCATTTGAAACTGTTTTAGAAAAGGCAAAAGAAGCCGATTTATGGATTACATCAGGACAATTTTCTACTTTGAAGGAAATGACAGATGCTAATCCACATTACGCACAATTTAGTGCATTTAAAAATAAAAATGTATATTCGTTTAGTGGAAGAAAAGGTAAAACTGGTGGTGTTTTATACTATGAATTAGCTCCAAATCGACCAGATATTGTCCTAAAAGATATTGTAAAAATACTACATCCCGAATTATTGACTGGTTACAAACCTTTCTTTTTTGAGAAGTTGAAGTAGTTTTTCACACGAATTTCACGAATTATCACAAATTAATATGATCTTGAAATTTCACTAATTTTTATATTAACTTTGTCATTTCGACCTTTTGGGAGAAATCACATAATCTAAAGCACTTTATGAGATTCCTCGTTTCTTGGAATGACAAAAAATTAAAAAATGTACAAAACTCGAAATACTTTTCTTTTTTCAATTTTGTCAATACTTTTGTTATTGACATTTTTATTAAATATTTCGTTCGGGCAAGTTGCTATTCCTTTCAAAGAAGTTATCAAGAGTCTTTTTGGTTCTCATGCAAGTAAAGAAACTTGGGAATATATCATAGTAAACTTTAGACTTCCGAAAGCAATAACTGCTATTTTAGTGGGAATTGGATTATCCATTTCGGGTTTATTGATGCAAACATTATTCAGAAATCCACTAGCTGGTCCTTATGTTTTGGGATTAAGTTCTGGTTCGAGTTTGGGAGTAGCTTTTGTAATTCTTGGTGCTGGAATTTTACCACTATCACTTGCCGATTTTTTATTGTCTTCCTATGGAATCATTTTAGCTTCTTGCTTAGGAAGTTTTATGGTATTGTTATTGGTTTTAACCATCTCCAAATTCTTGCGTGACACCATGACAATTTTGATTGCTGGATTGATGTTCAGCAGTTTTGCAAGCGCTATTGTTTCTATTTTAACCTATTTTAGTTCAGCAGAAAAACTACAAAAATTTACTTTTTGGAGCATGGGAAGTATTGGAAATATTTCATGGCCAAACATAATTATTTTATTTATTGCAATTTGTATTGGATTGTTAATCAGTTTGTTTTCTATAAAATCATTAGATGGTTTACTATTAGGAGAAAATTATGCCAAAAGTTTAGGCTTAAAAATCAAAAAATCAAGAAGAATGATTATTCTTGCTACAAGTATTTTAGCAGGAAGTATCACGGCTTTTGCAGGGCCAATTGCTTTTATCGGATTGGCTGTACCACATTTATCAAAATTAATTTTTCAAACAAGTAATCATTTAGTTTTGTTTTGGGGAACAATAATAATCGGTGCAATTATTATGCTTTTTTGTGATATGGTTTCACAAATGCCAGGATTTGACTTTACATTACCTATAAATGCTATAACTTCAATCATTGGCGCGCCAATTGTTATTTGGTTGTTGGTTAGAAAGAATAGATTGGTTTAAAATGATATCATAAAAATGGGTAATAACAATAACATACTTACAACCACAAATCTTTCGATTGGATACAAATCTAAATCGACAGAAAATGTTATTGCAAAAAACCTCAACTTGAAACTACAAGAAGGAAAACTAATTTCTTTAATTGGCGAAAATGGAATTGGAAAATCAACTCTTTTAAGAACGCTTTCAGGACTTAAAAAACCATTAGATGGTTCAATTCATTTAAATGATATAAACCTCAAAAACTTCAATCAAGTTGATTTAGCCAAAAGTTTGAGTTTAGTTTTAACAGAAAAATTACCTCCAAGCAACTTGACTGTTTTTGAACTAATCGCTCTAGGCAGACAACCTTACACCAATTGGATAGGAAAATTAACTTCTGAAGACTTTGAAAAAGTAAATGAGGCAATTCATTTAACCCAAATTGAACATTTAGCCACTAAAAAGTATTACGAAATAAGTGATGGACAATTTCAAAATGTACTTGTCGCAAGAGCTTTAGCACAAGATACACCTCTAATTATTCTTGACGAACCTTCAACCCATCTAGATTTATTTCATAAAGTATCGTTGTTCAAATTATTAAAAAAGCTTGCTACTGAGTCGAATAAATGTATTTTGTTTTCAACTCATGATATTGATTTAGCCATTCAATTGTCTGATGAAATGATAGTTATGACAGAGAATTTAGTTATTCAAGATCAACCTTGTAATTTAATTTCAAAAGGCGTTTTTGATACACTTTTTAAAGATGAAAACATAAAATTTGATAGTGAGCGCGGTAAATTTATTATCAAATAATTATGATTTGTTTTAATTCATAAACTAATTCGAAAATTTACTTTTGTTTAAAAATAATCATCTATGAAAAATCTATCCATATTTCTTTTTGCTCTTACAATGATTAGTTCACAAGCACAACAAGCGGTTTCTTATAATGATGAAAATCAAAAATTGGAAGGAATAGTTTCAGTTCCTGAAAAGAAAATTGCTAATGGTAACGCCGTTTTACTTCTACCAGCATGGATGGGAATTGATAACAATGCAAAAGAGAATGCTGCTGAATTAGCAAAACTAGGATATCTAACATTCGTTGCAGACATATACGGAGTTGATAAAAGACCCACAAATCCGAGCGAGGCTGGAAAATTGGCAGGTTTCTACAAAAAAAATATCAAAGAATACCAAAAAAGAATTCAATTAGCTTTGAACGAACTAATAAAACAAGGCGCAAATCCTGATAAAATTGCAGTTATTGGTTATTGCTTTGGAGGAACTGGAGCTATTGAAGCTGCAAGAACAAACATGAATGTTAGAGGTGTTGTTTCATTCCACGGAGGATTAGGCAGAGATGCGTCAAGAACAATTGAACCAATCAAAACTAAAGTTTTAGTACTTCATGGTGCAGATGATTTTTATGTTCCTGAAACAGAAATCAAAGCTTTTCAAGACGAAATGAGAACTGCTAAAGCCGATTGGCAAATGGTTTACTATGCAAACTCTGTTCATGCCTTTACTCATAAAGATGCAGGAAATGACAACAGCAAAGGTGCTGCTTACAACGAAAAAGCCGCAATGAGATCATGGGAAGCTATGAAAGATTTTTTTGCAGAAATATTCAAATAATTATAAATTACCTTTCTCAAATCTAACACGATAAACACGCGCAAGTTGCTCTAATTTTTCAGGAGTAGTAGCCAATTCATCTATGTGATATTCTTGATGTTTATTACGGTATTTGAAAACCAAATAGTAATTGACATGTTTTCCACTTCTTCTCATATCAACATATTCATTATCAATAAATTCCCATTCCATTAAAATTGATTTATGAAATTGAATTCCATTAGAGTTGATAATAATCTGAGGTTGATTGCTAATCAATTTTGGAATTGAATTATAAAAAAAGTAAAGTCCTAATCCTAAAAAAAATAAATAGTAATAATCACTTGTGCCTTTCATTAAAACATAGATTCCAACTGTTACAAACACAATTCCAAAAACAATACCGAAAGCAATAGTAGCTTTAGAATAATAAATTTGTGTCTCTTTTGGAACATTTATATCATCATGATATACGTCCTTTTCAAGAAATTTTCTTTCAAGAAGTTTTAATTTTTGCTTTTGTTCATAATTAATGATTTCTGTTTTATTAAACCAACTATCATCTTTCCAAATCAAATTATTTTGAATCGCTTTTCGTTTTAATTCATGAACATTTCTAACATTCTCAAATGCCCAAATTTTCCATTCAACAACAAAATAACTCCAAGCCAACCAAGATAATAAAAATCCTCCAACAACAAAAACTGCAATCATCCAATCTTCAATTAATTCGATAGTTTTTAGATAAACTCCTAATCCAATAAATATTAAAATAAGAAATAAAGGAAGGTAAACCAACTTGATTTTTCCTTTACTTATCGCTTCATCAACAGTTACATTACCTCTCATATTATTTCAAATTAATTTGTCTTTTCGCCTCACCAACTACAAAAGCTACCGAATTAGCAATATTATAACTTCGAATTAAATTAGACATAGGAATCGTTAAATGATTTTCAAATTTAGCTAAAATTTCTTCAGATAAACCAACGCTTTCTTTTCCGAATACTAACCAATCTTCATCCTGAAATTCGACTTCGTAAATAGATTTTGTAGCATGTGAACTCATTAAAAAAACTCTTGATTTATCTTTTATTTGAGTTATCCATTCTTCTACATTTTGGTACTCAGTAACGTCCAAATGTACCCAATAATCTAATCCGGAACGCTTCAAATTTTTGTCATTAATAACGAATCCAAATGGATGAATCAAATGCAATCGACTTTCGGTTCCAACGCTCAAACGTCCTATATTTCCTGTGTTATTTGGGATTTCTGGTTCTA
>Ga0209053_1000495_pt1 | contig 26737 bp, 28 predicted proteins | sample EBPBio152010_DNA_FD_185864 | JGI IMG/M metagenome (GOLD analysis project Ga0209053, IMG submission 185864) | Wastewater treatment Type I Accumulibacter community from EBPR Bioreactor in Madison, WI, USA - Reactor 1_7/15/2010_ DNA (SPAdes)... | ecosystem: Engineered > Bioreactor > EBPR >... | reverse complement strand
GGGCATGCCCCGAATCCACCCGGCGGCACGGGCTCGCCCGTAGTCCGACCCCTCGCGGGTTGATCTCGAAGACGGGATTCGGGGCAAGGAAGGGAATGGCGAGCGGGGGATGGTACCCCAACGTCAGGAGCCGGTTGTCCCGCTGATGCTTGGAACGCCGCCAGCCTCCCGGGCAGGCTCTTGTTTGAAGACCTCCTTCTTGAGGGATGGATCCTTAGGTGCCCCGCGGCATCGCGGGACGAGGTTCTTGGTCGGTGAGAGGCCAGCCCTTCGGCAGGCCCCTCACGCATTCTCGGGGCTCAGGCGGCCAGGTCCGCGCCCCCTGCCCTATCGCCGTCCTCGGCACCGACGATCTCGAGCCGGGCATTGCGATAGCCTTCCCTCGCGATCCAGAGCTCGGCCGCTGAGATGGACTCGGCCAGATGCAGCAGCTCCGTGTTGCCGCCGAAGTCCAGGAGTACACGTACCTGCCCGGGTCTCGGTTCCTCAGCGACCTCGAAGACGAGCGGGCTGTCGGCCGAATGGCTGCGCATGATGGTGACGAGGATCACCCCGTCCGAGGAGAAATTCCCTTCATGCAGCGTGAAGGAGGCCGGTGCCGTCCAGGTCGGATAGACCCGAGGCGGCTCCTTCTTTACTAGACGGCCGACGCCGTTCGAACGCTCCCAGGCAGCGAGCTTCTTGGTGAAACGCGCCGGCGGCTTGGGACTGCCGTCGGTGTAGCGGATCAGAGCTCCGAGGGGGGCTGTTTCGATTATGGTCGTTGCAGACATGATTCCTCATCCTGAATGCGAGGATTCGCATTCATCATATTGATATTGCTGTATTTTGCTAGAGGAAGGGGCGGGTTTTCCCGCCCCCCGATGGCTCAGATCACTCCGCTGCCATCATCGCTGCGGCGCTGTCCGGCAAATCGGCAGTCAGGAAGGCTGGGAGATCGGCATCTTCGGGCTGGCCCGCGTCCTCTTCCTGCCCTTCTGCGATCGCCCCACCGTCCAGTGCGACCAGATCGGCCCGGCGTAGGACCTCGGGCAACCACCCGCTTCCCTTGAGGAGCCGCTCGGCTTCAGTGGCCATCTCGCCCTTCTTCAGGTGATCGAGCAGCTGCGCGGTCCCCTCGCCCTTCGCCTCGCGCACAGCCTCGAGGATCCGGGCCTTGGGCACGCGGTTGAGATAGCCATCGACCGTCGGCTCCCAACCTGCCTCCACCATGTCGAGTTCGACTGCGCGGGCCACGAGATCGGCATGCGCCATGCGACGGGTCAGACCGCTGGCGGAGATACCCGCTCCATAGGGGTTCACCTTCTCATGGAGCGCGTTGATGCCGAAGCCGAGGCAATGCGCCAGGAGCGCCAGACGGCTGCCCTGGTCGAGCACGGCCAGATAGTCCCAGAGCGCGGCATCATCGCCGAGAGGCAGATCTGCCTCCCAGGCCGCGTGCCGCTCGTCGACCAGCTTCGCCACGACGCTGTCCTTGAGATCGGGCGCCTGCGCGGACATGTAGACGTGACGCACGGAGGCCTCGAGACAGCTGCCCGAAGCAGAGGAGGTGCGGAAGGTGTCCGTCACCAGTTTCAGAAGCAGCAGCGTCAGCGCCACGTCGGGCGAACGCCCGATGGCCTCGCGCAGCGCCAGTGTCCGATGGGCCGTCAGTTCCATGACCAGCCGCTCGGGCAGGGGCTTCAGCGCGCCGTCGTCCTCATCCTCGGAAAGCTCCGTGCCGATCGGCTGACCACCCGAAGTGATGATGGTGCCGCCGACAGAGGTCCCCGAGGGGTTCCAGCTGGAACCACCCACTTCAGTCCCCTGCCCCATTACATCTGCGCCATCGCCACCCTGGACCGCGGTCTCCTCGCGCGAATCGTCCTCGGGCCGGACATAGCCGCGATAGACCGCAAGGCTGCCATCTCGATCCAGCGTCACGAAGACGCCCGCGCGCCCGACCTCGGCCGGGTCGTAGATCAGCGGCCGCTGCTCGAGCGTTTCCATCGCGGTCTCGAGCTGACCAAGCCGCTCATCGATCTCCTCGGGGCATTCGTCCTGACCGGAATACTCCTCCTCCAGAGCGCGATATTCGGCGAGGAGCGCCGCATGGGCCGCGCTTTCCTCGTCGGTCATCGGGGAGGGATCACCGGCCAGACGCCGCAGACCGTGGCTGTAGCCATAGGGCAGGTCCGTCGCCACCTCGATCCACTTCCAGCCCTCGGAAGCAAGAGCTTCGGCTTCGGACTTGAGCTTTTCGGCAACCAGCCGGTCCAGAAGTGCAGGGTCCTCGAGCCAGCCACCGTCATCGCCCTGGAAGAGATCACGCAGCACGACACCGCCCGCCGTCTCATAGGCGTCGACACCGACGAAGACCGCGCGACGATCCAACGCCCGCACCGAGGACTCGGTCAACATCCGGCGGATGGCGTAGGGCTCCTTGTTCCAGGAGTTTTTCACCGCGTCCCAGACCTGCACCTGACGCGCCTGATCCGGGTTCACCGTGAAGGCCATCAGCTGTTCCAGCGTCATGCCGTCCTCGGCATAGACCTCGAGCAGGGCAGAGGCCACGGAGGCGAGCTTCAGCCGCTGCTTGACGATCTGCGGCGTCACGAAGAACGCCGCAGCAATCGCCTCTTCGCCCTGACCCTTTTCGCGCAAAGCTACGAAGGCGCGGAATTGATCCAGCGGGTGCAGGGCGACGCGCTGCATGTTCTCCGCCAGCGAGTCATCCTCGGCGAGGATCTCCGACGCAGCGTCCCGCACGATGCAGGGGATCGGCGCGATCTTCGCCAGCCGCTTCTGCTTCACCAGCAGCGACAGTGCCTGGAAGCGGCGGCCACCGGCCGGGATTTCGAACGTGCCGGTCTCGACCCCATCGGCATCGAGCACAGGTCGGACGTTCAGGCTCTGCAGAAGCCCGCGGCGGGCGATGTCTTCGGCCAGTTCCTCGACGGAGACGCCTGCCTTGATGCGACGCACGTTGGACTGGCTCAGCACGAGCTTGTTGAAGGGGACGTCCCGCGAGGGGGACAGGGTGATTTTCTGGGCAACGTTCGCCATCAGATCTTCTCCACGACGGGCGCCGGAAGCCACTCTCCCGATCTCAACTCCCGTCACCCCTCAAATCCCCAATCTTTCCCTCTCTTCGTCGATCTTGACCGCGGTCAAGTAGTGCAAGTGGCATGCCTTACGTGCGGAGGATCTTTTCGAAGTATGCCTCGGGCTGCCTGATCATTTCACCTTTTCCCAACAGATAGTCCAAGATCAGGAGAAGCCGTCCGGCCCCGGCCTTCTGGAGACCACGCATCAGCTTTTCTTGGTGTATTCTAAGCAATCGACCGATGTCGAAGAGAATGCGGTTGAAGGCCTCGCCGGTTCGTGGCGGGTCTGGGAAGAAGCCCGCGACATGTGAAAAGTCCGTCCAAGCCATTCTTGCAGGGTCCCGGTTCATGGTCGCTGCCCCAACGCTTTGGGAATCGATGGTCTGCTTCACGTGCGTGTCTTTCTTTATATGTTCTTTTTTTATTGACTCTATCTGCCGGTCATTTTGTCCGTTCTTGGCGGACATTTCGCTCCCGCACTCACGGCTGAGGGTTTGGTCCTGCGATTGCACTTGGTCCGCATGGGCGCTTGAATCGTGGCACTCTCCGTAGCTCGGCTTGGCGTTGGCTCCGAGCTCGCGGAGACCAGCGATGATCTGCAAGACTGTGTCGGCAGTCAGGGTTGCTCGACGAAGCAGGTTTCGGATCGTTTCCAGTGAAGCCAACCCTGCGTCATTGAGTTGTTCGTCCTGAAGGAGGGACGCGCGCAGCGCTAGGGCTTCTGCCTTGAGGGAGCGCAGGCGTTCACGCTCTTCCGTGACCTTCGATGCTCTGGCTGCGAGAGCGTCGTGGCTCTGCAGTAGCGGACCTAAGTCGATCCCAAACGCATCCCTGATGATGCCTCCATAGCGGAGAGGGAAGCGTTTCCCGTTCGCTGAACTCTTTCGCTGGATGAGTCTCGCAACCTCAAGGCGCCCCAGGCAGCGGCGAAGCGTTCTCTCATCGATGCCGTTTGCGCGCTCTGATAAAGAGGCGTTGGAAGGGAACACAACGGTCAGTTCACCAGAGTTGGGGCTCTGATCGCGCGGGAGAAAGCTGATGAGCGCTGCCAGTACGGTGACGTCGTTGCTCGTAAGGTTCAGGTCTTTCCGAAGAACCCGAACCGGCCCCAGAAGCTCGTAGGGGTTAGGGCAGGCAATAGCTGCCTGGTCCGCCAAGGCGGTTCGTGCTTGAGTGACATGTCTCATAGTGTTTCGGAAGAAAAAGCTTCCCCGGTCACCGCTAGCGGTGTTGAACTCGATTCGTTTTGGGGGTATCAATCAGGTGTCGAGACTGATTGAGGCCCTTCGGAAGCACCGCTTTCGGGGGGTCTTTCCTTTTCTAGCCGGTCCTCCTTTCGTTTTCTGCTCGTTGCTCTTGATGTCTTGACCGCGGTCAAGACACGGGGTCGTCAGGTTGGGCCGTCTTGACCGCGGTCAAGAAGCTCGCCGATCAGCTTTCGGATGGCGTCTTCGACGCGTGGGGCAAGGTCAGCGTCCACATCGATGGTGATGCGGTTGCCTTTGCGGTCGATCTTCACGCGCTCACCTTGCTCAACCTTGGATGTAGTTGCCTTGGTGGCCGTGAGCAGCGTAACCGCTGCGTCAAGTCGATCTGGACCCGGCAAGGTGCGGGGGATTTCGCGGGCAACTTCCCTGGCTCTCGAGACGTCCTTCTCGCACAGCCTGAAAAGCTTCTCCCAGACCCTCCGACCAACGCCATGTGCAGGTCCGATGGCCTGAATCAGCTCCATTGGAATACCCGTCGCGATACGGTTCATCCGAGAGACGAGAGACTCATCGATCTGGAGCGCCCGATAGGCAATGGTCTGGGCGTTCTTGCGCGTTTCGTCTGTTTTCCCAAGTTCTCGAATGATCCCGGCGACGAACAGAGCCCTCTCGATAAACGAGGGGTCTTGGCGGGCATTGTTTTCAACGCCTTGGGCGATCAGAGCTTCCTCTTCGGTCATTTCCATGACCGTGGCCCGCACCTTATGACCAAGCTCACGACAGGCGAGAAGCCTGCGGCGCCCATAGACGATCTCAAGTGCGCCATCCTGGGTTCGGCGGACAAGAATGGGAACCTTTTGCCCATGCTCCCGGATCGAGGACACAAGTTCCTCGAGGCCATCGCTCGGATCTATGCGATCCATGACCGCAGACATCCGAACAGTGCTCGGGTCGATCAGGCGCGTGGCGTGTTTGTCTTCTTCCAGCACGGATGCTTGCGCACGAGCGACTGTCGGGCTCGTTCGCTTCAGATCGAGATCGACACCCTCGTCCGGCGTTGCCGCATTGCCCATCGCGTTCTTGAGAGAGTCTCCAAAAACCTTACGCGCCATGGCTACGCCCCCATGCCTTGAGGATTTCGCGCTCAACTTCGTCGGTCACGCGTGAAACGGACTCGATCGCACGCTCGTAGGTTCTGCGGTTCACGTCGCGAGGTTCGACCTCAAAGATGCTCTGTTGGGTGTTTGCAGCATCGCCTACCGCCGTCGATTTAAGGAACTCGGCCGGGAGGACCGCATCGCCAAGGACCGTCCGAAGCAGAGACGAGATCTGGACCTGCGGACCGTCGGTGTTCTCGTAGCGGGTGATAAGCACCCGCACGAAGTTTAGACCGTGTTCGGGAGCATGCGCTTCGACGACGCCCATCAGGTTGCTCGCCATGCCCAGGAAGCTCGCTAGGGACATGACATCGAGCATGGACGCGTTGAGAGGGATCAGGACCCCAGTGGAAGCAAAGAGGGCAGAAATCACCGAGAAGTTCAGCTGCGGCGGGGTGTCGAAGATCACCACGTCATATCTGTCCAGGACAGGCTCAAGCGCTTCGCTGATCCGGCTGTGGAACGTGGTGGCTCCGTGTCGGAAACTCAGTGCGACTTCGAACTCGTACTCCATGATGTCCATGGACGCGGGGATAAGGTCGACTGTCGGGAAGTTCGTTTTGCGAATGATATCGGAGGCGGGCAGGGGACCTTCCGACCGGATTAGATCGTAGGAGGTCGGCATGTCCGGATCGAGTTCAGGGGTCACCCCGAACAGGTTTGTCAGACTTGCCTGGCTGTCGAGGTCGATCAGCAGGACCCGATAGCCCCGAAGGCCCAGTAGCTGACCAACATGAGCCACGGTCGACGTTTTTGCGGACCCGCCCTTCAGGTTGAAGATTGTCACGACCTGGCACGGTTCGCCGGCTCTTCTGTGAGGGTGCTCATCGGGCTTGATCCTACCCGTCTCAAGAAGAACGCGTTGGGCCTCGACCATTTCTTCGGCAGAGAAGCTGCGGCGGTTGCCACTCTCAAGGATGCCTTCGGGAAAGCCCTCGAGGTTTGACACATGGTGGCGGAAGGTGTTCTGGTTGATCCGAAGGAGATCAGCCGCTTCACGCATCGTAAAGCGGCGGAGGCCCTTTTGGGCATCCGGTGGAAAGGTCTCCTGTGCATGTTCACGCAATCGGCTACCAAGCCGCTTGGACATCACATCGAATCTTTGTGAGGCACGTATCCCGCTCATCACTGCCCTCAAGTCTTTATTGTTTTGTAGACCTTAACAGTTTTCGTGACTAAATCTAGCCCGAACTGTTGAGCGGCCTGAGGGCGTTGAAGTCGCCCATTTCTGACGAGATAAAGCCGTTAAGTATCAATGTCTTGAGTAACCCAGTTCGCAGACCACTTCAACAGTTCGTGGCCCGTGATGTCGCGGCCACAACATGTATTGTGGTCGCCGACATAACGACGATCTTCAGAATCGCGCGGTCGATTCCCGCAACTTCATTCAAGCAGCCCCAGCCTCTTAGCCCGCTCAAGCAGCATCTTCACCGACGAAGGCTGCCAGCTTGTCCGCCCGCGCGGCGTGCGCTCGCGCACGGCTTCCAGCCGGCTGCAGATCGCCTGCAGTGTGATGTCGGGGTCCGCGCCCTTGATGCCGGCGACGATGGCGGGCAGGCGGTCGTCGGTTTCGCGGCGGCCGGCGCGGTCCAGTACCGTGGGCGGTAGGAAGCCGTCGCGGACATAGGCATTCACGGCGCGGAGCAGACGGCTTTGCGTCCATTGGCGCTCGCGGGGCAGGGGACCGTTGACGATCCGCAGCACATCCTCCCACGCCATGTCGGGCCGCAGGCGGCGCACATGTGGCACCCAGTCCTGTGCCGTCTCGTTCAGGCGTTCCATATAGCCGTCCTGCCGCGCCAGCCGCACCTTGCGCAGCGCCGCGGGATCGCGGGCGCGCAGGCCCGGATTGCCGCCAACCCGACCCCTGGTTCGTGCGCTGGCTAGCCCGGCCTTGGTGCGCTCGCGGATGAGGGCACGCTCGAACTCGGCGGCGGCACCCAGAACCTGCAGGGTGAACTTGCCTTGCGGCGAGGAGGTGTCGATCGGGTCCATGAGCGAGCGGAAGAAGGCACCTTTCGTCTCCAGCTGCTCGATCACCTCCAGCAGATGCGACAGGGATCGCGCGAGGCGGTCGATCCGCACGACAACCAGTGTGTCGCCTTTGCCGATGCGTTCCAACACCCGCGCAAGCACCGGTCGTGCACGATTGCCTCCCGAGGCCTGTTCTTCATGGATCTCTGTGCAGCCCGCAGATTTCAGGGCCTGCAACTGGGGCAGGGTAGTTTGATCCTCAGTTGAGATGCGCGCGTATCCGATAAGGTGCACGAGACAGAGGGCCTGTTTTGCAGTTTTGAATGTCGCCAATAAACGACCGTTTGTAAACGGATGCAAGGGCGCTCTCTACGGCCGAGGTCCGCGAAATGCCCTTGGTTTCCTCAGGCTGTGCGCGATCAGAGTGGTCTCGCAGGCAGTCGCGCGCGCGTGCTATGTAAGGAGCGCAGACGCAGTTCGAGAAAACCATTGAGTAAAGTGCAAAATGTACGTATTTTGCACATATGAAGCCGCAAGCATCTGCTCCACATGATAGTTTTGACGAGCCCCTGACCTGGGTAGAAGAGGTCGAGGAGAGATCCGAAGATGATCTGTGGTTCCTGCCCGGTCCGATCGAAGACGAGCCCGACGATCTGCCGCCTAACCCAAGGGGCGAACCCCGCGAGACTGCGATCCTCGACGACTGGCGCAAAGCCGAGGCGGACAATGCCGCGCGGCTCGCCCATGTCGCAGGTCGGCTCGGTGGGCTGGACGAGCGGTTGCGGAGGGGGCCTGAGGGCTGGCGCCACAGGCTCGCCCTGATCGAAGCGGCCGACCTAAGCTGGTTCGCAGGCGACCGCATCGGGCCGGATCGACTGGCGCTCTGGATCGCCCTGCGCCTGTCTGGCGTGCAGGACGACAGTGTCGCCCTGGCGCGGGTCGGATGGGCGGTTCGGCGCCTGATAGGGGGGCCAAGGCCGGAGGTGGACCTGGCCGCTTTTGTGGATCGTCGTGACCCCGAGAACTTGGCGGATGAGGCGGAGCCCTTTGCGGATCGCGCGGGCGGTTGGCTGGACCTGATGGCGCAAGCTGCCGACCTGCACCCGATCAGCCGTGCCTGCATGGGCTTTCACATTTGGAGTTTGGCGGGTCTCGGGCAGCACGGAGACCGGATGGAAGCGGCTGTCACGGCCGCGCGGATTGCGACCGGAGAGGGCAGGGGAGCGATATTTGCCCCTCTCGCCATGGGCGGGGCAGGCGGGCTGCGCGCCGGTGGCACTGCTGCTGACCGACTGGTGCGATGGCTCGACGGGATGGAGACAGCAAGCCGGACCGCGATGCGGCACCTTGACGACATCGAGGGTTGGTCAGCGCGGTCCGAAACCGAGATGGTCACGCTCTCGGGCAAAACGCCCCCAGCCTTGCGCGCAGTTCTGACCGAATGGCCCCTTGTCTCCGCCCCAATGGCCGAGGCAATCACCGGCGCCAGTCGCGCGGCCGTTCAGCGGAACATGGCCTGGATGCAGGCGCGAGGTTTGATTCGAGAAGTGACCGGGCAGGGAAGATTTCGCATGTGGTGTGCACGCGCAGCCTAGGTTGCCTTCTCTCACCCCGGCTCCGTCAAACCGTCAGCATCGGCCTTCGCGCCTGCTTCCGGCAAAAGCCGCAAGAGTGCGATGGCCAGCACCAGCCAACCGATCAGGTTCACGCTTAGCACGCGCGCCGCATAGAGCGCCGCAAGGTCGGGCGGCACTGCCGGGGCAGAAACGGGTGGCAAGGGCGCTCCGAAAAGGTGGGGTGCCAGGATCAGGGCAAGGCCCGCGAGCCGCCCGGGCCAGGACCGCAACCCCGCAGCAAAGAAAATGCCGGCAGCCGTCATCGCGACAGTCGCAACCCACCAGAGTTGCCGGTCCGCCAGTTCCGCTGCCTCCATTCCGGGCAGTTCGGGCGGAAGGTCGATTGCAGGCGCAAGGGACAGGACGGCAAAGCCGAAAAGGCCGAGGGCTGTGGCCGGGATCCTCCCGCCGCCGGGCAGAGCCCGGAACGCGGTCAGGCCGGCTCCGGCCAGCAGGCCAAAGCCCGCCCAGGTGAGGATCAGGGTCAGGACCGTCAAGCCATTGCGCACAAGCAAGTTTTCCGTATTTTCCGCGCCCTGCGCATCATGGCCGGGCGTTTCTAGCGGGTTAGGTGCAGGGTCGGGCTTGTTGCTCTCGATCCCGATCAGAACGAGTTCGCCCGTCTCATACCGTTCAGCCAAGACGATCAGGGGTTGGATGAGAAAGAACTGAAAAACGGCAGCCACGAGGCCCGCGATGGCACCCGCGATTACCCCGCCGGACAGCAAGGTCTTTGTCATGTCGATTATCCAGAAACGTCAGTGGCAGGGAAAACCGGTCGCATGACGTGTGTCATGCGTTGCAGCGTGCAATGCGTCAGGCGAAGCAAAACCAGCGGCAAAGATCAGCACTGCGCCAACAAGCGCGCTGGTCAGGATTGGTCCGAACTGGCTCTTCGATTGCTCCGCTGTGGCGGACAGGATTCTGGTGGACATGAAGGTTCTCCGCCCGTCACACCCGACGGGATTAGGGTTGCGCCATCGCTTGGCCGGTCTCCTGGCTCGCGGATTAACACAGTCCTTCGCCTTCCCGGGCATTGGCCCAGTGGCACGATGAAGGACCGCTACCGTATACAGTCGCGGGGGCGGCTGAGGCCTCGGGCGCCGCAATTGGGTCCGCCCTTCCTCATTCCCGATTGAGTTCCGGGACTCTGCGCCCCTTGAACACCAAACAATGAGAGCTTCGCGCCGAACCCCCGCGAAGTCAACTAACTACCCGGGAGTGAGAATGCTGCACCGGTACTGCTTTGCCGCTCTGCTGTGTCGTGCAATCAGATCCATGCTCCACCCCGTGCCCGAGGTCAGCCAGGATCGGGCAGTCGGGCCGGTGATCGCCGCAGCATGCGTCGGCTAGCTGGCGCAGCGTGTCGATCATGGCCTGCATCTCGCGCACCTTCCGTTCGAGGCCGTCGATCTGGTCCGTCGCAAGGCGTTTCACATCCGCGCTTTGACGGGTCCGGTCGCGCCAGAGTGCCAGAAGCTCTTCTATCTTCTCGACCGAAAAGCCAAGGTCGCGGGACCGACGAATGAACCGCAGCATCTGCACTTCAGTCGGAGAGTAGACGCGGTAGCCTGATCCGGTCCGCCCTGCGGTCGGAATAAGGCGAATGGATTCGTAGTAGCGGATCATCTTGGCCGACACGCCCGAGGCCTTTGCCGCCTCACCAATATTCATGATCATGCCTCCTTCAATGCATAACTGCGGCCCGGAACCGCCGCAACCGGAGCGCGTTTCCAAGAACAAAGACCGACGACAAGGCCATCGCGGCGGCAGCGAAGATCGGCGACAGAAGAACGCCGAAGCTCGGCCACAGCACGCCTGCGGCTACCGGGATCAAGGCAGCGTTATAGGCAAAGGCCCAGAACAGGTTCTGCCGGATGTTGCGCATCACGGCCTTGGATAGCGCGATGGCGTCCGATACCGCCGTCAGGCGACCGGTCATGAGCACAACATCCGCCGCCTCGATCGCTACGTCGGTCCCCGTTCCGACAGCAAGGCCAACGTCAGCCTCGGCCAGGGCCGGGGCATCATTGATGCCGTCGCCGACATAGGCGAGCTGTCCCAACGCCTTCAGTCGCTTGACTGCGGCGACCTTGCCGTCCGGCAGCACTTCGGCCACGATCTCGTCGATGCCGAGTTGGCGGGCGATGGCGCCTGCGGTGCGGGCGTTGTCGCCAGTGATCATCGCAACTTTCAGCCCCATAGTGTGCAGGGCGCGGATTGCCGTTGGCGTGGTCTCCTTGATCGGGTCCGCGACAGCAAGGATGGCAGCGAGTTTGCCGTCGATGGCGGCATAGAGCGGCGACTTGCCTTCGTCTCCCAATCGAGCTGCACTATTCCCAAAGGGCGACACGTCAATCCCCAGTCGGGCCATGTAGCGATCAGCGCCGATCTCGATCCGCTGCCCGCCCGCCTGTGCAGTGACGCCGAAGCCGGTAACGGAGTCGAAGGCTGTGACGGCGGGCAGGGACAAACCTTCGTCTTCTGCGGCCTTTACGATGGCGCGGGCGATCGGGTGCTCGGACTTCGCTTCGACGGCTGCCAAGAGTGACAGAACGGCGGCGCGATCGAAACCTGGTGCAAGATCGAGGTCGGTGAGGCTCGGCCTGCCCTCGGTTAGCGTGCCGGTCTTGTCGAGTGCCACGACCTTCACCCCCTGAAGAGACTGGAGCGCCTCGCCCTTGCGGAACAGCACCCCCATTTCGGCCCCGCGCCCGGTGCCCACCATGATCGAGGTCGGCGTGGCGAGGCCCATGGCGCAGGGGCAAGCGATGATCAGCACGGCTACGGCATTGACAAGACCGAAGGTCAGCGCGGGGTCGGGGCCGAAGATCAGCCAGACGGCAAAGGTCAGTGCTGCAAGCGCCATCACTACCGGGACGAACCACATCGTGACCTTGTCGACGAGTGCCTGGATCGGCAGCTTGCCGCCCTGTGCCGCCTCGACCATGCGAATGATTTGAGCGAGCATCGTCGCCTCGCCCACCGCGGTGGCGCGGAACGTAAAGGCACCTGTCTGGTTTACAGTTCCGCCGGTTACCCCATTCCCAGCGGTCTTCTCCACCGGCAGCGGCTCGCCCGAAATCATGCTCTCGTCGATCCAGCTTGCGCCAGTCATTACTTCGCCATCGACTGGCACCCGCTCACCGGGGCGGACCTCGACGACATCTCCCGGGCGCACCTCGGAAACAGGCACCTCGACCACCCCGCCGCTGCGGATCACCCGGGCTGTCTTGGCCTGTAGGCCAACCAGCCGCTTGATCGCCTCGGACGTGCGACCCTTGGCGCGCGCTTCGAGGTAGCGACCGAGCAGGATCAGCGTGACGATCACCGCCGCCGCCTCGTAGTAGACATACGTTGTCCCGGCAGGCAGGAACCCTGGGGCGAAGGTGGCGACCAGCGAATAGCCGTAGGCGGCCGAGGTGCCGACGGCGACCAGGCTGTTCATGTCGGGGGTGAAGCGGGCAAGCGCAGGCAGGCCCTTGCGGAAGAAGCGCAAGCCGGGGCCGAAGAGGACGGCCGAGGTCAGGGCGAACTGCAGATACCAACTGTTCTGCATCTCGATCGTGTTCATTATGGCCATGTGGACCGACATGAACAGGTGCGACCCCATTTCCAGAACGAAGACCGGCAACGAAAGGGCGGCAGCGATTACAAAATCTCGCTTCAGCAACGCTTCTTCTGCGGCCTTTTTCGCTGTCGCGCCATCATGCGCAGCCATAGCTGGGGCTGCGGGGCGGGCGTCATATCCCGCGTCTGCTACCGCTCGGGTCAGCGCCGCCACATCGGCCGATCCTCGCACTGTTGCCCGCTCGGTAGCCAGATTGACGGTGGCAGACGCTACCCCCGGCACTGATGCCAACGCCCGTTCGACCCTCGCCACGCAAGAGGCACAGGTCATCCCTTCGATTGCTAGGTCGATGGGCTTTGCTGGCACATCGTAGCCCGCATCTTCGACGGCCTTCACCAATGCAGCGCGATCGAGCGCCACGCCCGTAACCTCGGCTCGCTCCGTGGCAAGGTTAACTGATGCCGTCGTCACCCCCGGCACAGCCTTCAAAGCCCGTTCGACATGTGCGACGCAGGACGCGCAAGTCATCCCGTCGACGTCGATCGTCATAAGATCGGTATCAAGTCGAGACGACTGCTTTGCGAGCATGTTCATCACGGAACTCCTTCCAAGGATGCCTCTGCTATATGAGATAGGGCTTCCCATCATGGTAAGGTCAAGGGGTAACCTGAGATTCGTCATCACGGCTTTGTGGGCTTGACCTTACAACCGTGGGAACCCCTATCTGATGGCGCATGAGGCAAAACCCCAAAGGAGAAACTCATGCAGTTCCATATCGAGAACATGACCTGCGGCGGTTGCGCCCGCAGTGTGACGAAGGCGATCCAGTCGGTGGATCCGGCCGCCGACGTCAAGGCGGACCCGAGCACGCACAAGGTCGAAGTCACGTCCGCAGTTGCGCGTGATCGGCTGGTCGCGGCCCTGACCGAGGTCGGCTACGCCCCGGCCTGAAGCATCCAAAACATTACAGGACACCCGAAAATGAAAAAACGCACAGTAGTGCTCTCCGCAGCAGCCATTGCCGTTGTTGGCGGCCTTGCCATCGCCCAGACCATGGAAGGGATGGACCATTCCAACATGGGCGGAATGGGAGACATGGGCATGATGAGCCACACGTCGCTGATCCCGCCGGAACTCGCCGACAATCCGGCCGCACAGGCCTATGCCGCCGCCATGGATAAGATGATGGCCGACATGATGGTCCCATATACAGGCGATGCGGACGTCGACTTTGTGCGAGGCATGATCCCGCACCACGAAGCCGCAGTCGCCATGGCGCAGATCCAGCTGGAACATGGAACCGACCCTGAAATCCGCAAGCTCGCGGAAGAGGTGATCGCGGCTCAGGAAGCCGAGATTGCCGAGATGAAGGCCTGGCTCGCCGCACGCGGCCTGTAAGGCTCTTCAGTGGCGTGCGGGGTGGCTTGCTCCCGGCCATCCCGCCGCCCGACTGGCAGGGGCTCTTGATCCACCCTGGAAACGTGAAAGGAGCGCAGCTATGTCGGATGCACATCGGAACAAGCATCATCAGCATGGACATGGGATCGCAGCGGGCTCTGGGCCCGCCGACGTTCAGTCGGGCGCTTCGGCAGCCACTGATGAGAGACCTGCAACTGCACATGCAGGACACCATGCCAGGCATGGCGACATGGTCGCCGACTATCAGCGCAGGTTCTGGGTCTCGCTGGTACTCACGATCCCTGTTCTGATCCTTTCGCCCATGGTGCGCGACTTTGCGGGGCAGGGGATGACGCCGCTGTTTACCGCCGAGGAGTGGGTCGCACTTGCCCTGTCCTCCATCGTCTACTTCTGGGGCGGTTGGCCTTTCCTGACTGGCGCGCTTCCGGAGATCCGGACGGGGCGTCCTGGGATGATGACGCTGGTGGCACTGGCGATCTCGACCGCGTATTTCTATTCCGGCGCCGTCACGCTGGGCCTGCCGGGCGGTGAGCCGTTCTATTGGGAACTGGCCACGCTGGTGACCATCATGCTGCTGGGTCACTGGCTGGAAATGCGGTCGGTTCTCGGTGCATCGCGGGCGCTGGAGGAACTGGTGCGCCTCCTGCCCGACACTGCGTTGCGGGTGAAGGCCGATGGCGGAACCGAGGAGGTGGCAGTGGCGGCGCTGATCGCCGGCGACCGGGTTGTGATCCGCCCGGGCGCGAAGGTGCCAGTCGATGGCGTGATCACCGACGGCGTCTCGTCGTTCAATGAGGCGATGCTGACGGGCGAGTCGAAGCCCGTGACGCGCACGGCCGGCGAGACCGTTATCGGCGGGGCGGTCAACGGCGAGGGCGCGGTCACCATCGAGGTCAAGGCAACTGGGGAGGCGACCTACCTTTCGCAGGTCATCGCCATGGTAAAGGCCGCGCAGAACAGCCGGTCGCGCACCCAGGACCTTGCCACCCGCGCGGCCACAGTTCTGACCTGGGTCGCCATCACCGTCGGCCTGGGTTCGTTCGTCTGGTGGATCTGGGCGGGCGAAAGCGTCACCTTCGCACTGGAGCGGATGGTGACGGTGATGGTCATTGCCTGCCCCCACGCGCTTGGCCTTGCTGTGCCGCTGGTGGTGGCAGTCTCGACGTCGCTGGCGGCCAAAAACGGCCTCCTGATCCGCGACCGCGCAGCCTTTGAGCGGGCGCGCGACCTGAACGCTGTGGTGTTCGACAAGACAGGTACACTGACCGAGGGGCGGTTCGGGGTCAGCGATATCGTCATGCTCGACGGTGGCGCTGCAGCAGTGGCGCTGCGCATGGCAGCTTCGGTCGAAAGCCAGTCGCAGCACCCGATCGCGCAAGGCATCGTGGCCGATGCCAAGGCCAGGGGGATCGACTTCCCTGCCCCGGAGGGGCTGCAAAGCATTACTGGCGCGGGCGTCACCGCTCGGGTGGACGGAGAGGACGTGGCCATCGTCAGCCCCGGCCACCTGCGTCGGCAGAACACCCCTGTGACAGATCCGCGCCTTGCGGCACTGGAGGAGGCGGGCAAGACAGTTGTTGTCCTTGTGAGGGGCGGCAAGCCGCAAGCACTCTTCGCGTTGGCCGACATCGTGCGGTCGGAATCTCGCGATGTTGTGGCGCGCCTCAAAGCCAGGGGTGTGCAGTCGATCATGATGACGGGTGATGCGGAAGGCGTAGCCCGGTCGGTCGCAACCGAGCTGGGGCTGGACGAATACTTCGCTCAGGTCCTGCCCGATCAGAAGGCGGCCCGGGTCAAGGAATTGCGTGCCCGGGGACTGAAGGTTGCTATGGTCGGTGACGGTGTCAACGACGCCCCGGCGCTGGTCGAGGCCGATCTTGGCATCGCCATCGGCGCGGGCACGGATGTGGCGGTAGAATCAGCCGATGTCGTACTTGTCCGCTCCGACCCGCGTGATGTCGAGGCCATTCTCGGCCTGTCGCGGGCCACCTACAACAAGATGGTGCAGAACCTGATCTGGGCCACAGGATACAATGCGTTTGCAATTCCGATGGCCGCGGGGATCACATTCGGCACAGGATTCCTGATGACGCCGGCCGTCGGGGCCGTGTTCATGTCGGCGTCCACCATAATCGTCGCCATCAACGCCCAGCTTTTGCGGCGCTATCGGGGCTGACGCTCCGGTCACATGCCATGCAGCCCGTGCAGGCTGCCGGTGAGCAGGACCGGCGCCAGCAGGGGCGCCGCAACGGCAAGGACCAGTGCACGGTCGCGCCATCTTTCCAGACGCCAGCAAAGAAAGCTGGTCAGCCCCACGACCAGCGCAACTTCGAACATCCCGAAGGCCTCGCCGTAGAACTGCGGATTCCAATAGCTGACCGGACTGCGGAAAACCCAGTCCGAGACAGGCCAGAGCTGGCGGCGGGCATCATCGTGATGTGTCAGAAAGTCCGCAAGGGCATGCAGAAGACCGGCGCCCGCGAAGGCGCGCAGGATCAGACGTCTGCGCCAGAGTGCCAACCCGAGCAGACTTCCCCAGACGAAAAAGCTGTGGTCCACGGCGAAGACAGCCTGCCAGCTCTCCGAAAAGAACAGTGTGCTGAAGACCTCATGTTCCGGAATGCCTGAAACGCGGGTTGACCAAAGGACCATTGCAAACATCGGAAGGTCCGGAGCGAGCCCACCTGCGAGCGCGGCCCCCAGGGTTGCGATGCAGAGGGGTCGTGCGAAGATTGCAGCCCCGATCAGCATGTGGGACGGCGTGTTCATCGGGTCAGCAAACTGGCGCTGCCTGGGCAGCCTCGTCTTCCACAATCCGGCGAAGGAGCGCGTAAGGGATTGCGCCGTTCAGGACGGTCCGCCCGATTACAAGACCTGGCGTGCCGATGAAGCCAAAGACATCGGCGAGCGCTCGTGTTCGGTCCAGCTCTTCCTGCACCTCTGCAGAAGCCATGTCTTTGGCCAGCCGATCGACGTCGAGGCCGATATCCGCCGCCACCCTGAGGACGGAGGCTTCTTCGGCGACCAGAGGTGTTCGCATGAATCGACGCCGAAGTTCTGGTTGTTTGCCTTGCTTCGCGGCAGCGACCGACGCCCGCGCGGCAAGCTCGGAAGCGGGCCCGAAGATCGGAAGTTCATGCTGAACCAGCCGGAAGGATGCAGGATAATCGGCCATCAGCGTGTCGAGGTCTCGCTCCAGTGCCCGGCAGTAGGGACAGCGGAACTCGCTGAAATAGGCAATGGGAACGACCCCCTCAGAACCGCTGTTGCCAAAGAGGGCAGGGGTCAGCACGTACCGCTTCGGCACGCGCGCGGCGTTGGTCTGCATCTTCTGACGGCGGATCGAGGCCAACAAATGCCGGCGTTGCTCCGGACGTTTGGCCACTCCCTTCAAGGCGGCGAAACGGCGGCAGATCCGCAATGTCGGCATAGCGCGGCCCGCGGCCCGGGAGCCGGTCCCAGGGAAGAGCCCGCAGACCATAGATCACGGCAACGATCCCTCCGAAGACCAGAAGGTCGCGGCGTCTCACGGTCACACCACGGTTACAGGTGTTCCGACCGGCACCTGCTCGTAGAGCTGGATCACATGGTCGTTCAACATCCGGATGCAACCGTTCGACACGGACTGGCCGATGGACCACGGCTCGGTCGTACCATGGATTCGGTAGTAGGTATCGCGCCCTTCCCGGTAAAGGTAGAGTGCCCGCGCACCCAAGGGATTGTTTGGTCCCCCGGGCACGCCATCGGCGAATTGGGCGTAGCGGTCAGGATTGCGGCGGATCATGTCGTTCGTCGGGCGCCAGGACGGCCATTCGGCCTTGCGCTCGATGACTGCCGATCCCTTGAATGCGAGGCCTGCCTTGCCCACGCCAACGCCGTAACGGATTGCACGTTCGGTATCGAAGACATGGTAGAGGAAGAAGCTTCGCGGGAACACGAGGATCTGTCCGGGCGCGTGCTGCTCACGGACGCGCACCTCGCGCGGCTGGAATTCGTCAGCCAGCACGAACGGCTCTGCGGTATGGGCCCGCAGGATGGTGGGCGAGGACAGCGCCGCCATTGCGGCCCCGCCAATGAAGAAGCGTCGGGAAATCATGCTATCTCCTGAGAGGAACGAAAATGACCGGGTTCGTTCAGAAGACGTATCGCGGCGGCGGCGTGTGGGGGGCCAAACTGCGGCTGGAGCCCATGACCGGCGTAATCTCGAAATGCGACGATCCGGCCACCGCCATCAGAGTGACGAGCACTGGCTCGCTGGGGAAAACAAGCTGACATGTCCCGTGGCCTGATCCCTCGCCGCAGAGAGCATCCTGTATCAGGGGCTGGGCGTGAAGTGTGTCAGCATGCGCTCCGTTTGGCGATCGTTCTGAATGCGCCAGTCCGAAAAGGATGGCGAGCAGGAAGAAGCTGCACAGGAGGGCGGTAATCAATCGCATGGTTGGAGCATACACCCTCTCACCTAAGCGCCGACTGATCACATCGGAGTGAGGTGCCAAATTCCTTGCAGGGTTGGCGAAAACGCAACGCATTCACCTGTTTGTGACCCGGCCGCGATGCAAAGCCGTTTGACCTTCCCACGTTGGAAGGAAGCAAACCTTGCTCAAAAAGGAGCAGAACATGCGATTCACTCGACGGCTTTTTGTTGCCGGAGCACTTGCCGCGCCTTTCGTGACCGGTCGCGCCGCCAGCGCGTCGGAAGACACGCCTGGCCCGGTCCGTAACAACATCTCGGCTTTTCGCACCCACGAGTGGCAGGATCACTTCGATGCTCTGGGCGTCGGGATCATCATCTCTGACACGACGGCCAAGGTCCTCCAGCACTGGACGAGCGACGGTCAAATGTACCTCTACCCGACCTCGGTCCCGCTGTCGGACGAGCTGACCCGCCGGGGCTATACCGAGGTCGTCGAGAAACGGGTGAACCCGAGTTGGGCCCCGACACCGCCGATGCGGGAAAGGAACCCGGAATGGCCGGCCTTCGTGCCTGGCGGCGACCCGACCAACCCGCTCGGCACCCGCGCCCTTTACCTGTCGTGGCAATACTACCGCATCCATGGTACACACGACACGCGCAAGATCGGTCGCCGCTCGTCGAACGGCTGCATCGGGCTCTACAACGAACATATCGAGGAAGTTTTCGACCGGACGCCGGTCGGGACGCAAGTGAAGCTGATCTAGCAAGATGAAACCTTCGTCGACCTCACCGAACCCACTCAAGAACCTGTTTTCGCGCGGGTCGTTTCGGTTCGTGTCGATGTGGCTTCTGTCCGTGGTGCTGACGCTTGGCTTGGTCCTCGGACAGACCGCAGAGGCGGGCCCGGTCGAGGATCATCATCCCGGCACGTCGGTCGAGATCGCGGGCAACGCCGGGCAAGAGACCGCGCCGGCACCTGCTTGCCACCTGGGCCTCGCCTGTTCTGTTTTCGTGCTGCCCGATGGGCCGGTCACAGCACTGTCGTTGTCAATCGTGATCACTCTGCGACCGGACCTGACACAGTCGCAACGCCGCTTTGGCGGCCCGTCCGTCACCCTGCCTCCCCCCCGAACCCGGATCTGACAGTCAGGCCGGACGTGCGTCTGACGGTTCGATAGGCTCTCCGCAGCTCTGTCGACAGTTCAATCTCTGTCAGCCTGACACCAGACAGTTGTGCAAGCCGCACGATCCGCCGGAAGGGCGGGTCGCGGGATCGGTCAACAACAAGAAACCAAGGGCAGTCAGGCAGATGAAACCACAATGGACAGGCGCTTTGGCGCTTGCCGCTTCCGCAGTCGCGGCAGTGGCGCTGGCACATAACGGGGCGACGGGTGTCGTCCTGGAACGGATGAACGGTATGACGGCGATGCGGGACACGGTGGCGGAGCTGGCGCCGATGATGCAAGGCACGATCCCCTACGACACATTTATCGTGTCGGAGGGTGCGAGCGTCATCGCTGGTCACGCGGGCGAGACGATGCTGTCGCTGTTCCCGGAAGGCAGCCTCGAAGGGGTGACCTACGCCAGGCCGGAGATCTGGTCCGACTGGCAGGACTTCGCAGCACTTGCCGAGGAATTGAAGACCTACGCTGACGCGCTCGCCGTGGCAGCCCCGAACGGTCTTGACCCGGCGCTGCCGCCGCCCGGAGATATGGCCGGGATGGATCACTCGGCGATGGCCATGACCCCGGCACCACAGGTAGATGAGGGCTTCACGATAGCGGAGTTGATGGGCTACGGCGAAAGGACCCAAGAGGTCCAGGTTGCGCGTGGTACATCGGACCCGGCGACGCTGGCGTTCGATCTGACGACGCTGGCCGCTGACGACCTCTTCACCCGGATCAGCGCCACCTGTTCGTCCTGCCATTCGCAGTACCGCGCGGGCCGGAACTGACCATGCGGGGTCTGATCCGCGCTTCCGTCATTTTCCCGGCCGTGGCGGCGAGCCTCGGGGCCGGTGTTCTGGCGCTATGGCCCATAGGCGCGCCGGAGCCGGCTGCGTTCCCGCCCGGGGATGCAGAACGCGGCGCCTATCTGGCCCGTGCCAGCGGCTGTGTGTCCTGTCACACCAACGCGGCTGCCAAGGGACTGGCGCTCGCCGGAGGTGCGCCTCTCGACACGCCCTTTGGCACTTTCGTGCCCCCGAACATCACCCCGCACACCACCGCCGGGATCGGTGCCTGGACCATCCAGGATTTCGCCAGGGCTGTTCGACAAGGCATCTCGCCGGAGGGCGACCCCTACTATCCGGTGTTCACATATTCTTTCTATGCAGGCTTCACGGATCAGGAGATCGCCGACCTGTGGGAAGCGTTCCGCACCGTTCCGCCGGTTGCGGATGCTGCCCCGGCGCATGATGTCGGGTTTCCGTTCAGCTTTCGCTCGGGGCTGAAGCTCTGGCGCGCCGCCTACCTCGACGCGCCGAAGACGGATGCGCTGATGGGCACATCATCGCCATGGAACCGCGGGCGTTTGCTCGTCGAAGGGGCGGCGCATTGTGCAGCCTGTCATACCGGCCGAACGCTTGCGGGCGGCCTGGACGCTTCCGCCCGGTTCGCCGGAAACGACAGCCTTCCCGGCGGCAGCAAGGCACCGTCGATCCTGACAGCCGACCTTCTGGAAGGCGGCTGGACGGTCGCGAACCTCGCCTATGCGCTCCAGTCGGGGCTGCTGCCCAATGGGGATGCTTTCGGCGGCAGCATGGCCGAGGTCGTGGCTGAGGGCACCTCGTACCTCACCGACGCCGACCGCGAGGCAATCGCGACCTACCTGCTCGACCCCGACGGCAGCGGGGACATCCCGGAACCCGCGCCTCCTGCCACGGAGACCCCGATGGCGGGGATGGACCACTCGCAAATGGAGATGGGCAATGAGAACTAGAGTGCTCGCAGTGGCGCTTGCTCTGTGCGTCTTTGCCCTTGTTGCCGCGTTCATCTGGGCAACGGTGCGCACACTCGATCCGCGAGACACCGTTGCGGATCAGAGCGTGCCGACAGCCGAAGTGTCGGAAGTCCTTCCGGATGGTCGGATCGACGTCCAGGTCTATGCGCTCGGAAACCGGGATGTCCGCCTCGAGATCCAGTTCACACCGGATGCCGATGCCATCGAATCTGCTGCCATGAGGCCGGACGTGAACTTCGCGATGTTGGAGATGCATATGGACGGCTTTGATCCGCCGCTTCAGTTAGTCGAGGCCGGGGTCTGGCGAGCAAATCTCAAGTTGCCAATGGCTGGACGTTGGGTGGTCAGTGTTGGCTTTGGCGAGGATCGTGCAGAGGTTGAATTTGATGCACAGTGACGGAGCGACACAACAGGCAAAGCAGGACGACACCCTGCGCAGGGGGCTTCGCGGCACCGCCGTCGGTGTCGCGCTGTTCGCCGTCCTCGGGACGGTGACCGCAGTGTGGGCGAACCCCCTCTTTGTCCGCATGACCCCGGTCGGCCCGTGGGAGTTCGGGGCCACCGTCCTGACGGCACTCTTGGCTGGAGTGACAGTCGCGCTCTGGGTTCCCAGATGCAGACTGCGGACGTCCGGGGCAGGCGGTCTTGCGAGTTTCCTCGGCATCGCCTGTCCGACCTGCAACAAGGTCCTGATGCTGATCTTCGGTGGCCCGGCGCTGCTCTCCTGGTTCGATCCGGTCCGGCCCTTGCTCGCGGCAGCCGGGGTCATCGTCATGGGCTTTGCTGCCTTCCGCAACTGGCGGGCGTTTCGCGAGTCCCGATCTGACCTTCAGATTGTCGGCGGCGTTGAAGCTCCCTTGACGGGAGGACCGCAGTGACGGCGTCAACTGGTTTGCGGTCAGTGATGCGCGGGCTGGCCCAGAAGGCGCTGGTTCGGCACGTGCTTGTGGCTCTTCTTGCGGCGGGGCTTGTGCTGGGCTTTGCGGCGGTTCACGCGCAGTTCAACCCGATGCACCGCTGGAACCGCGCCTTCGGGGATGCCTCGCTGGTGCTGATCTCGCTGTCGATGGGGCTGGGGCCGCTGACACGTTTCCTGCGCGCGGCGGTAATGCTGCTGCCGTTCCGCCGCGAGATAGGTATCCAAGGCTGCCTCTTAGTTGTCGTCCACGCGGCGATCGTTCTCGTCGGCTGGGTCGAATGGGATCTGATGCGGCTGTTCGGGTTCGAATGGCATCCCGACCTCTTGGCCTATGTCATGTTCCAGCATGGTTTCGGGCTTGCCAACGCCATCGGGATCGCGGCCCTCGTCCTTGCGGTTCTGCTTGCCGCTACGTCGAGCGATTTCGCGATGCGGCGTCTGGGGCTGTCCGGCTGGAAGTTCCTGCAGATGGGCGTCCTGCCGATGTGGTGGCTGACCGTCGCCCACGTCGCCTACTTCCTCTTCATGCATTTCCTGAGCTTCCATCGGGCGACGCCACCGCCGAACCCGCTTCAGCCCTGGTTCGTCGGACTTGTGGTTCTGGTCCTTGGTCTGCGCGCTGCGGCCTACGTGAAGACCATCCGCGCCAAGGCCCTGTCCGAACTGCCGGGAGAGGAGGCAAGCCATGCGTAGATCGGAACGTGACCTCGTGCAGGCGGCGAAAAAGACAACCCGCCGGGCACTGATCGTTGGTGGTGCGATGACGTCAGTGGTGGGCGTCCTTGGTGTCCGGATGTGGCAACTGAGCGTCCGTGATGCCGAGCAATACTACCTGCTGGCCGAGGAAAACCGGATCAGCCTGCGGCTGGTGCGACCGGACAGGGGGCGCATCCTTGATCGGGCTGGAAAAATCGTTGCGGACAATGAGCAGGCATATCGCATCACGCTGGTGAAGGAAGAAGCCCGCGATGTCGACGACGTTCTGGAAAAGCTGCAGGTGCTGCTCGGCCTGGACGCAGAGACTGTCTCCAAGGTCAAGGAGCAGATCGACCGTGTTCGAGCCTTCGTGCCGGTAACGGTGAAAGACCGCGTCACGTGGGAAGAATTGTCGATCGTGGCACTGAACTCACCAGTCCTTCCCGGTGTGCAGCCCGAGATGGTCCTGTCCCGCGTCTATCCGTTTGGGCCGGATTTCGCGCATCAGGTCGGTTATGTCGGGCCAGTCAGCGACAGCGATCTGGAAAACGAAGCGGCTGACAATGTGCCGTTGCTCCGCCTGCCCGATTTTGAAGTCGGCAAGACAGGAGTTGAACGAAGCCACGAACGCACCTTGCGCGGCTTGCCAGGCACGCGCCGCGTCGAGGTCAACGTGTCCGGCCGCACAATGCGCGAACTCGCTCTCGATCCGGCCACCCCGGGCCCGGACATGCAGATCACGCTCGACCACCACTTGCAGAACTTCATGCGCGTCCGGCTGGAAGGCCAAAGCGCGGCCGCGATCGTGATGGATGTGACGAACGGCGATCTGCTCGGCTGCACGTCCGCCCCCTCGTTTGATCCGAACCTTTTCGTGCGTGGGATTTCCAGCCGCGACTACGGCGCGCTCCGTGATAGTGAGTTCCGCCCGCTTGCCGACAAGACGGTGCAGGGGGCCTATCCGCCGGGATCGACGATCAAGATGTCGAATGCGCTGGCCGCGCTGGAAACCGGCCTGATGGACCCGGAAGAAACAGTCGTCTGCAATGGCTATGTCGAGATCTCTGGCCGCAGGTTCCATTGCTGGAAGCGCGGCGGTCATGGCCGGGTGAACATGGTCGGCGCCCTGCGAGAGTCCTGCGACGTCTATTTTTACGAGGTCGCTCAGCGCATCGGCATCGATGGCATCTTCGCCATGAATGACCGGCTCGGACTGGGTCAGAAGTACGACCTGCCGCTGTCCGGAATGGCGCATGGCAACAACCCGTCCCGCGCCTGGAAGCAGGAACGCTACGCAGAGGACTGGCTGATCGGTGACACCATCAACGCGTCGATCGGTCAGGGGTTCACGCTGGCTTCTCCGATCCAGCTTGCAACCATGACTGCACGACTGGCATCGGGGACCGCCGTGCTTCCCCGGCTGGTGCGGCCGCTTGCCGGGCCGGACCAGGTAATGGTTGCTCCCGCACCGCTTGGTCTATCTGCCGAAGCACTGGCCATCGTGCAACAGGGCATGTTCGAGGTCTCAAACCACGAGCGCGGGACGGCCTATTCCTCGCGGATCGCCGATCCGACGTTGGCGATGGCAGGCAAGACGGGAACGAGCCAGGTCTTCTCGATTACCGCTGCCGAGCGGGCGGCAGGCGTTCGCTCGCAGGACGAGCTGCCGTGGAACCGGCGGGACCACGGGCTGTTCGTGGCCTTTGCACCTTTCGACGCGCCCCGTTTTGCCGTCACGGTGGTAGTCGAGCACGGTGGCGGCGGGTCGACGGCCGCCGCACCGATTGCACGCGACATCATGCTGTTTGCGCAGCATGGCGGCCTGCCGCCTGAGGACGCCTATCCGACATCGCAAAGGGCGCGCATACGGGAGGACCTCGCCCTGCTGTCCGAACGCATCCTGCCGCCAGACGGTGCGACCGCCACGATGAGCCGGACATGATGCACCGTCTCAGAAGGGTGTCCTGCCGAAGCTTTCTTGGGGTCGCCATGACCGCAGTCGCCCTAGTTCTTCCGCCGGTTCCCGCGCGAGCGTTCTTCCATGATGCGCCCGACATCGAAGACGGGCGAGTCATTTACGCGGCCAAGTGCGCCTCCTGTCACGGTGCCAACTTGGAAGGGCAGCCGGACTGGCAGTCGGCGAGGGAGGACGGCACCTATCCCGCGCCGCCCCACGACGAGACGGGCCACACCTGGCACCATGGGGACGCGATGCTGCGAGACTACATCCGTCGCGGCGGGCAGCCGGTGCTGGACGATATGGGGGTCGACTTCACCTCCGGCATGCCCGGGTTTGGCGAAGAGCTGACCGAAGACGACATCGAGGCCGTCCTCGCTTACATCCGGTCGACCTGGCCCGACCGCATTCGTGCCGCACAGGCTGAACGCAGCCAGTTGGAAGCAGGTTCGCCTTGAAGCCGCAAGTAAGTCCACCGACCTCCCAATTCCCGCTTGCCTCTCTAGGAACTAGAGGGTGCAGACCGCCTGAAACTCGAAATCTTCATCCGTCACACAAGGCTCTTCCCATGCGCGTCACGTCAATCCTGTTTGCTATCACGCTCGTTTTCGCTCCCGGCCTCACTCTGGCGCAGGAGACTACGGAAGATCGGATCAAGGAACTGGTCGCCGAAACCTTGCGCGAGAACCCGGAGCTTGTGCTCGAGGCTATCCAGACGCTGGAGGCGCGCCAGGCAGAGGCCCAAGCTGCCGCCGTTGCCGCGACCCTGGCCGACGAGCGCGCCCTGCTGGAGCGCGACCCCAACGCTCCGGTCCTCGGCAACCCGGAAGGCGACGTGACGGTGGTGGAGTTCTTCGATTACAACTGTCCCTATTGCAAACGCGCGATGCCTGAAATCGACGCCCTGCTGGCCGAGGACGGAAACATCCGTCTTGTTCTGAGGGAATGGCCAATCCTTAGCGAAGGATCAGCGATCGCGGCGCGGGCCGCTTTGGCTGCACGGAAGCAGAACAAGTATGCTGAACTGCACAATGCGCTGATGGGTGCACGGGCGAAGTTGGACGAGCAGTCGGTGCTGCGGATCGCGGGCGAGGTCGGACTCGATGTCGAGCAGCTCAAGGTCGACATGCAATCGCCCGAAGTCGAGGAACATATCGCCACGTCGCTACGTCTGGCCGAGGCTCTCGGCTTCAACGGCACACCGTCATTCGTGGTGGGTGATCAACTGATTCCGGGCTTTGTCGAGAAGGCTCAGCTTGCCGAGGTGGTAGCCGCCGCGCGGGCCGCCGAATGAGTATCCGTTTTACGCGTCCTTTCGGTTTCCGACTTCAGCGGCCTTTCACGATCACTGAGACGGTCTTGGGCCGGATCAGGCATTCCGTCGTGGCAGCCACTTTGTGGATCGCCTTGACAGGGATTGCTTCGGCGCATTCAATCACCGTCGGCCTTCTGGTCGTCGACGAGGACGTTGACGCAAGTCTGGCAGAAGCGGTGCGCGGTTTCCTCCTAGCGGCCGACGAACGGGACGGGCACGCCAACGAAACATCGGACGGACATCTCGGTGGGGTTGATGTGCAACTGCTGCCGCTGCCACGAGATGCGGCGGGGCTGGTCGAAGGACTGTTCGGTACGTCCGACGAGCCGACCGATGTCGTCATTGTCATTGGCGCCGAACCCGCGGCCAGCGACGCCGCGCGCGCGTATGCCTCGGCAAGCACGGTCTTGCGGCAGTTCGTACTGCCGGATGGGTGGGACAGCG
>Ga0209053_1000493_pt1 | contig 26876 bp, 25 predicted proteins | sample EBPBio152010_DNA_FD_185864 | JGI IMG/M metagenome (GOLD analysis project Ga0209053, IMG submission 185864) | Wastewater treatment Type I Accumulibacter community from EBPR Bioreactor in Madison, WI, USA - Reactor 1_7/15/2010_ DNA (SPAdes)... | ecosystem: Engineered > Bioreactor > EBPR >... | reverse complement strand
AGAAGATCTTATTCTAAAAATCAACAATCAAAATGGGTATAATTTTACTTTAGAAAAAATAAACGAACTTCTTAAATCGGAAGAAGGTAAATCCATTGAATTTGAAATTGATAGAAAAGGTAAAATCATGAAATTCAAATTCCAATTGAAAAATATATTATAAAAAAAACGTCCGCGGTTTGCGAACGTCTTAAATTTATGATTTTTCCATCAAACTTTGCTTTTTCTCTAGCGGATTGACTTCTTTCTTTACAATCACTTCACCTTTTATTTTCAAGGCAACCATTCCACTTTCAACATTTACAGCATTAGTTTCAACTGTAATTGTTTTTCTTATTGGCCCTGGATTCATATTGTATTTCACCTCAATTACACCAGTTTTTCCAGGTTGAATAGGAGTTTTTGGATAATCAGCAACCGTACATCCACATGTAGATTTGGCATTAGTAATCACCAAAGGAGCATCTCCTGTGTTAGTGAATTCAAACTTTCTCAAACCATCGTCAGTATCTTTGGTAACAGTTCCGTAGTCAATAGTATTGTCTTTATCTTTAAAAACAATCTTTGGTCCAGTTTGAGCAAAAGCTACACTCTTTAGAACTACAAAAGCGATAAATAATATTTTTTTCATTACGTTAATTTTTGGTTTCATTGGATTAGTAAAATTACGACTTTAAATTTATAAGCAAAATTTTAATTCTTAATTTTTTATAAAAGTACTTATTACTTACTTTTGCAGTAATAATTACAAAAAACATACCAAAGTTTTTAGGGAGCGAATCGCTCGGGATTTATCAGCAATCCATTTTCCTGCTTTACGAGTTACATGGTAACTTCTTCAATCAGGGCTAAAAAGTTTTTGTATTGTACTTTTGTTAATTTTATAAAACACTTTCAGTATAAATCTGAAATCTAAAATCTGAAATCTAAAATTATATGATTCCTGCACAATTCAACGCCAAAGAAGTAGAACAAAAATGGTATGACTATTGGATGAAAAACGACTATTTCACATCCAAACCAGACCATAGAACACCTTACACCATTGTTATTCCACCACCAAACGTGACTGGAGTTTTGCATATGGGACACATGCTGAACAATACTATTCAAGATGTATTGATTCGTCGTGCTCGTCTTAAAGGTTTCAATGCTTGTTGGGTTCCAGGAACCGACCATGCTTCGATTGCAACAGAGGCAAAAGTTGTTGCCAAACTAAAAAGCGAAGGAATCAACAAAAACGATTTAACGCGTGAAGAATTTCTAAAACACGCTTGGGATTGGACTAATAAATATGGAGGAACTATTTTAGAACAACTTAAACAATTAGGTTGCTCTTGCGATTGGAGCAGAACCAAATTCACTATGGACGACGATATGTCGGCGTCTGTAATTCATTCGTTTGTAGATTTATACAACAAAGGATTGATTTACAGAGGTTATCGAATGGTAAATTGGGATCCGGAAGCTAAAACAACTTTATCTGATGAAGAAGTAATCTTTGAAGAACGTCAGGGAAAATTATACTTCTTAAAATATAAAATTGAAGGTTCAGAAGATTTTCTTACTGTTGCAACAACACGTCCTGAAACTATTTTTGGAGATACTGCAATTTGTATCAATCCAAACGACGAACGTTTCACACATTTGAAAGGTAAAAAAGCTATTATTCCAATTTCAGGAAGAGTTATTCCTATTATTGAAGACGAATATGTAGATATCGAATTCGGAACTGGATGTTTAAAAGTGACACCAGCGCACGATATGAATGATAAAACTTTAGGTGAAAAGCACAATTTAGAAATCATCGATATTTTTAATGACGATGCTTCTCTAAATTCATTCGGATTACATTATCAAGGAAAAGATCGTTTTGTAGTTCGTGAAGAAATTGCAAAAGAGCTTGAAACAATTGGTGCTTTAGCTAAAACAGAAGCATATTTAAATAAAGTAGGAACTTCAGAAAGAACCAAAGCTGTAATCGAACCAAGATTATCAGACCAATGGTTTTTAAGTATGGAAGAGTTAGTAAAACCTGCCATTAAAGCTGTTCTTGAAACCGAAGAAGTAAAATTGTATCCATCACGTTTCAATAATACCTACAAACATTGGTTAGAAAACATTCGCGATTGGAATATTTCTCGTCAACTTTGGTGGGGACAACAAATTCCAGCTTATTTCTATGGAGATGGAAAAGAAGACTTCGTAGTAGCTAAAAATATTGATGAAGCACTTGAGCTAGCGAAAGTAAAAACTCAAAACTCAAAACTTGAAACTCATAACTTGAGACAAGATGCTGATGCACTAGATACTTGGTTTTCATCATGGTTATGGCCAATGGCAGTTTTTGGTGGAATTCTTGATCCAGAAAATGAAGATTACAAATACTATTATCCAACTAACGATTTAGTAACGGGTCCAGATATTTTGTTTTTTTGGGTTGCGAGAATGATTATTGCTGGTTATGAATATGCAGGTGAAAAACCTTTCACTAATGTATATTTAACAGGTTTAGTTCGTGATAAACAAGGAAGAAAGATGTCAAAACAGCTTGGAAATTCTCCTGAACCATTAGGATTAATCGAGAAATTTGGTGCCGATGGTGTTCGTGTTGGATTACTTTTAAGTGCTTCTGCAGGAAACGACATCATGTTTGACGAAGAATTATGCAACCAAGGAAAAGCATTTTCTAATAAAATCTGGAATGCTTTCAAATTGATAAAAGGCTGGGAAGTTTCCGATGCAATTCCGCAACCAGAATCTTCTAAAGTAGCTATCGAATGGTATGAAACTAAGTTGCAAAGAACTTTAACTGAAATTGAAGAGAACTTTGATAAATACAGAATTTCTGATGCCTTAATGGGTATTTACAAATTGGTTTGGGATGATTTCTGTTCGTGGTTTTTAGAAATGATAAAACCAGCTTACCAACAGCCAATTGACAAAGCAACGTTTGACAAAGCTATAGAAATGTTGGAAAACAACTTGAAGTTATTGCACCCATTCATGCCGTTTTTAACGGAAGAAATTTGGCAACATATTACCGATAGAACTCCAGAACAAGCTTTAATTGTTTCAGAATGGCCAAAAGCAAAAGCGTATGACGAAAAGCTTATTGCTGACTTCGATTTCGCTATGGAAGTAATTTCAGGAATTAGAACTATTAGAAAAGATAAGAACATTCCGTTTAAAGATGCTATCGATTTGAAAGTAGTGAATAACGAAAATGCGTCTACCTATTTTGATGCAGTAATCATGAAGTTAGGAAATATTGTTGCTTTAGAATACGTAACCGATAAAGTAGATGGTGCCTTGTCTTACAGAGTAAAATCTAACGAATACTTTATTCCAATCACAGGAAATATTGATGTTGAAGCCGAAGTAGCAAAATTAACCGAAGAGTTAAACTACACCAAAGGATTCTTAAAATCGGTACAAACTAAGTTATCTAACGAGAAGTTTGTAAACGGCGCACCAGAAAAAGTATTAGAAATGGAACGCAAAAAAGAAGCCGATGCGTTAGCGAAAATAGCCACAATAGAACAAAGTATTGCTGGTTTAAAATAATAGAAAAGTCCTGAGAAATCAGGACTTTTTTTATGATTTAATTTTAAATTTATAGTTTTAGAATAAGCCTTTACTTAACAGAATATTTAATATAATAAGAAAAGCGAACAAGTATTTTTTCAAAATTTGTTTCAACATCTACTTTTTCTTTTATTACGCTATTTGAATAAATGTTAGCAACTCTGAATGAGTTTACATCTAATTCTTTTATTTCTAATGGTTTGCCTAATTCCTCACCAATTGCTTGAAGTAGGTAAGTAGCTTTTTCTTTGGCTACTTTTATAGCCGCAATTCTAACTTCTTTTCGATACTTTTCAATTTCAGAAGATTCTGTTTTTGAGATGATTGCTTCTTTAATATTCATATCGCTTAACTTTTTGAATACCTTTTTAACTTCATCTGCATTTTTCACTATCAAAGTATATTCTCTTGATAGTTTTATTCCGGTTTCTCTTTTTTTGTATGTTGTAATTTCAGAAACAGCATCAGAAAGAAATAATTCTTTCAAATCAACACCAGTTTCTGCTAAACCTTTTCTAAGATTTTCTTCTTGTTTTTGAATGCTATCGTCTTTATCATTAGTACTTTTTTCAGTTAAAGTAATTGCAATATAAATTCTGTCAGGCATTACTTCCTTTTCAGCAGTTCCAATAACTTCAATGAATGGTTTTGTATCTTTTTCTTGATTTAATATATTATTTTGACCAAAAAGTAGGCTTGAGAATAAAATTCCGATAAATAAAAATGTATTTTTCATAATATTTAGTTTTTTCAAATCTAAAAAAAAATCCTAAGCAAAAAACTTAGGATTTAATTTATAACAATTATTTATGATTACTCAAATTTCACTTTGGTAACTTTAGTTTCGCCATCTCTTACATAAGTAACTTCTAATTCGTCACCTGGATTGATTTTGCCTAAAGCTTCCATATAGTTATAAACGTCTTTAATTGTTGTTGTTCCAATTTTTGTAATAACATCACCTTCTTTAATTCCAGCAACTTGTGCAGGTCGGTTTTCTGTTACGCCATCAACATGTAAACCATCTGGATGCTCTGAGTAATCAGGCATAATTCCCATCGTTACTTTGTATTTTGGTCTTGTTTTTCCGGCATTAGCTTTAGTTTTAGTAAATTCTACTTTATCTAAATCAGCTACATCATTAGCAATTCTAAAAACAAACTCTACAATGTTTTTTACACCATTGAAATTAATTTTATCAGTATCATCACTTGGTTTGTGGTAATCGCCATGCGTTCCTGTAAAGAAATTTAAAACCGAAATATCTTTCAAATAAAACGAAGTATGATCGGTTGGTCCAATGCCGCTGTCTTCTGTAGTTACATTAAAACCTGCTGGTTTGTTTTTCTCTACCAGTTTTTTGAATTCTGGAGAAGTTCCAACACCACCAACAATCATCTCTTTTTTGTCACTCAAACGTCCAATCATGTCCATGTTAATCATAGCAACCACATTTGGATATTTTGCTTTAAGCGTTTCTGCCATGTGTTTAGAACCAATCAAACCATCTTCTTCACCAGAAAATAAAGCAAAGATGTAGTTGGCTTTTTCAGTAGTCTTATTTTTTGACAACATACGAGCCAATTCTAAAACACCAGAAACTCCAGAAGCATTATCATCAGCTCCATTGTGAATTTCTCCTTTAGAATTTGGTTTGGTTGAATTGTTGTGCTCGTTCAATCCCAAATGGTCATAATGTGCACCAATTACGATTGTTTTAGCTGCTTTATTATCTAAGTAAGCAATAACGTTTCTACCATAGTTAGTTTCGCTTTTATCGGTAATAGAATCGTTTGGACTCAATCGAACTTTGTAATCGAATTTTTGTAAATAAGTTTTTCCACTGTAAGGTTTTAATCCCAAAGCTTTGAATTGTGCCGAAATATAATCAGCTGCTTTTTGTTCACCTACAGAACCTGTTAAACGACCTTTCAACTCATCGGAAGCCAAATAAGATATGTGTTTGTTTAGAACTTCTGGTTTTACATTTTCAGTTTCGTCACTGTCAACCCAATCCGCAATAAAAACATTAGTTTCACGTGCTGCAGTTTGTTGACGATTACTAGACCAAACCAATTTCTTTCCGTCTGGTGAAAACATTGGAAACGCGTTAAATTCACTCTCCCATGTTATTTGTTTCAAATTAGTTCCATCAACATCAATCATGTACAACTGAAAATCGTATCCACGAGTAGAATGATGATTGGATGAAAAGATAATTTTTTTATCGTTCGGACTAAAAAATGGAGCCCAATTAGCTTTTCCTAAGTGAGTTACTTGTTTAACGTCAGTTCCATCAACATTACAAGTGTAGATTTCCATTTCTGTTGGAGCTACTACATTTTCAGCTAATAAATCTTTGTATTCTTTAATGTCTTTTTCAGTTTTTGGTCGAGACGAACGGAAAACTAATTTTTTACTATCGTGCGAAAAGAAACTTCCACCATCATAGCCTAAACCATTAGTAACTTGTTTCAAATTACTTCCGTCAATGTCCATAGTCCACAATTCTAAATCACCAGAACGAGTAGAAGTGAAGGCAATTTTCTTTCCATCCGGAGAAACTACAGCTTCAGCATCATAACCTGGAGTATTGGTTAATTGTTTTACAATGTTACCATTCAAATCGGCAATATAAATATCAAATTCTGGATAAACTGCCCAAAGGTACTTTCCGTCTTTTGGTTTTGGTGGTGCAGGACAAGCTTCACTTGAAGCATGAGTTGAAGCATAAATAATGTGTTTTCCATCTGGCATGAAGTAAGAGCATGTAGTTCTTCCTTTTCCAGTTGAAATCAATTTTAAATTTTCTGAAGAATAACTTTTGCTTTGCAAATCATACATATAAATCTGATCGCAAAGAATATTAGCTTTCGGATTAGAAACTTGTAAAGTCAAAAGCGAACTGTTTGGGCTAAAATAGGCTTCAGCATTGTCACCGCCATTAGTAAGTTTTTGAATATTTTTAAGATTTTTCTCTTGTCCAACAGCGTTCAAAGAAAGCAGAAGAAAAAAGAATTTAGCAAATGAATTTAGTTTTGAAATATTTAGATACATATATAATTTGATAAAGTATTTTTTAAATGCGAGCAAAGATAATAAAATGGATTTTTTTACTATAGTGGTTTGCAATAAAATATAGGTTTATTTAACACTTGATTAAATGAAAACTAAACAAAAAAAATCCCAAGATGTTGACCTTGGGATTTTGATTTATTTTTTTATGGCTTCTTCATATTTTTCGCCAACTTTTTTCCAATTGATGACATTAAAAAAAGCTTCAATGTATTTCTTTCTTTTGTTTTGATAATTCAAATAGTAAGCATGTTCCCAAACGTCGATAGCTAAGATTGGAGTTCCTGCAACAAGAGCTCTTGGCATTAAAGGATTGTCTTGATTTGGTGTGCTTGTAACTTGAAGTTTTCCTGCTTTATCAACTATCAACCAAGCCCAACCTGAACCAAATTGCTTAGTAGCAGCATCTTCAAACTGAATTTTAAAATTATCAAAAGAACCAAAATCTTTATCAATAGCACTTGCCAAAGTATCAGAAGGTTTTCCGCCAGCTTTTGGTGCCATAATGTCAAAATACAAAGTATGGTTATAGTAACCACCTAAATTGTTTCGTAAATCGGCATTGTTTAAATCTAATTTTTTGAAAATATCTTCGATTGGAAGGCTTTCTAACTCAGTTCCAGCCAAAGCTTTATTTAAGTTGTTATTGTATGTTAGGTAATGTTTAGAGTAATGTACTTCCATGGTCATAGCATCAATATTTGGAGCTAAGGCATCATAGTTATAGGGAAGTTTAAGCAATTCAAAGGCACCAGCATCAGCTTTAACATCTTCTGGTAAACCAATAGTCATTTTTTCTTCTTTAGAAGGAAGAGGCACTTCGACTACTTCGGTATATTTTTTCCTTTTGCAAGAACCAATAGAAAGGAAAAAAATCGAACTTAATACAATTAAAATTACTTTTTTCATTGGTTATCTTTTTTTAACTAAATCAGTGATGGCTTCAATGTACAATTCCTTGCATTCTTCTTGAGTAAGATGACTTATCTGCATCCAAGCATTCATTTTAAATGCGTTTCTTAAGTCATATACAGGATAAATACGATTGGTAATTGTTCCGTGAGTTGATTGTTTATACAAGGCATACAAACGCAACTGAACATCTTGAGGAAGCTCTGCTTGTGTTATTGTATTTGCCAAGGCTACGGCATTTTCAAATCGTTTTTCTAAATCTTCTTGCATTTATTTGCTAGCAACTATAGTTTGATTTCCGACTGCTTTTTGTCCAATTTTTACGTTTACATTGGTTCCAATTGGTAAATAAATATCAACTCTTGAACCAAATTTGATAAATCCAGCATCATCACCTTGTCTTACTTGCATTCCTTCTTCAGCATAATTTACAATTCTTTTTGCCAAAGCACCAGCAATTTGTCGGTACATGATTTCTCCAAAAATTCTATTTTCAATTACAACAGTTGTTCTTTCGTTTTCTGTACTAGCTTTTGGATGCCAAGCTACAAGATATTTACCTGGATGATATTTACTATATCTTACTCTTCCGCTTGTAGCATAACGAGTTACGTGAACATTTATTGGAGACATAAAGATAGAAACTTGTAAACGTTGGTCTTTAAAATATTCAGGTTCAAAAACTTCTTCAATTACTACCACTTTTCCATCTACTGGTGCAATGATATTATAATCATTAACTTCTAGTGGTCTCTTTGGATTTCTAAAAAATTGTAATACAGTCACTAAAAGCAATAGCATTAGTATTTGTACTGACTTTAAAATCCAAGGATTTGAAATAACCATTGGAGAAACTAATAGTAAAACTACAAATAGAGTTGTAGAAATAAGGATAATCTTGGCACCTTCTTTATGAAACATAATCTAAAATTTGATAAAATAAAAATACAAATGGAGCTACAAATATAATACTATCTAAGCGATCTAGAATACCTCCATGTCCTGGCATAATTTTTCCGCTGTCTTTAACACCAGCAATACGCTTGAATTTTGATTCAATTAAATCTCCCAAAGTACTAAAAACACTAATGATAACGGCACTAACAGTCCAAATTAATACCGAAGTATTAAAGTATTTCGGATTGGGGTCGAAATAGTATTTTGATATTAAAAATCCTGCTAAAACCGAGAAAACCATTCCTCCAAAAAAGCCTTCAATGGTTTTTTTAGGTGATATTTTCTCTAATAATTTATGTTTTCCAATTGATTTTCCTACGATGTAAGCAAAAGTATCGTTGGTCCAAATAAGGATAAAAATACTAATGATAATTTTTGGTCTGAAATTATTTCCAACAAATGGAATTTTGGCAATTAGAATAAAAGGTAAGATTACATAACCAATAAGGTAAATGTATTTCGAAATAGTATCAATTTTTTCTTTCTTGGTATTGAATAGTAAAAGCAAACATTTTATGGAAACAAAAAGCGTTGCAATTAATATTAAAATATCGTTTGTTTTGTTCGTTCTAAATTGACTTCCCAAGTAAAATGCAACACCTCCAACTATTATGGGAAGTATTTTATTTAAATTGATTAATTGGCAAAACTCATAAATCGCAATGAGCATAAAAACGCCAAATAGTAAAAAAAAACTATTAGCAGAGTAGGAAGTAGCTAATAGTAAAAGTGTTACATAAACTACACCCGAAAGTAATCTCGTTAGCGATTCATTCATGTTATAAATCTTCTAAAAGAAGTAGGTAAAGATTTTTGGCACAACTTCCATAGGTCAAGAAATCTTCTTCTTGAACTTTTTCAAAATATTTGATAGTTGTAATATTGGTAGGATAGTCTTTATCGTATTTTTTCTTGATAACTCTTAAACCATCACTTTTAGATTCTAATATTTGACTTGTAGTAGCAAGTATTACAATATTGTCAGGTAATTCGTTAGGTTTTTTCTGTTTGATTTGATTGGAAGAAAACAATACAGAACCTTCATCAGCTATTAAATTTTCACAACTTGCAAAAAAGAATTTTGGTTCTGTTGGATTGGTATAGCTTAATTTATTTTCGTCTAAAAGGTTATAAAGTTTTGGTTCAAAACATAATGCTTCACTTTCAAACCAATCATTTTCCTCAAGTATATTTTCGAATTGTTCCCTTACTTCGTTTAAATTTTCACAATAAATAAACTTACCGCCATTTTTCTTAAAATTGAAAGTAAATAAATCGTCAATTGGAAGATTTGAAGGTTTGGGAGTATTATATTCACTTTGGTTTTCCTCATCGGAAGCATCATTGCTAGAACCAAATATTTTTCTGAAAAGACTCATATTGCTGTGTAAAATTCTTTAAATATCATTTGAAAACCTTCAAAGATAAAAAAATCTTAATTCAAAAGCATTTTTTGAATTAAGATTTTTAAATTTTTATATTTAACTGTTGTTTAAGCAGTAAATTCAGTGTTCTCTTCGTTGTCTATTTGATAAGGACGTTTGCCAAAAATAGTTTCCAAATCATCTTTGAAAATCACCTCTTTTTCAATCAAAATATCGGCAAGTTGTAACAATTTATCCTTGTTTTCTTTAAGAATTTCAATCGCTCTTTGGTACTGACCTTCAATAAGAAGAGAAATTTCTTTATCAATAGTAATTGCAGTATCTTCTGAGTAAGGCTTGCTAAAACTATATTCGTTTTGTCCTGAAGAATCGTAATAAGTAATATTACCTAATTTTTCATTCAAACCATAAATAGTTACCATAGCACGAGCTTGTTTTGTAACTTTTTCTAAATCAGATAAAGCACCTGTCGAAATAGTATCAAAGATTACTTTTTCTGCAGCACGACCACCCATAGTAGCACACATTTCGTCAAGCATTTGATCTGGACGCACAATAAGTCTTTCCTCTGGTAAATACCATGCAGCACCTAAACTTTGACCTCTAGGAACAATAGTAACTTTAATAAGTGGCGCAGCATGTTCTAACATCCAACTTACGGTAGCATGACCAGCTTCGTGAACAGCAATAGCTCTCTTTTCTGCAGGTGTAACTATTTTGTTTTTCTTTTCCAATCCGCCAACAATTCTGTCAACAGCATCTAGGAAATCTTGTTTGTCAACAGCTGATTTGTTATTACGAGCAGCAATTAAAGCCGCTTCGTTACAAACATTTGCAATATCTGCACCAGAGAAACCTGGAGTTTGTTTTGCTAAAAAGTCAGTATCTAAACCTTCTACTTTTTTCAAAGGTGCCAAATGCACTTCGAAGATTTCTTTACGTTCTCTAATGTCTGGTAAATCAACATAAATTTGTCTGTCAAAACGTCCAGCACGCATTAAAGCTTTATCTAAAACATCAGCTCTATTCGTTGCAGCAAGTACAATGACGTGAGTGTTTGTTCCAAAACCATCCATTTCGGTTAGTAATTGGTTCAAAGTATTTTCACGCTCGTCGTTTCCGCCTGACATGTTATTTTTTCCTCTTGCACGACCAACAGCATCAATTTCATCAATAAAAATAATAGCTGGTGACTTTTCTTTTGCTTGTTTGAATAAATCTCTTACTCTCGAAGCACCAACACCAACAAACATTTCAACAAAATCTGAACCTGAAAGTGAGAAGAAAGGTACTTTAGCTTCACCAGCAACGGCTTTTGCAAGTAACGTTTTTCCAGTTCCTGGAGGTCCAACTAAAAGCGCACCTTTTGGAATTTTTCCACCTAAAACAGTATATTTTTCTGGGTTTTTAAGAAATTCTACAATTTCTTGAACTTCTTCTTTAGCACCTTCTAATCCGGCTACGTCTTTGAAAGTGGTTTTTACTTCAGATTTTTCATCAAAAAGCTTAGCTCTAGATTTTCCAATGTTGAAGATTTGACCTCCGCCACCACCAGCACCACCGCCAGACATTCTTCTCATGAAATATAACCAAACTCCAATAAGAATAATCATTGGCAATAAACCAATTAAGAATTCTGACCAATCGCTTTTAGTTTGAAAATCGAAATCTTTGATTTTTTTCTGAGCTCTTGCATCAACTAATTTCTTTTGAAAAAGCTCGTCGTTTCCAGGATCAAAGATGTAATGTGGCCCTTTATTTGGATTACCAAAAACATCTTTGGCTATTTTTTCATTAGCTTTAGCTTTCAATGCATTAGCCGTTAGATAAGCTTCTGCCTGATTTTTATTGTAAATAATTACTTTTTCAATCTGACCGCTATTCAAAAGTTCATCAAATTTTGATGAAGAAATTTTTGAAGGATCTTGCATTGTAGAACCATTTAATATGTTCAATATAACAAACATAAAAATAATAGCTCCTGAAATCCACCATGGACTAAATTTTAAACCGCTTGGTTTTTTGTTCTCTGACATTATTTATAGTGCTTTTAGTATTTGTTTTCTAAAGTAGTAATTTTGGCATCGCCCCAAAGACCTTCAATATTATAATATTCACGAATTTCTTTTTGAAACACGTGTACTACAATACTAACATAATCCATTAAAACCCATTCTGCATTGTCTGTTCCTTCTACGTGCCAAGGTTTGTCTTTTATTTCTTTGGAAACAACTTTTTGAACGGAGTTAACAATAGCGTTAACTTGTGTATTTGATGAACCGTTGCAAATAACAAAATAATCGCAAACAGCGGTATCTATTTCTCTTAAATCAAGGATTTCAATATCATTTCCTTTTACTTCTTCTATTCCTTTAATGATGTTTGTTAATAAAACATCGGTACTAATTGTCTTTTTTGCCATCTAAATTTTATATAATTTGCAAAGGTATCAAAATTTGTGATTATTTTTGATGCTTAACATAAGTTTAAACTCTGTTTTATCAAAATAATTCCTATGAACTTAATCAAACTCGATGCCATACATTCTACAAATGATTTTTTGAAAGAAATGTCTAGAAGTCAAAGTGTAGAAAACTTTACCGTTGTAACTGCCAAGAATCAAACAAAAGGTAAAGGTCAAATGGGTGCTACATGGGAAACAGAAAGTGGTAAAAACTTAATTATGAGTATCTTGGTTAAAGAAGTGTTGAAAGATATTGATGAAATATTTCATTTGAATGTTGCTGTTGCACTCTCAGTAATTAAAGCTTTAGAACCTTTAAACTTGCCAAAACTTTCAATTAAATGGCCAAACGACATTATGGCAGAAAACAAAAAAATAGGTGGCATTTTAATTGAAAACAGCTTCAAGTCTGACAATAAAATAGAATCTATAATTGGAATCGGATTAAATGTCAATCAAATCAACTTTGATAATTTGCCAAAAGCGTCTTCATTATCGTTACTAAAAGAGAAAGAATTTGATTTAAATGAGGTTTTAGAAAAATTATTTTTTCAAATAAAAAAACATTGCAGTTTATTGCTTTCCAATCAACATGATTTTCTGTGGAATGAATATCACAAAAATCTTTTCAAATTAAACACGCCCATTGCTTTTTTAGACAATGAAAATAATCAATTTATGGGAATCATTCAAGGTGTAAATTATGAAGGTAGGTTAGAAGTACTTCTTAACGACGATTCTATAAAAACTTTTGGTGTAAAAGAAATTCAAATGCTTTTTTAATTAAAAAGGCGACTTCCCAAAAATATCAATAATATGATTTATATCATTTAGTTATTCCTATACTATTCCGAAATTTGGTAGTATAATTAATTTATAACTAAACCGAGTAAATATGGCAAATTTTGATATCAAACACATAAAAAATGTTGTTTTAGTTGGACACACGGGTAGTGGTAAAACGACTTTGGTAGAATCAATGCTTTTTGAAGCTGGATTAATCAATCGTCGTGGAACCATTCTTGATAAAAATACCGTTTCAGATTATACTGAAATTGAACATGAAAAAGGAAAAACATTCTTTTCAAAACTAGTAAATACGAAATGGAAAGGATTTAAAATCAATCTTTTAGATACGCCTGGATATGATGATTTTGCAGGTGAAATAATAGGAGCAATGCGAGTTGCCGATTGCGGATTGATGTTATTAAATTCTGCAATGGGCGTAGAAGTTGGTACCGATATTATTTGGGATTATACTAATGATTACAAACTTCCTATGCTTTTGGCAGTGAATCATTTAGATAACGAAAAATCAGATTACGATAGAACGGTAAATGAAGCTAAAGCTCACTTTGGAAATAATGTAGTTGTGGTTCAATATCCAATGAATCAAGGTGAAAAATTTGATGCTATTGTTGATGTTTTAAATATGGTTTTATACAAATATCCGCAAGATGGTGGAAAACCTGAAAAACTTCCTATTCCTGATTCTGAAAAAGAAAAAGCCAATCAATTGCATCAAGAATTAATTGAAACAATTGCAGGAAATGACGAAACATTGATGGAACGTTATTTTGAAAAAGGCGAATTGGACGAAGATGAAATGAAATTAGGACTACATCATTCATTGATAAAACATGAGATTTTTCCAATTTTCTGTGTTTCTGCCAAAAAGAATATGGGAAGCGGAAGAATTATGGGATTCATAGACAACGTTTGTCCTTCAGCTTACGAAATGCCTAAACAAAAAACTGTTGACGGCAAAGAAATTACTTGCGATGAAAACGAATCAACATCAATTTTTGTTTATAAAACCTTATCTGAACCTCATGTTGGCGATTTGAGTTTCTTTAAAGTGCTTTCTGGAAAAATTAAAGTTGGAGATGAATTAACCAATGAAAATACTGACCAAATTGAGAGAATCAATCAGCTTTATGAAGTAGAAGGAAGTAAAAGAACGCCTGTTCAAGAATTGGTTGCTGGAGATATTGGTGCTACTTTAAAATTAAAAAATACGCATACCAATAATACGCTTCACGAAAAAGGAAAACATATTGAAATTGTTCCTATTCAGTTTCCAAATCCGACGCTAACTATTGCTGTTGAAGGCACTAAAAAAGGTGAAGAAGAAAAATTGTCGATTGCTTTACATCAATTAGTGGAAGAAGATCCAACGATAAAAGTTGAAGTTTCTCCAGAATTAAAACAAACCTTATTGCACTGTCAAGGTGAGTTGCATTTGGCAATCATCAAGTGGAAATTGGAAAATGCCTACAAACTATCGGTAGATTTTAAAACTCCAAAAATACCTTATAGAGAAACCATTCGTAAAAGTGCGGATACGGTTTACAGACACAAAAAGCAATCTGGTGGAAACGGACAATTTGCTGAAGTTTCTATGAAAATTGAACCTTGGTATGAAGGAATTGAAGAACCAACAGGTTACAATATTCGTGGAAAAGAAGAACACGATTTACCTTGGGGTGGAAAATTAGTATATTACAATTGTGTCGTTGGTGGTGCTATTGATACTCGTTTTCATCCATCCATTATGAAAGGAATTATGGAGAAAATGCATGAAGGTCCACTTACAGGTTCTTATGTTCGTGATGTGAGAGTTATTGTTTATGATGGAAAAATGCACACAGTTGATAGTAATGATTTATCGTTCAAATTGGCAGGAATGATGGCATTTAAAGAAAATTTCCACAATGCAGATCCACAATTATTAGAACCATTTTATTATGTTGAGATTCATGCGCCCGAAGAAGTTACAGGTTCTATAATGAGTACTATTCAATCGCACAGAGCTGTTGTTGAAGGAATGGATGCCGAAGGACAATTCTCTATTATAAAAGCACAAATTCCTTATGCAGAAATGCACGAATTTAGTAACGATTTACGTTCGCTCACACAAGGAAGAGCAAGATTTAATATGAAATTTGATCATTATGAAGCAGTGCCATTTGATTTACAAAGAACATTGATTTCAGAATTTAGTAATCAAGAAGAATTGGTTTAGTTTTAAAATAGATTCTTTAAAATGAAAAACCTCGTAACGAATTAGATACGAGGTTTTTCTATTTTGTATTTCGTTGGAATCTATTCTTTACAACTTATGCATATTTTCAGCTAAAGTCTCAATGAATTTTGAAATCGGACCTTTAATCATCATCGCCATCATTGGGTTGAAATCACCTTCAAAATCTAATTTTACTTCACTAGAATTATCAGAAATGGCATCAATACTCGCCACTAATGTAAAAGGAAGTTTGTCACTTGCCGCAGCAAGATTCACTTTAGAATGTGGAACGCCTTCTTTCAAACGTAATTTGATTTCTGGCATACCTTTCAAACCAAAGTTGAAAATATCATCACCAAGAACTTCAAATTTAGCAATGTTCTCTGGCATTAATTTTTCAAAATTTTTCACATCAGACAATTGAGTGTATAAATACTCAGCCGATTTTTCTACAGTAACTTTTGGACTTTCTAAGTTCATATTTTTTTCTTTGCCACAAAGGCACAAAGGCACAAAGTGAATTTTAAATTATTTTTCTTTCGGTTTCAACTCGCAACTTTCAACTCGCAACTCGAAAACTGTTTACACACTCCAAGTTGATGGACTTTTTCTCCATTCTTGTAATGTTTTTTGTTCTTCTTCTGTAATGTATTGTTTTTCTACAGCAAGTTCCAAAAGATGTTCGTAATTGCTTAATGTATTCAAATTTACATTCGCATTTTTGAAGTTTTCTTCCGCAACATCAAATCCGTAAGAAAAAATGGCTAACATTCCTTTTACATTTGCTCCGGCTTCTTTTAATGCTTCAACGGCAAGTAAACTACTATTCCCTGTCGAAATCAAATCTTCAACTACAACAACATTCTGACCTTTTTGTAAAAAACCTTCCACTTGATTTTGTCTTCCATGCTTTTTTGGCTCTGGTCTAACGTACACAAATGGCAGTCCTAATTCTTCTGCAACAAGTATGCCAATGCCTATTGCGCCGGTTGCAACACCTGCAATGACATCTGGTTTACCATAAATTTCTTCAATTTGCTTAGAAAATTCATCGCGAATGTAATTTCTAATCGCTGGAAATGAAAGCGTTAGACGATTATCACAATAAATAGGTGAGTTCCAACCCGAAGCCCACTTAAAAGGATTTGACGGATTCAATTTAATTGCATTTATTTGTAAAAGCAATTCGGCTGTTTTTTCGGCTGTTTCTTTATTAAAAATCATACTGCAAATGTATAAAGTTTTTGTGAACGATAAACCACTTTTTTTGACAAATGAAGTCGCAAAGGAAACCGACTTTCAATTGTTTTTGCTTGAAAGTGTTGACATTGAACAGCTTATTGTAAAGATGTTCAACAATAAGATTAATAAAGCTTATTTGTATTATCCCGACGAAAAGGAGATTCTGAAAAAAGTAAAGGAAAAAATCCCTGTAAAAAAAGCTGGAGGCGGTTTGGTTTACAACAAAAAAGGTGAAGTTTTATTCATTTTTAGAGGCGGAAAATGGGATTTGCCCAAAGGCGGTTGCGACAAAGGTGAAGAAATTGAGGATTGCTCCATAAGAGAAGTGGAAGAAGAAACCGGTGTAAAAGGTTTGAAAATCACTAAAAAACTTCAAAAAACCTATCATATTTTCAAGCGAAATGGTGATTATCGATTAAAAATCACGCATTGGTTTGAAATGAAAACCGACTTTGAAGACAAATTAACACCTCAAAAAGAAGAAGGAATTAAAAAAGCGGTTTGGCTAAAACCCGAAGAAATTCAAGAAGCATTAAAAAACTCCTACGAAAATATCAAATTGTTGTTTGAAGAGGAGAATATTTTAAAATAATCACTCTAATATCCTATAAACAGGATATTGCAAATGCGCTTTTTCGTAATAAATAGAATTTTTATGAACCCAATCCAATTGCGCTTCTGGGTTTTCTGCGAAAGCTTTATCTTCTAATTTCTTTTGTTCTAATTTGGCGCGCAATTCTGGATTCTTGTTCAAGTAGTCATTCGCTAAATCTTCAAAAACATAGTCGGAATAACCTTCTTTTTGTTGTAACATGGTGTCAAAAAAGTTCCAATTGAAAAAGCTATCCATTGCTTCTGGTTCTAAGGTTTCTACTAGAAATTTCACGCCCATTTGGTCGGTTTTGAACAAATAATCACCTTTTCTAAAATTCATCTTTATTTTAGAACTTACAATTTTTGTACTGTTGTGTGGATAATGTCCTTCGTAAGCATTTTTCGCTGTTTTATAATCGGCAATTCTATAACTTTCTACTTCAATTATCGTGTCACTTTTTAATCTTCTGAATTCTAATTTGTTTTCTTTCAAACGATCAATTACAGGCCAAAATCCTTGTGGAATCACATAAGCATTCGGAATTTTTATAGTTTGAACCGATTTAAAATCTGCCATGAAAGGTATGTACTTTGTAAACGGAAGTTTTCGGTCGTAATACAATCGTTTACCTGTCGTTACATCACTTTTTTTGTATTTTCCTTCGTAGCCAAGAAACGGAATTTTTGTAATTTTAGTCGTATCAATTTCCCATTTGATAGTGTAATCACTTTTCGGTTGAAATTGTTTTTGGTTTTCTAATCGTTTGGCTTTTATAGTTTTATAATTTTTATCAGCAAAATTTATTGTGGAAACCATAAACTCATAAGTTGCTTTCACACGACTGGCGTAATTTTTCAACATGTGCGTTTCTACCACAAAACCAATCGTATTGAACAAAGAAGTATAACCTGTGGCATATCTCGGACTTTCAAAAAACTGCTGAAAACCTTCGTCTGGTGTGCCGTGCCAAACGTTTACGTAAGGTGTGGTTTCTATCTTTTTTTGCTGTAAATCTTTTACAATCGATGGCGTCAATTCGTTCTTCATATAATCGCCTAAAGCAGTTCCTAATTTTTTAGGTTCGGTCATGATGTAGGTCAACGAATATTGATAATCTGCGCCATTGCTCACGTGATTGTCTATGAAAATATCGGGATTAAATTCTTGGAATAGTTTATAAAAACTATGCGTGTTTTTGGTATCCGATTTGATGAAATCTCTATTCAAATCAAAGTTTCTAGCATTGCCACGAAAACCATATTCCTCTGGACCATCTTGATTGACGCGAGTTGTCGAATTTCTATTCAAACAACCACCAATATTATAAACAGGAATTGCAACCACAATCACATTCTTTGGCACTTTAATTTTTCCTAAAGCCAAATCGCGGTACAATTGCATGGTCGCATCTATTCCGTCAGGTTCGCCGGCGTGAATTCCGTTATTGATTAATAGGATGCTTTTTTCGGATGACGCATAATTTAAATCAAATTCTTTTTCAGGATTGAAAATCACTACTTGCAAGCGTTCGCCACTATCGGTTTCACCCATATTTAAAACTTGAATGCTTTCAAAATCCAAATCCAATTGCTCATAATAACGAAGTATTTCTTGATAATCAGCACTTTGATTGCCATTTCCTTTTTCAAAATAGGTGTCGTATTTCGAATTATCTTGAGCCAAAATAACCGTTGTAAATAGGAGGAAAGCAACTTTTATAAAACGCATGAGTGTAATTTTTTTAGATTTTCAAAAGTAAATAACTTTTTCCAACTAGTATTTCGTAATTCATAATTATTAATTCATAATTGGCTTTATCTTTGCCAAATGAATAAAAATCCACATTCCAATAATGTTCTTCTCAATTTAGGTATTGAGGAATTAAACGAAATGCAAGTTGTTGCTCAAGAAACCATCTTGAACGATGCCAATGTTTTACTACTTTCACCTACAGGTTCTGGAAAAACGTTAGCTTTTTTACTACCCATTTTTCAAATGTTGGACGATAGTTGCAAAGACGTTCAGTGTTTGATTTTAGTTCCATCGCGTGAATTGGGTTTGCAAATCGAACTAGTTTGGAAGAAAATGGGCACCGATTACAAAGTAAATGTTTGTTATGGTGGACATTCTATAGAAACAGAAATTAAGAATTTATCCAATCCACCGGCGATTTTAATTGGAACGCCAGGTCGAATTGCCGATCATTTGGACAGAGGAACTTTTAATACAGATACTATTCAGACGTTGGTTTTGGACGAATTTGATAAGTCGTTGCAATTGGGTTTTCATGAGCAAATGAGTTTTATCATTTCAAGATTGAACAAGTTGAACAAACGCGTTTTGGTTTCGGCGACTTCCGATATTGAAATTCCGAAATACACACGAGTTTTGCAGCCAACGGTTTTAGATTTTATTCCAACAGAAGATTCGAGTAGCAATTTGAGTTTGAAGATGGTCGTTTCTAAAGAAAAAGACAAAATCAATGCGCTTTTCAATTTGCTTTGTTCTTTAAAATCGGAAGCGGCGATTATCTTTTGCAACCATCGTGATGCTGCCGAACGCATAAGCGACACCTTGAACGAAAAAGGAATTTATTCGACATATTATCATGGTGGAATGGATCAAGACGAACGCGAACGTGCTTTAATTCAGTTTAGAAACGGAAGTGTGAGTTATTTAATCACGACCGATTTAGCGGCGCGTGGCTTAGACATTCCCGAAATGAAACACGTAATTCATTATCATTTGCCTTTAAAAGAAGACGAATTTACCCATAGAAACGGACGAACAGCAAGAATGTTAGCATCTGGAACGGCGTACATTATTGCGCACGAAAGTGAGAAAAAAATGGAGTATTTAGATTATAAAATGCCTGTTTTAAATGTAGAAAACGCCACCACTTTACCAAAACCTCCCGAATTTCAAACGATTTATGTAAGTGGCGGAAAGAAAAACAAATTGAATAAAATTGACATTGTAGGTTTCTTTTCTCAAAAAGGAAAACTAGAAAAAGGCGATTTGGGTTTGATTGAAGTAAAAGATTTCATTTCGTTTGCAGCCGTAAAATCTAAAAAAGTAAAGGAGTTTTTGGCTAACATTCGTGATGAAAAAATGAAAGGCAAGAAGTTTAAAATTGAGGTTGCAAGGAAGGTTGTTAAGAAAGAGGAGTAGGAGTTTACAAAACTTAAAAAACGTCTGAGGCTTTGACTCTGATGCTGCTACCGGCACCGACTAAAATAAATCTACGACTTTTCTTAGAAAGATTGAATTGTTGTCTCTAGATTATTTTCCATGAGGAACAAATAACAAGCTCAAGTCCAGCAATAGTTGCAAACTGTGCTTAGTAACAGTTTATCGAATTTTCTTTATTAACAAATCAAGCGATTTGATTTCAGGAAGTATATGAAGATTAATTCTATCTTTTTCGGTTTTTAAGTCAATTTGAGCTTGAACAATATGACTAGAGTGAGCAAAACTTCCTCGCTTTTTTCCAAAATCATCCATTATTGTTAACCATGTTTGATCCAAACTACTTTCTTCTATTCCGATCGGCAATAATATGTTTAGAATATTTTTTGATTTAACACCATGATTACTTTTAAGAAGATTAATATAATGTCCGGTAGTTATTCGAATTCGTGTTTCTATTTTATTTTTATCATTTCGGTTTTCCCATTTAATGTCTTCTCCACAAAATGTCATAATGGATAGAAGACATGTGCTTCTCTTTCTAGATATAATCCATGCTTGTAAACTTCTAGTTACAATTTCTGAAGCAATGTCTTCAAAATATGATTCTATTTCTGCGTGCACTAAAAGAACGTAACTTCTTATGAGGTCACTTTCTTTCTTGCTGTAGTTTCCAGATAATTTTATCGGTGGAAGTAATTTTGATTCGATAAAACTAATGCGAGATGTTAATTTATTATGTCGTGCAGAATTAGCCATACTAAAGTTTTTTCTCAGAATACTTGCCATCTGTGAAATAAGGAACAGTTATTTCTGTATCCAAAATCTTTGACAAAGCTTCTCCCCATGTTGTAATTCTTTTAAAAGTATTGTCCATACTTTTCGTTGTGTGTTCAAATGATGAAAGAAAATCTTCGTCATCTGTGCACAATGCTTTAAATGAATCCAAAATCTCAGTTTTTTTTCCTTGAGATTCTGCTAAAATATCTGGTACGCTAAAATAATATACCATAATATCGAAAATTGCTCTATTGAAATTATTTTGGAATGAATCACCTATCCATTTGCTAAAAGCTTGTCGTTGACCTCCAAATAAATCAATTGAAAAGAGAATTGCGTTATTTAAATTAGTTGCGTCAGCAACTATTTTATCTTTATCGATAATCCATTTTTCATTTAGAAGTTTAACGGTATTATCAAAGGCTTTCTTAAGATTACCTTCATATGATTTTAAGAAATATTTATTTGCAAAATATCTAATTACAATTTCGACATCTCTCATTCTATAGTCAGGTTTAGATAGATTAAGCATTTTCTTTATTCCTTCACTTCCTATAGAAAAATCATCTGCAAAATCAATAAAATCTCCTGGGTGTAATGCTTGTCTAAGTTCTTGTGGACTCAATTTAATACTTCCTGTGTTAAGTCTTAAAAAGACTGTAAATAGGAAAGACTCGTTTGGCCAATTCTTTATAATTGTTGTTCTAATACTTTGATTTTCAATTTGATTTAACTCATCACTAAATTGAATATCTTCTTTAATTTTTTTATATGTTTTACCATTGAGTTGAGTTAAAATATCTAGTCCAACTAATCTAAGAGGTTTAAAATTATCATCTTTATCCTCAGAGAAAAATCTTCTAATAGTTAGTAATCTCTGTTTACCGTCAATGACAATGTATTTCCCGCGCATATTTTGTTTTTCAGCCAAAATTATTTGCGGAATTGGGAGACCTAAAATAAGCGATTCTATAAACTTACTTTTTGCTTTATTAGACCAAGCATCTCTTCTTTGAAATTTAGGAAATAAATCAATATTTCCTCGAGTAAGTTGATTGTTAATGGTTTCAGCAGTCCAATCAGTTCCCCAAATTACAGATTGATTAAAATTGCCTACTGTTTGATCGATATCGTCTTCACCTTCAGCACCAATATCTTCTGGATCATTGTATAATTCCTCGTCAAATTCTTCTGTCATAATCTGTTATTTTATATATGTGTTAATTTTATGCGTAATATAAATTGTACAAAACGCTTGTTAGGCAATGTTTTATTTGGTTTTAATTTTGCAAGCACCGATAAATAGTTCTCCAAGTTCAGTTAAAATATATTTCTCATCAGATTCTATGTCGACATCCAAATCTATATTTGAATAAGTTGTTCTACCTCTATGTTCCTCATCAAATTCATATGGAATTTCTAAAGTTTGTGAATTTGCATAAAATTTTTGGACATATCTAATTAATCCAAGTCTGCTTAAATTTGACATTTCAAACTCTTCTAAATCTTCTGGAACAACTTGGGATTCATGAATTTTAATAGAATAAGAAATCTCTTTCCTTTCCAAAGATTTTATTTCTTGATCTAACTTTTCTTTATCTCTCTGCAAAACCCATTTTTCTCGATTCCAACCCGATTTTATAATATCGTTTTTAATGTTTAAAAGCTCAATTTCATCATCAATAATTTTTATTTGAGTTTTTATTTCTTGAATTAAAGTTGGCATTTCTAACTTAAAAATATTTAGTTCTTTTTTAAGTGTATTTTGCCTCAATATTTTATCATCATATACATTTTCCAAAAAACCGAACTCTGTTGAGGATATTTGACTCAAAATATATGGAAATACATGATTCTCAATATTTTGTTCAGAATCTACCATATTTGTTAATAAAATAGCCCATTTATCTTGGAGTTTTTCCTCCTCTTCCAAAGAAGAATATTCTAATATTGGACAAAGTAATTTCAGCGATATTGTTTTTGGATTGACATTATATTTCTCACAATATGACTTTGCTTTATTAATCATTTTAATTTGATTCTTAAAACGCCACATTGTAACCTGATCTTTAATCAATAATCCCGTTTCTTCAATTGGCGGAAGAATTAATTTATCTAAAAAATTTTTAGCAATATCAATTCCTTTTTCAATTGCTGTAGACGTAATATCAATCTTTTTGGTCATATTTATTAGATTCGTGTTAAAAATTTCGCCTAACTTAAGTATATGTTTCACAAACAAAAAAAATAATTATTTGTAAGTGTTTGTAATTAATCGTAAATATATAAAATTTGTTTCTACAATAATTACGGTTTTCCTCATTCCATAAAAAAAAAGCTAAAAATTAGTTCTAACTTTTAGCTTTTTGTGTTTTTTAAAAATGTATTTCTAACTTAATTCTGCCAACTGAAATCTGCAAACTGTAATCTGCGACTGCCAACTAAATCCTCACAGAATCTGGTACTAAAACCGTATAATCGCCACCATTTCGCAATACATCGCGCACAATACTTGAGGAAATGTAAGAGGTTTTGGATGCGGTTAATAAGAACACGGTTTCTATTTTAGACAGTCGTCTGTTGGTGTGAGCAATGGCTTTTTCAAATTCAAAATCGGCAGGATTTCGCAAGCCACGTAAGATGAATTCGGCTTTTTCTTTTCGGCATAAATCAATTGTCAAACCTTCGTAAGTGATTACTTTTACTTTGGGTTCGTCTTTAAAAGCTTCCTCGATAAAGCGTTTTCGGTCTTCAAGAGAAAACATGTATTTTTTTTCGGCATTGATTCCAATGGCTACAATGACTTCATCAAACAGCGAAATGCCTCTTTTAATAATGTCGTAATGACCATTTGTAATAGGATCAAAAGAACCTGGAAATATGGCTTTTTTCATTTTATGCTGAATTTATTTCAGTATCTCTTTTACTGAAATTTGTTTTAATATATTTTACTGAATTTATTTAATATATCTAATTAAAATTAGTCTCTGTTAATCGCAAAAATAGAATCTTGAGCAAACAAACTTTCTAGTCTTTTCTTAGAATAAGCGTCTTTCAAAATACCATAATTTCGGTCAATGTCAATTTCGCTCAAACCTTTAGCTTGGTCGGTTTTCATGTTGTTAACCGTAACAAAAACGCTGTCATTTCTCATATAAAGAACTTTGGCTGTACTGTAATAACCATCGGCATCCACCATTTCATAAACATCACCCACTTTTGGATCAGCAACATACGTTTTTTCTTTGTCTTTTCTGTAATTGTAATACAAGGCACCAAATGCCATTAAAAGACCTAATGATAGTAGTGAAATAGCAACAATCCAAATGGGTTTTAGTTTTTTACTTTTGTTTTCCATAGTTTTTTTTAGTTATTAGTTTTTAGTTTTTAGTTGTGAGTTAACTGAGTACTTAAAACTCACAACTAAAAACTGAGAACTATTTTTATTTTTTCCAAATTAGTTTTCGCTGTAAAGCTAAACTAATTTCGTTATCTAGCAAATCGCTCATCGGCATATTGGAATACGCAGCTTGCTGTGGAAAAATACTTTGTGGCGATAAACCTGGATTGGTATTGATTTCGATAAAATGCGGAACGTCATTCATAATGATAAAATCGGTTCTTGAAAACCCTGACATTCCAAGTGCTTCATAGACTTTTTTTGCCGTTTCTTCCACACGATTTTTGATTTCCTCCGATAAATTGGCTGGCGTAACTTCTTCTGATTTGCCTAAATATTTGGCTTCATAATCGAAGAAATCATTTTCAGATAAAATTTCGGTGATTCCCATCACTTTAGTTTCACCTTTATATTTGATAACACCAACCGAAACTTCTCTTCCTTTTAAGTAGGATTCAATCAAAATATCGTTGTCTTCTGCGAAAGCAAAATCTAACGCTTTGTCAAAATCTTCTAGCGAATTTACTTTTGAAACACCAAGAGAACTTCCTGATTGATTTGGTTTTACAAAGAATGGCAAACCTAATTCTTTCGCCACTTCGTTTCCATCAATTGTATCATCTTTTGATAAATAAATAGAATTGGCTTTTGGGATATTAAATTTTGATAAAACCGAAAGTGTATCACGTTTGTTAAAAGTCAAACTCGATTGGTAAAATCCGCAACCTGTGTACGGAATTTCTAGTAATTCCCAATACGCTTGCATGTGTCCGTCTTCGCCTGGAGTCCCGTGAATGGTATTGGATATTACATCAAATTTGATGGTTTGATTGTCTTTTGTGAATGAAAAATCAGCTTTGTTAATTGGGTATTTGGTTCCGTCAATTAGGCAATACCAATTGTTCAAAAGGATGTGAACTTCAAATACTTGGTATTTTGATTTGTCTAAATTGTTTAAGATTAATTGACCACTTCTTAAAGATATTACAGATTCATCCGAATATCCACCCATAACAACGGCTACGTTCATTTGATTTTATTTTAAATACAATACAAATTTAGCACAATTGTTGAAACTAAAAATTATATCTTTGCGATAAATAAATTTTATTTATGAGTTTACGTAAATATCTTACTAGTCGAGTGTTTTTTGCTCAAGGTCTGGCAGCATTAGCAATAATAGCAGTTTTGGCTTATTTGTTTTTTCATTGGATTACTTTTATTACCAATCATGGTGAGGAAATTACAGTTCCCAATTTGGCAAAATTAAATCCAGAACAAGTAGAAGAAAAATTAGACGAATTAGATTTGGATTATCAAATTATTGATACGGTTGATTATCAACCACAATTTCCTAAACTTACAGTGGTGCAACAAGAACCTACAGCTGGTTCTAAGGTAAAAGGAGGAAGAACCATTTACATAAAATTAAATGCCTCAACTTTCAAAATGGTTGCTGTTCCAGATTTAATAGAAAAGACTTATAGACAAGCTGTTCCAACATTGAAAGCACTTGGATTACAAGAAGGAACTATTCGATATGTACCTTACATTGGTAAAGATATGGTTCTTGAAATGTGGATTAATGGCGAGAAAATTAAACCAGGAAAGAAAGTATATAAAGCTACCAAAATAGATTTAGTTCTTGGTGATGGAAAAGTAGTTTTTGATGAAACGGAGTTAGATTCAATTACCGAAACTGAGACTCCAATAGATACCATTCCGAATGAACAATAATAGTGACTTACAAGAACCTGAAGAAGAACTTTTTGAGCATTACAGGTTTGACGTTCCAAAAGGTCAAGCATTTCTAAGAATTGACAAGTATTTGATGTTGATGGTTCCGAATGCTACCAGAAACAAGATTCAAAATGCGGCTTCCAATGGCGATATTTATGTAAATGACGTTCCGGTAAAATCTAATTATAAAGTAAAACCACTTGATGTAATTAGAATTTTATTAGCGCATCCGCCATTTGAAAATAGGGTAGATCCTGAAGATATTCCTTTAGATATAGTTTATGAAGACGATGCTTTATTAGTGATTAATAAACCGCCAAATTTTGTAGTACATCCTGGTCACGGAAATTACACAGGAACTTTGGTAAATGCCTTGGCTTTTCATTTCGAAAATTTACCTTTAAACAGTTCAGAACGCCCAGGATTGGTGCATCGAATTGACAAAGATACTTCTGGACTTTTGGTTGTTGCCAAAACTGAAGCTGCTATGACGCATTTGGCAAAACAATTTGAAGATAAAACTT
>Ga0209053_1000488_pt1 | contig 27057 bp, 18 predicted proteins | sample EBPBio152010_DNA_FD_185864 | JGI IMG/M metagenome (GOLD analysis project Ga0209053, IMG submission 185864) | Wastewater treatment Type I Accumulibacter community from EBPR Bioreactor in Madison, WI, USA - Reactor 1_7/15/2010_ DNA (SPAdes)... | ecosystem: Engineered > Bioreactor > EBPR >... | reverse complement strand
GTCACCGGGCTGCCCGCGTCGTAGCCCGTCGGGTTGAGTTGCGGCGTCGAGAGGTAGCGCTCCGTGTAGATCGTGTCGTACTGGCGCCAGCTCGTCACCGGCGCGACGGCGATGCCCGCGCGGAAGGTCTCCGGCCCGTCGCCGTAGAGCATCGAGAGGAGCGTCAGGTAGCCGCCGTAGCTCCAGCCCCAGATGCCGATCCGGTCGCCGTCGACGTACGGCTGCTGCGCGAGCCACTGCGCGGCGGCCGTCTGGTCCTCAGCCTCCAGGATGCCCAGCCGGTTCTGCGTGAGCGTCTTGAACGCCTTGCCGCGTCCGCCCGAGCCACGGTTGTCCACGCCGACGACGAGGACGTCGTGCTCCTCGGCGAGGTACTGGTGCCAGAGGCGCTCGCCGCCGCCCCAGCGGTCCACCACCTCCTGGCTGCCCGGCCCGCCGTAGGTGTGGATCAGCACCGGGTAGCGCCGCGCGGGGTTGAAGTCGCTCGGCTTGAGGACGTAGGCCTCCAGCGGCGTCCCGTCGGCGGCCGGGATCGTCAGGAACTCGATCGGCGCCAGGCCGAGGGCCTCCACGCGCGCGGCGAGCGCGCTGTTGTCCGCCAGCGTCGTCACGCGCTCGACCGTCGGCGCGCCGCGGCGGGACGACGTGATGCGGTAGAGCGTCGTCGTCGGAGGCGCGGACGCCGTGCTGTAGGTGTCGGTGAAGTAGGCGAAGTCGCGCGAGACGTCCACGCCGTGCCAGCCGGCGCCGGTCGTCAGCTGCTGCGGCTCGCCGCCGGCGAGCGGCACGCGGTAGAGGTGGCGCTCGCGCGGGCCGGCGGCGGTCGTCGTCACGTAGGCGAACCCGCCGGCCTCGTCGAGGCCGTGGAACTCCGTCACGTCCCACGCGCCGCGCGTGATCTGCCGGACGAGCGTCCCGTCGAGCGTGTAGAGGTAGAGGTGGCCGTAGCCGTCGCGGTCGGAGCGCCACGCGAAGTGCCGGCCGTCGCGCAGGAACGTGACCGTGCCGGTGGCGACGTCCGAGAAGCCCGTCTCGACCTCGATGTAGGAGTCGTTCTGCTCCGAGAGGACGGTCTGGACGGCCCCGGTGGCGGGGTCACCGTAGAGCAGGTCCACGTGGTTCTGGTTGCGGTTGAGGCGGAGCATCCAGACGCGGCGGCGGCCGTCGGCGAGCGGCGGCGTCCAGCCCATGCCGGCGATGTACTCGTGCTCGTCGCCGCCGGCGCGCCACGTGTTGGTGTTCATCCAGACCGTCGCGCCGGTGGCCGCGTCCACCACGCCGACGCGGATCTCGGAGTTGGTCTCGCCGGCCTTCGGATAGCGGAACTGCGTCGTCTCGGGGTAGAGCGTGCGGAAGTCCGTCATCTGGAAGTCGCGCGTGGCGCTCTCGTCGAGCTGGTAGAACGCGATCTGGCCGCCGTCGGGGTTCCACGCGAAGCCGTCGCGCAGGCCGAACTCCTCCTCGTAGACCCAGTCGAACGTGCCGTTGATGATCGAGCCGGCGGCGCCGTCGGACGTCAGCGCGCGCTCGGCGCCGGTCGCGAGGTCCACGACGAACAGATTGCGGTCGCGCACGAAGGCGACGCGCTCGGCGGCGGCGTCGAACTTGGCGAACATCTGGTAGCCGCGGCTGCGGTCGGCGACGGGCGCGAGGCGCCGCGACGCGAGGTCGTAGACGTAGTAGTAGCCCTTGGTGTTGAGGCGCCAGACGGGCGCGGAGTCCGTGTAGAGGAGCGCGCGGCGGCCGTCGCGGCTGTAGGCGTAGTCCTCGATCTGGACGAGCCCGTCCGCGTCGGTCCGCGCCAGCGTCGCGCCGTCGATGAGCGTCGTGCGGGCGTTCGTCTCCAGGTTGAGGCGGACGAGGCTGGAGGCGCCGCTCGCGCGGTCGGTGTCCACGAACAGCAGCTCGGGGCCGGTCTCGGCCCAGCGACCGCCCTGGAAGCCGCGCGCGGCGTAGGTCGGGCTCGCGAAGATGGACTCCAGCGTGAGGCGCGTCGGCGGCGCGGCGGTCTGGGCCGCGAGCGGCGCGGCGACGAGGAGCGCGAGAGCCGTGAGGCGGGCGAGGCCGACGAGCGGCAGGCGGCGAAGCAGCATCGGGAGCGGGGAGCGGCGGGTGTGACCCGGTCAACGGACGAGAGGCGGAAAAAGTAACGGCACTCGCCGCCCCATCGACCGACGCGCCTCACCCGCCTGTCGCCGGCCCGTCACGGTGCCGCGCCGGCGGCGGAGGGCAGTGCGAGCGTGAAGCGCGCCCCGCCGAGATCGGACGTGCCGGCGACGAGCGTCCCGCCGTGCGCCTCGGCGACGGCCCGCGCGATCGCCAGCCCCAGCCCGCTGCCCTCGACGCCGCGCGTCCGCGCCGAGTCGCCGCGGTAGTAGCGGTCGAAGACGCGCTCGGCGTCGCCGTCGGGCAGGCCGGGGCCGCTGTCGTCCACGGCCACCGTCACGCCGGCGTCGTCGGCGCGCGCGCTGAGGCGGACCGTCCCGCCGTCGCCGGCGTGGCGGCGCGCGTTGTCGAGCAGGTTCGAGAGCAGGCGCACGAGGCGCGCGCCGTCGGCGTCGAGCGTCGGCAGGCCGGGCGGGAGGTCCACGACCAGCGCGACGCCGTCGCGCGCGAACGCGCGGGCGTGGGGCGCGCTCGCGTCGCGCAGCAGCTCGCCGATGGGGACCGGCTCGCGCCGGAGCGCGTCCTGCCCCGGCGAGCCGGGGTCGCCGCCGGGCGCCTCCAGCCGCGACAGTTCGAAGAGGTCGGTGACGAGCGCCGTCGCGTGCTCGGCCTCGGTCTGGGCGTCGGCGAGGGCGCCGGCGGCGGCCCCGTCGCGCCCCTCGCCGGCGAAGCGGCGCGCCTCGTCGAGCGCGAGCGTGAGCGCCGCGAGCGGCGTGCGCAGGTCGTGCCCCACGTTGGCGACGAGCTCGCGGCGGACCCGGTCGGTCGCGCGCAGGCGCTCCATGCTGGCCTCGACGGCCGCGGCCATCTCGTTGACGGCGCCGGCGAGGCGGCCCAGCTCGTCGGGGCGCGCGGCCTCGGGGAGGCGGTCGGCGTAGTCGCCCTCGCCGAGGCGCGTGATGCGCCGCGTGACGCGCCGGAGCGGCCCGACGAGGCGCGCCGTGACGACGGCGCCGAGCGCGAGCGCGACGAGCGCCGCGAGCGCGGCGGCGGCCCACGAGGCGAGGCGGACCGCCTCGCGCGTCGGGCGCGTGGCCTCGGCGACGCTCGCCGTGAGCGGCTGCACGAGGACGGCGCCGGCGGGCAGGCCGTCGGGCGCCAGCAGCGGCGCCGCCGCCCACCCCTCGCCGGCGAACTCGACGACGACGGCGCCGGTGTCCAGCGCCGCGCGCGCGCCCGGCGGCAGCGCCGGCGCCGCGCGCCACGTGCCGAACGTGTCGAGCACCGCGCCGCGCGCGTCGAGGACCGCGAGCGGGTCGTCGAAGCGGGTCGCGAGGTCGCGCGTGAGCGGACCGTCGAGGCGGACGCCGCCGAAGGCGTCGAACGCCGCGCGCGCCTCGACCTCTTCGGCGACGGCGTCGAGGTGGAGCATGATCGTCCCGCGCACCAGTTCCTCGCTGCGCGCGCGCACGAGCGCCGACGAGAGGGCGACGGCGACGAGCGCCGTCGCCACCTGCGCGCCGACGAGCAGCGCGGCGACCTTCCAGAAGACGGTGCGGGAGCGGGCCACGGGCGTGCGAGCCGGCAGGCCGGCGAAGCCAACAGACGGTGAAGATGCCACCACGCGGCGGCTTCGTGCGAACGGCGCTGGGTGTTGTCCGGAGGCGCCGGGTAGGGAGCGTCACCGGCCCCCGTCGGGCCGTCCGCCTCCGGCGGTCTCCCCTCTCTCTTTCGTCCCCCTCCCATGAAGAACGTCCTCCTCGCCGCGCTGCTGCTCTCGGTGCCGGCCCTCGCCGCCTGCGACTCGGGCACCGACACGCCCGACCCCGTCACGATCACGGCCGCCGTCGTGGCCGACGCCCAGCTCTCGACGCTCGAGGCCGCGGTCGTCCGCGCCAACCTCGCGACGACGCTCTCGGGCACCGGCCCGTTCACGGTGTTCGCGCCGACCGACGCCGCCTTCCAGGCCGCGCTCACCGCGCTCGGACTCACGGCCGAGCAGCTCCTCGCGAGCCCCGACCTCGCCACCATCCTCACGCTCCACGTCGTGCCCGGCCGCCTGACGGCCGCGCAGCTCTCCGACGGCCAGACGCTCACGACGGTCAACGGCGAGACGCTGACGGTCCGCCTCACCGGCGGGCGCGTGGGCGTGGACACCGAGGACGCCGACACGGCGCCCAACGCGTTCGTCTCGACGGCCGACATCAGCGCCTCGAACGGCGTCATCCACAAGATCGACGCCGTGCTGCTGCCGGCTCCGACGGCGACCATCACCGAGACCGTCGTGGCCGACGCGCAGCTCTCGACGCTGGAGGCCGCGGTCGTCCGCGCCGGACTCGCCGGCACGCTCTCGGGCACGGGTCCGTTCACGGTCTTCGCGCCGACCGACGCCGCCTTCCAGGCCGCGCTCACGGCGCTGGGCCTGACCGCCGAGGAGCTCCTCGCGCTGCCCAACCTCGGCGACATCCTCACGTTCCACGTCGTGCCGGGCGCCGTCGTCGCGTCGCAGCTCACCAACGGGCAGGTGCTCACGACGGTCAACGGCCAGACGCTGACGGTCCGCATCTCGGGCTCGACGGTCGGCTTCGACTCGGAGGACGCCGGCACGGAGCCCGACGCGACGGTCGTCACGGCCGACATCGGCGCCTCGAACGGCGTGATCCACAAGATCGGCGCGGTGCTGCTGCCGGTGGCCCCGTAAGGTCCGCCCCCGCCCGCGTCCCGAGCGGCGCGGCGCCTCCGGGCGTCGCGCCGCTCGCGCGTTACGGCACCACCACCCAGCGCGCGACCGCTCGCCCGCCGCCGCTCTCGGCGACGACCGCGTACACGCCCGCCGGCAGCGATCCGCCGAGCCGGAGGTCGTGCGAGCCCGCGCCCAGCGCGCCGTCGTGCGCCACGGCCACCGTCCGCCCCAGCGCGTCCACGACCGCGACGCGCACGTGCCCCGGCGACGACACCGCGACGACCGCGCGCGCGGCGCCCGCCGACGGCGACGGCGCGACGGACAGCGCGAGCGCTGGCACGGCCGGCGCCGGCAGCGCGTCCACCGTCCCGCCAAAGCGGTACACCAGCACGCGGCGGCGCGACTGCGTCTCGGCCGCGTAGCGCCCCGACCAGCTCACGGCGACGATGGCACCCGCCGGGCCACCGTCCGCCGGGCGCAGCGTCACCACATCAATCACTCCCGTCTCGGGCTCGAACGGGCTGACGATCTCGCCGAGCACGGCGCCCGTCGCGCCCGAGAGCGCCACGACGCGCGGCGCGTCGAATGGGAACGGGACGGTTGCCAGCACGTCGGCCGCGCCGTCGCCGTCGAGGTCGCCCACGGCCGCGACGGCGGCGCCGAAGGCGCGCCCCTCGGACGTCGGCGGCAGCACGTCGAGCAGCAGCGCGCCGGTCGCGCCGGAATAGATGTAGAGCGCGCCGAGGCGGCTCTGGTCGGGCTGCACGCGCGCGAACGGCACGCCGCGCGAGAAGTCGGTCACGCCGTCGCCGTCCGCGTCGCCGACGGCGGCGAGTTGCTGCGGCCGGTTCTCGAAGTTCGACGGCGTCGGGTTGAGGGCCACGTGGACGGCCGCGCCGGTCGTCAGGTCGAAGGTGTAGGTGTGCCCGCCGGTCGCGGCGGCGAGTTCCCCGACGCCGTCGCCGGTGAGGTCGTCGAGCCGCGCGAAGGCCGTCGCACCGAAGGACGTGCCCGGCGGGTCGCCCGGCAGGTCGAGCAGCCGGATCAGCGCGCCGGTGGCGCCGTCGTAGAGGTAGGTGAAGGAGTCCTCGGCGACGACGAACTCGTCGTGACCGTCGCCATCGAGGTCGCCGGCACCGGAGACGGTACGGCCGTAGCCATTGAAGGTCTGCCCGGGGTCAACGGTCGTCGTGGTGCGGAGCATCTGGCCGGTCGTGGCTGAGAGGACGAACGCGCGGCCGTTGTCGACGTCCGTCGGGCCGTGGCTGATCGCCCCGACGATCAGGTCGGGCGCGCCGTCGCCGTTGGTGTCGCCCGCGTCGGCGACGTCGTAGCCGAAGAGCGACTCGTCTTCTTGATAAGCGTCGGGCGTTTCGAGGGTGCGGAGACGAGCGCCCGTCGCGCCGGAGAAGAGGTAGACGCGGCCGCTGTCCACGAGCGGACCAATATCCTCTCCGGGCGCGCCAACGATGATGTCGGACATCCCATCGGAGTTCAGATCATCAGTCGAAGCGAGCACAAACCCGAAGTTCCCTCCCGTCGTCTGATTCGGAGACACTAACTCGTATAGAAGTTGCGTCGCTTGCTGAGCACGAGGCGCTGCGGCTAGAACGGCGAAAGCACCGACGACTGCCAGCGTTGTAGCGAACGAGCAAGCAAGATGGCGCATGATGGTGTGTGAGATACCGACGAGCCATGAACATACGCCACCCGAGGCCCGGCTTCAATCCCCGTCTCGTTCCGTGAACCACTATTGAAGCCCTTGATGGCAATAAAAAAACGGACATACACAGCCGTGAGAATGAAGTAGTGTCTGGACGGCGTGGGCGGTGGAGGCCAGGCACTCCCACTCACCCGCCCCATCTCCGATGGCCTGCAACCCCCTGCCCCCGGCCGCCCCAACGCCGCCGACTTCCTGGGACCCACCGCTACCGGCTTCGTCCCGCTCCAGCCCACCGACGGCGGCGCAAGCGACGTCCGCGCCCGCTTCCGCGACGTGTTCCCGGCGCTCAACGCCGAGATCCCCGTCAACCGCACCGCCGGCGGCACCTTCGGCGGCATGATCGCCGGGCCATTCATGGTCCCCAACCCGGCGTACAACCCGCAGATGCCCGTGCCGGGCGTCCCGGAGTGCCTGCCCGACGCGGCCGGCACGATCCTGCGCGCCGAGGAGAACTGGCGCGCGCTGCACCGCTCGATGCACCTCGTGCGCGACAGCGGCGGCGGCAAGGTGCTCGTCCCCGACGTGCGCGACGGCGACGGCGAGCGCGTGCCGTTCTACTGGCTCGGCGACATCCGCATCCCCGAGGGCGTCGAACTCGTCATCGAGGGACTGCTCAAGCGCCGCCAGCTGACTTCTCCACACCCCTTGCCGCGCGCCGCCGCGCCGGGCATCTTGGCGTCCCCCCGACCGAGCGCCCGATGTCCGAGTTCTGCCACCTGCACTGCCACACCCAGTACTCGCTGCTCGACGGCGCCGCGCGGATCGACAAGCTGATCGCCCGCGCCGGCGAGATGGGCCACGCGGCCGTCGCGATCACCGACCACGGGAATCTCTACGGCGTCCCCGAGTTCTACACCGGTGCGCGCAAGGCGGGCCTCACGCCGGTCGTCGGCTGCGAGTTCTACGTCACGCCGAGCGGGATGGGCGACACGCAGGACCGCACGCGCTACCACCAGGTCCTGCTCGCGAAGAACGCCGAGGGCTACCGCAACCTCATCAAGCTCTCCAGCCTGAGCTACACCGACGGCTACTACTACAAGCCGCGCATCGACAAGGCCACGCTGCGCGCCCACAGCGAGGGGCTCGTCGCGAGCACGTGCTGCCTCCAGGGCGAGGTGCTCCAGACGATCCTCAAGAAGGGCGAGGCCGCCGGGCGCGCGGTCTTCGAGGAGTACTTCGACATCTTCGGCCGCGAGAACTACTTCGTGGAGGTCCAGGACCACGCGATCCCCGAGCAGCGGCAGTGCAACGCCGTGCTCGTCCGCTGGGCGAAGGAGTACGGCGTGCGCGTCGTCGCCACGAACGACGTCCACTACATCGAGCAGGCCGACGCCGAGGCGCAGGACGTGCTGCTCTGCCTCCAGACCGGCAAGAGCCTCGACACGCCGGGGCGCATGAAGTTCGAGAACGACCAGTTCTTCTTCAAGAGCGCGGACCAGATGCGGAGCGCGCTCGCGCCCGGCCTCGCCGACGGCGTGTTCGACAGCGAGGCGGCCGTCGACGCCGCCATCCGCGCGTCGGCCGAGGTCGCCGACCAGTGCCGGCTGGAGATCCCGATGGGGCAGCTCCTCATGCCCCACTTCCCGATCCCGCCCGAGCACGCCGGGCCCGACGCCTACCTCCGCCACCTCACCTACGAGGGCGCGCGCGCGCGCTACGCCGACGGCGCCGGCCTCCCCGCGCACGTCGCCGAGCGGCTCGACTACGAGCTGGCGACGATCTCGGACATGGGCTTCGCGGGCTACTTCCTCATCGTGCAGGACTTCACGACGGCCGCGCGCGAGCTGGGCGTGTCCGTCGGCCCGGGGCGCGGCTCGGCCGCCGGCAGCGCCGTCGCCTACTGCCTCGGCATCACCAACATCGACCCGCTGGCGTACGACCTGCTCTTCGAGCGCTTCCTCAACCCCGAGCGCGTCTCGATGCCGGACATCGACATCGACTTCGACGACCGCGGGCGCGGCAAGGTCATCGACTACGTGGTCCAGAAGTACGGCCGCGAGTCGGTCTGCCAGATCGTGACGTTCGGGACGATGGGCGCCAAGAGCGTGCTGCGCGACGTCGCGCGCGTCATCGGCGTGCCGCTCTCGGAGGCCGACCGCATCGCCAAGCTGGTCCCCGACGGCGTCAAGGTCTCGCTCTCGGCGGCGCAGAAGGACGTCAAGGAGTTCGCCGACCTGTACCGCTCGCCGGACCCCAACGTGCGCCGCCTGATGCACTACGCGACCGTGCTGGAGGGCTCGGCGCGGCACACGGGCGTCCACGCCGCCGGCGTGATCATCGCGCCGGGCAACGTCGGCGAGTTCGTGCCGGTGGCCGTCCAGAAGGGCAAGGCCGGCGCGCCCGACACGCTCACGACGCAGTACGACGGCCGCTGGATCGAGGACTTCGGGCTGCTGAAGATGGATTTCCTCGGCCTGAAGACGCTCACCATCCTGGATGACGCGCTCGCGCTCATCCGCCAGACGCACGGCGTCGAGATCGACCTCGACGCCATCCCGCTCGACGACCCGGAGACCTACAAGCTCTTTCAGCGCGGCGACACGGTCGCCATCTTCCAGTTCGAGTCGTCGGGCATGCGCGAGTGGATGCGCAAGCTCAAGCCGACCTGCCTCGACGACCTGATCGCGATGAACGCGCTCTACCGTCCGGGGCCGATGGACCTCATCCCGACCTACATCGAGCGCAAGCACGGGCGCGAGACCGTCGAGTACCCGCACCCGATGCTGGAGCCGATCCTGAGCGCGACCTACGGCATCCCGGTCTACCAGGAGCAGGTCATGGAGATGGCCCGCACGATGGGCGGCTACACGCTCGGCGGCGCCGACCTGCTGCGCCGCGCGATGGGCAAGAAGGACATGGCCAAGATGGCCAAGGAGAAGGACACGTTCGTCGCCGGCGCCATCGAAAAAGGCGTCGACGAGAAGACGGCCGGTGACGTGTTCGACATGATGGCCAAGTTCGCCGGCTACGGGTTCAACAAGTCCCACTCGGCGGCCTACTCGGTCGTGGCCTATCAGACGGCCTACCTCAAGGCCCACTACCCCGCCGAGTTCATGGCGGCGGTGCTGACGACGGAAATGGCGGACTCGGCCAAGCTGGCCGTCGCGCTCGAAGCGACGCGCGCCGCCGGCCAGTCGCTCCTCCCGCCCTGCATCAACGCCTCCGACGCCCACTTCACGGTCGAGGACGGGCACATCCGGTTCGGGCTCGGCGCCATCAAGGGCGTCGGCGCCGGCGCCATCGAGGCCCTGCTCGCGGCCCGCGCCAAGGCGGGCGGACGCTTCGCGGACCTCTTCGAGGTCGTCCGCGAGCTCGACCTGCGCACCGTCGGCCGGAAGACGCTGGAGGCGCTCGCGCAGGCCGGCGCGCTCGACGCCTTCGACGGCCACCGCGCGCAGCTCGTCGCGGCCGTCGAGACGGCGTGGGGCTGGGCGCAGAAGCAGCAGGCCGACCGCGCCGCCGGCCAGTCGTCGCTCTTCGGCGGCGGCGACGGCGCCGACGCGGGCGCCTACACGCCCCCGCTGCCCGTCGTGCCCGAGTGGACGCGCGGCGAGGCGCTCCGCCACGAGCGCGACCTCATCGGCTTCTACGTCTCCGGCCACCCGCTCGACGACTTCGCGGCCGAGACCGCCGCGTTCGCGACGGTCCGCCTGGGCGACGGCGCGAGCGTCCCGCACGAGTCCGACCAGACGGTGATCGGGATGATCACGGAGGTCCAGCACCGGACGACCAAGACGGGCCGGCCGATGGCCTACGCGACGATCGAGGACGCGACGGGCGCGGCCGAGGTCGTCTTCTTCGCGCAGACGCTGGAGCGCGCGGCGCCCCACCTCGTGGCGGACACCGTCGTGATGGTGCGCGCCAAGGCCGAGACCGGGCGCGGCGACCTTAAGCTGCTCGCGCGCGAGGTCGTCCCGATGTGGAAGGTGCGCGAGCGCCTCGTCAAGGCCGTCGTGCTGCGCGTGGACGCCGACGCCGTCTCGGCCGACGACGTGGAGGCGCTCGGCGCGCTGTGCGACGCGCACCGCGGCGCGTGCAAGCTCTACGTCGAGCTGACGCAGCGCGACCTGCCGCGGCCCGTCCGCCTCCGCGCGCGGACGGCCGTCGTGGACCTCACGCCGGATTTCCTGAAGGGCGTCGCGGCGCTCATCGGGCGCGAGGCGGTCGTGCTGGAGGGCGAGTAGCCGACGGCGCGGTCCCGTTCACGTCGCCGGCGCGTCGCGCGGGCGTGACGCCGGTCGCCGGTGAACGCGCCGCCACACGCGCGCGGGACGGTCGTCCGATACCCCGCTCCCGTCCGTCCGAACCCCATCATGCGCGCCCTCCTGCTGTTCGCCGCCGTCCTCCTCGCCGTCCCGGCCTTCGCGCAGGGCGCGGCCCCGCGCACCACGTCGCCGTCCGGCGTGCGCACGTCGAGCGCGCGCGGCTACGGATCGTCGGCCGCGCAGGCGCCGGCGGGCGCCACGCAGGGGCAGGCCGCCGTCGCCACGCAGGCCACCGCCGACGTGGCAGCCGCCGCGCAGGCCAGCCCGCCGTCGGTCCAGCAGATGCTGATGCAGGCGCTTGGGCAGGCGGTGGATCAGGCCACGGGCACCGCCACCGGCAACGCCGGCGCGACCGTCGCCGTCGCCGGCCCGTCCGCCGGCAAGCCCGCGGCCGCCGCGCCGGCGCACATCCCCGGCGAGCCGATCCGCATCCGCCCGGCGTCGGGCAACGAGCTGGAGATGCTGCGTCCGCACGTCCCCGGCGAGCCGATCCGCCGGCGCTCGGACGTCGCGCCGAGCAACGAGCGCGGCTGACGCGCCGCGCGAAAGGACCGCGAAGACGCACGCGCGCCGGACCTGCGTCTGGCGCGCGTTGTCGTTGTGGGCGTTCGAGTTGCGCCGACGCATCGCGTGGCCGACCGGCGTGCAGGGCCGGGGACGCCGGCTCCCGCGTCGCGCCGCCGCGTAGTTTGGATTCAGTCCAGACAACACCCTGCCGATGCCGCGCCTCGCGCGCCTGCTGCTCGCCCTCGTCCTGCTGCCGGCGGCGGCGGCGCAGCCGGCGGTCCGCACCGACACGCTGGACCTCGACGCCGTCGTCGTGACGGCGACGCGCACCGAGCGGGCGCTCGAAGACGTGGCGGTCCCGACGACGGTCGTCGGCGCGCAGACCATCGAGGCGCAGGGCGCCGCGCGCCTCTCGGACGTGCTCGCGGCCGTCCCCGGCCTCTTCCTCTTCGACGACCACGGCAGCGGCCTCCAGGTGCAGGGCTTCGCGCCCGACTACACGCTCATCCTGATCGACGGCGAGCCGGTCGTGGGCCGAACCGCCGGCACGCTCGACTTGAGCCGCCTGAGCGTCGCCGGCGTCGAGCGCGTCGAGGTCGTCCGCGGGCCGACGTCGAGCCTCTACGGGTCCGACGCCCTCGCGGGCGTCGTCAACATCATCACGTCGCGTCCGCGCGAGGGCGTCTCGGGGCAGGCGCGCCTGCGCGGCGGCTCGTTCGGGACGACCGACGCGACGCTCTCGCTCGGCCTCGGCCGCGGCGGCGACGCCGCCGGCGCGTGGGCCGTGCGCGTCCTCGCCAACCGCTACGCCTCGGGCGGCTACGACCTCACGCCCGACGCCTTCGGGACGACGGCGCCGGCGTTCGCCGACTGGACCGGCGACGTGCGCGCCCGCGTCGCGCTCGGGCGCAGCGCCGTGCTGCGCCTCGGCGCGCGCGCGGCCGTGCAGGACCAGCGCGGGGCGTCCGAGTCCGGCGACCGGCTCACGCGCTACGACGACACCGGCGAGCGGACCGACTGGAGCGTCCACCCCGAGCTCGACGTGCCGCTGACGGGGCGCCTCCGGCTGACGGCGTCGATGTACGGCGCGCGCTACGTCGCCGGCCTCCGCCAGCGCGAGATCGGGACCGGCGCCGTCACCTTCGCCTCCGACTTCGACCAGCGCTACACCAAGGCCGAGGCGCAGCTCGACGCCCTCTGGAGCACGCGCCACGCGACGACGTGGGGCGCCGGCGCGACCGACGAGCGCCTCGGCGGCGACCGCTACGGCGACGGCGTCGAGCCCTCTGCGCAGCAGGTCTTCGCGTTCGGGCAGCACCTCTGGGCGCCGTCGCGCACCGTCGAGGTCACGGCCAGCGCCCGGCTGGACGCGCACACGGCCTACGCCGCGCGCATCACGCCCAAGGTGGCGCTCCTCGTCCGGCCGGCGGACGCCGTGCGGCTCCGCGCGAGCGTCGGGAGCGGCTTCAAGGCGCCGGACTTCCGGCAGCTCTACCTGTCGTTCACCAACGCGGCCGGCGGCGGCTACTCGGTCTTCGGCTCGGAGCAGCTGGCCGACGGCCTCGCGGCCCTCGCCGCCGACGGCCAGATCGAGGCGGTCTTCATCGACCCGACCGGGCTCGGCGCGATCCGCGCCGAGAACTCGGTGAGCGTCCAGGCCGGCGGCTCGGTCCAGCCCGTGCGCGGCCTGACGCTCGACGCGGGCGTCTTCCACAACGATGTGCGCGACCTGATCGAGACGCAGCCGGTGGCGCAGAAGACGAACGGCCAGTTCGTCTACGGCTACTTCAACCTCGACCGCATCTACACGCGCGGCGTGGAGGCGCAGGCGACGTGGCGCCCCGCCGGCGCGCTCCACCTCGCGCTCGGCTACCAGTTCCTCCAGGCGCGCGACCGCACCGTCGTGGACGCCCTCGCCGACGGCACGGTCTTCGGGCGCGACCCCGACGGACGCGAGTACCGCCTCTCGCTCGGCGACTACGGCGGCCTCTTCGGTCGCAGCCCGCACGCCGTCACGCTCCGCGCGGGCGTCTCGGCCGGCGGCTGGACGACCAGCGCCCGCACCCGCTGGCGCTCGCGATACGGCTACCGCGACCTCGACGGCAACGGCGTCGCCAACCGCCCCGACGAGTTCGTCCCGGCCTACGCCGTCGTGGACCTCACCGTCACCCGCTCGTGGGACCGCGTGACGCCCGTCGTCGGCGCCTCTCGCGTGACGCTCCAGGCGGGCGTCGACAACCTGTTCGGGATCACGCGCCCGACGCTCGTCCCCTCGCTCCCCGGCCGCGCGCTCTACGCGAGCCTCGGCTTCTCGTTCTAGCTCTCTCTCACCACACCGCCCCCACCCTCCCCTCGGGGGAGGTGTCCCGGCTCGCCGGGACGGAGGGGCCCACCACCTGCGCCCTGTAAGGCGCCCACCGATGACCCGCTTCCTGCTCCCGGCGCTCGCCGCCGTCCTCGTCCTCTCCGCGTGCGACAGCGCGGACCCCGACCCGCAGCCCGTCCCGCTCACGCCGTCGATCGTGACCGACCTCGTGGCGGACCCGACCGCGGGCCGCAACCCGACGACCGGCGCGCCGATCCAGACCGGCCGCTTCACGCTGTACTCGCTCCGCGAGAACCGCGTCGTGCTCTCCTACACCGAGGCCGACGCGGCCGTCCGCCAGCGTGACTCGGCGTCGACGGCGTGGGACATCGGCTTCCAGGGCCAGCGCATCATCTTCAACGGTGGCACCAGCGGCCCCGGCTCGGCGGCGGCGCAACTCGTCGAGGCGACCTTCGGGGAAGTCACCGAGGCGCCGGCCGACGGCTACCTGGCCGACGGCGCCAACGCTGCCTGCTCCAGCGGCTTCGTCCTGTGCCCGGTCAGCGGGCAGGGGTGGTACACCTACGTTCCGTTCTCGGCCGACCCCAACGACGGCGGTTTCCTCTCGCCGCGCGCGGGCCGGACGATCGTCCTCCGGAACGCTGACGGCGCGACGTATTCCAAGGTCCGCATCACGAGCTACTACCAGGGTGGTCTGACCGACGCGCAGATCACGCCGACGTCGCCCAGCCGCTACTACTCGTTCGAGTTCATCCACCAGCCGGACGGCTCGCGCAACTTCCAGACAACCACCCCCCAGCCGTGATCCGCCTCCTCCCCGCCCTCCTCGTCGCCGCGCTCCTCACCGGCTGCGGCGGCGGCGCGTCCGACGCCCCGCAGGCGACGGCCGACACGACCGCCTCGTCGGGCCGCCCCGGCCGCCCGGCACCGCCCGCCGTCGACACCACGCGCACGTACGACACGACGCGCATCGTCACGCTCGGCGGTCCGGTGACCGAGCTCGCCTACGCGTTCGGCCTGGGCGACAACGTCGTCGGGACCGATCAGTCCAGCACCTTCCCCGAGGCCATCCTCGCCAAGCCGCGGCTGGGCTACTGGCGCGCGACGAGCGCCGAGGGCATCCTCTCGCTGGAGCCGACGCTCGTGCTGGCGATGGAGGGCCTCGGCCCGCCGCCGGTGCAGGGCCAGCTCGAAGCTGCCGGCGTGCCGGTCGTCGTGCTGCCCGACGCGCAGACGCTCGACGGCGCCGAGACGCGCATCGCGCTCGCGGCGCGCGTCCTCGGCCGCCCGGACTCCGGCGCCGCGCTCACGCAGCGGATCCGCACCGGGCTGTCGCGCGCCGAGGCGTCGCACCCGGCCGACGCGCCGCGCGTGCTGTTCGTCTACGCCCGCGGCGCCGGGATGGTGAGCGTCTTCGGGACCGGCACGGCGGCCGAGACGACGCTCGGCCTCGCCGGCGCGCAGAACGCCGTGACGAGCTTCCCCGGCCTGCGTCCGCTGACCGCCGAGGCCGTCGCCGAGGCCGCGCCGGACGCCATCGTGATCCCCGAGAAGAGCTTCCAGAGCCTCGGCGGGATCGACGGCCTGCTCCGACAGCCGGGCCTCGCGCAGACGCCCGCCGGGCGCGCGCGCCGCGTGATCGCCGTGGACGATGCGCTCGTGCTCGGCCTCGGGCCGCGCCTCGCCGAGGGCGTCGCCGCCCTCCAGGCCGGGCTGCGCTGATGGACAGCGGACGGGTCGTGGACGATGGACGATGGACGGTGGACGAGGTGCGTCTCGCCGACCGCCTCGCCGCGCCCGCGATTCCGTCGTCCCCCGCCCCCCGTCCCTCGTCCATCCCGGCGTACGCGTCGCGCCGGGCGCGGCGGGTCCGCCTCGTCCTGACGGCGCTCGCGGGCCTGGCCGGCGCGGGCGTGGTCGCCGGCGTCGCCGTCGGGGCGGTCGAGATCCCGCCGTCGGCGCTCGCGGCGTCCCTCGCCGGACGGCTGGGCGTGGACGCGCCGTGGGCGATCACCGACCAGCAGGAGGCCGTGCTGTGGGCGATCCGCCTGCCGCGCGTCGCGCTTGGGCTGGTCGTCGGCGCCGGGCTGGCCGTCTCGGGCGCGCTGATGCAGGGGCTGTTCCGCAACCCGCTGGCCGACCCCGGGCTGGTGGGCGTCTCGGCGGGCGCCGCGCTCGGCGCCGCGCTCGCCATCGTCGCCGGCGCGACCGTCGGCGGCGCCGACGTGCTGGGTCCGGCCCTCGTCGCCGCGAGCGCCTTCGCGGGCGGGCTCACGACGACGCTGCTCGTCTACCGCCTCGCCACGCGCGACGGGCGCACGTCGGTCCCGACGATGCTGCTCGCCGGGATCGCCGTCAACGCGCTGTGCGGCGCGGGCGTCGGCGCGCTCGTCCTCTTCGCCGACGACGGGCAGTTGCGCGACCTCACGTTCTGGACGCTCGGCAGCCTCGGCGGCGCCACGTGGGGCGCGCTGGCCGTCGCCGTCCCGCTCGTCGGCGCCGTGATCGTCGCTGCGCCTCGCCTCGCCGGCGCGCTCAACGCGCTGCTGCTCGGCGAGAGCGAGGCGCGCCACCTCGGCGTGCGCGTTGAGCGCGTCAAGCGGATCGTCGTCGCGCTCGCGGCCGTGGCCGTCGGCGCGACGACGGCCGTCGCCGGCCTCGTCGGCTTCATCGGGCTCGTGGCGCCGCACCTCGTGCGGCTCGTCCTCGGCCCCGACCACCGGGCGCTGCTGCCGGCGAGCGCGCTCGCGGGCGCGGCCCTCGTCGCCGGCGCCGACCTCGCGGCGCGCGTCCTGCTCGCGCCCGCCGAGATCCCGATCGGGATCGTGACCGCCGCCACCGGCGCGCCGGTCTTCCTCTGGCTGCTCCTCCACCGCCAGGGCGAGGGGTGAGGAGCGAGAGAGCTCTCGCTCGCCGCCCACACGCCCCCACGCTCTCTCTCCCCCACGCACCGATGCTCGCGCTGCACGACGTGACGGTCCGCGCCGGACGCGCGACGCTGCTCGACGGGCTCTCGCTGCACGTCGCGCCGGGCGAGGTGGTGGCCGTCGTCGGCGCCAACGGCGCGGGCAAGACGACGGCGCTCCGCGTGCTCGCCGGCGAGCGCCGCCCCGACGGCGGGCGCGCGACGCTCGGGGCCGGCGACGCGGCGCGCGACCTCGGCGCGCTCGCGCCCGACGCCCTCGCACGGCGCCGCGCCGTGCTGCCGCAGCGCGCCACGCTCGCGTTCGACTTCGCGGTGCTCGACGTGGTGTTGCTCGGGCGGATGCCGCATGCTGCCGGCCGCGCGGCCGACCACGCGAGCGCCGCCCGCGCGATGGAGCGCGCCGACGTGGCCCACCTCGCCGAGCGCCGCTACGGGACGCTCTCCGGCGGCGAGCAGCAGCGGGTCCACCTCGCGCGCGCCCTCGCCCAGCTCGACGCGCCCGCCCACGACGTCGCCGGCGACGCGCGCTACCTGCTGCTCGACGAGCCGACGAGCGCGCTCGACCTCGCGCACCAGCACACCGTGCTGGAGGTCGCGCGGCGCGAGGCCGAGGCCGGCGCCGGCGTCCTCGCCGTGCTCCACGACCTCAACCACGCCGCCCAGTACGCCGACCGCGTGGCCGTCCTCGCCGGCGGACGCCTCGTCGCCTGCGGCCCGCCGCGCGAGGTGCTCACGCCGGCGGTCGTCCGCTGCGCGTTCGGCATCACCGTGATGGTGACCGACCACCCGTGCCTCGCGTGCCCGCTCGTCGTCCCCGTCGGCGCCGGCGCGGCCGCCGAGGTCGAACTCCCGCTTCCCGTGTTGTAGTGCCAGTGGCCAGTACGCCGCCTCTCGGCGGCGGCCAGTCGCCAGTGGCAGACTCTCTCTGCGGCCGCTCCGCTTCTCGCCTTCCGCCTTCTTCCGATGACCGACACCCTGACCGCTTCTCTCGCCGACCGCTTCGCGGCCTACCGCGCCGCCGAGCCCAAGGCGCGCATCCGCTCCGCCGCCGCCGCGCTCGGCGCCTCCGAGGCCGAGCTCGTCGCCACCGGCGTCGACGGCCCCGCCGTCCCGCTGCGCGCCGAGTGGGGCGCGATCCTCCAGAGCCTCGAGGCGCTCGGGCCGGTGATGGCGCTCACGCGCAACGACGCGTGCGTCCACGAGAAGCACGGCGTCTACCGCAACGTCGAGGTCGGCCCGCACGCGAGCCTCGTGCTCGACGAGCAGATCGACCTGCGGATCTTCCTCTCGCAGTGGGCGGTCGGGTTCGCCGTCGAGCACGGCGGGCGCGCGAGCCTCCAGTTCTTCGACCGCCACGGCGACGCCGTCCACAAGGTGTTCGTCACGCCGGCGACCGACCGCGCGGCGTACGACGCCCTCGTCGCCCGCTTCGCGGAGTCCGGCGGCGACGGCGCCCCGGCACTGCCCGCGGTCACGGCACGTCCCGAGCCCGCCGCGCCGAAGGCCGACGACGAGATCGACGCCGACGGCTTCCTCGCGGCGTGGGACGCCCTCCAGGACACGCACGACTTCTTCCCGCTGATGCGGCGCTTCGGTGTGGCGCGCACGCAGGCGCTGCGCCTCGCCGAGGGGCGGTGGACCGAGCGCGTCCCGACGACCACCGCGCGCGCCGTGCTCGACGCCGCCGCCGCGAGCGGGACGCCCATCATGGTGTTCGTCGGCAACCCCGGCTGCATCCAGATCCACTCCGGTCCCGTCGAGCGCCTCGCCGAATACGGCCCGTGGTACAACGTCCTCGATGAGCCCGGCGCCGACGGCACCGGCGGCTTCAACCTCCACCTCGACGAGACGCGCATCGCCGACGCGTGGGTGGTCGTCAAGCCGACCGAGGACGGCGACGTGACGGCCGTCGAGTGCTTCGACGCCGCCGGCGAGCAGATCGTCCAGTTCTTCGGCAAGCGCAAGCCGGGCATCCCCGAGTTGCAGGCGTGGCGCGACCTCGTGCGCGCGCTGCCGCGCGCCTGACGGCCGGCGGGAGGTCGGGCGCCGGATGAACCGGGCCGGCGGGCGGGCGTGAGACGCGAGCGCCCGCCCGCCCGCCATGCCCGACCTCGCCGCCCTGCCGCCGGCCCTGTACTGGCTGATCCCGCTCGCCTACGCCGCCGGCATCGGGACCGCGCTCGACGCCGTGATGCGCGCGCGGACGCCCCAGGGCGGCACGGCGTGGGTCTTCGCGCTGATCGCCTTCCCGGTCGTCACGCTCCCGCTCTACTGGATCTTCGGGCGCTCGCGCTTCGACGACTACACCGAGCGCATGAAGGCGTTCGACGAGGCCACCGGCGACCTGCTCGCCGAGGCCCGCGCCTGCGCCATCGGGCGGACCGTCGTCACGCCCGCCCTGTCGGGCCTCGACGCCGACACCGAGGGCAGCGTCGGCGCCGCGACCCTCGCGCGCGTGGGCGACCTCGTGCCGGCGACCGCCGGGCCGGGACCGGCCGAGTCCACCGGCACCGTGCCGACGAGCCGCGAGGAGGGCGACGACATCGCGTTCTCGACGATGTCCACGCTGCCGTTCACGTCCGGCAACGAGGCCCATGTGCTGGTGGACGGCGACGCGACGTTCGACGCGCTGTTCGCCGCCGTGGACCGCGCCGAGCGCTACGTCTTCGTCCAGTTCTACACCGTCCGCGACGACCGCATCGGGCGGGCGTTCGCCGAGCGGGTGGAAGCCGCTGCTGCACGCGGCGTGCGCGTCTGCTTCCTCTACGACGGCATCGGCTCGCTCGGCCTCCCGCGCGCGTTCCCGCGTCGGCTCGAGCGCGCCGGCGTCGAGGTGGGCGTCTTCACCGGCCCGCGCTCGTGGCTCAAGAAGCTGCGCCTCAACTTCCGCAACCACCGCAAGATCACGGTGGTGGACGGCCGCGAGGCGTTCGTCGGCGGCCTCAACCTCGGCGACGAGTACCTCGGGCGCGACCCGACGCTGTCGCCGTGGCGCGACACGCACCTCCACGTGCGCGGACCGTCGGTGCAGGGCCTCCAGCTCTCGTTCGTGCGCGACTGGTACTACGCCACCCGCCGGTTCGCCGACGCCGAGTGGACGCCCACGCTCGCGGCGGCCGACCAGCACGCGATGATCCTCGCCTCTGGCCCGGCCGACGAGATCGAGACGTGCGGCCTGCTCTTCGCGCACGCCATCGAGAGCGCCGAGCGGCGGCTGTGGATCGCCACGCCCTACTTCGTGCCCGACGGGCGCGTCCTCGGCGCGCTCCAGCTCGCCGCGCTGCGCGGCGTGGATGTCCGGCTGATCGTGCCCGCCCAGAGCGACAGCGTGCTGTTCAAGTACGTGCCCTACGCGTTCATCGACGACGTCGAGTGCGTCGGAGTCAAGGTCTACCTCCACCGCCCGGGCTTCATGCATCAGAAGGTGGTGCTGGTGGACGACACCTACGGCCTCGTCGGGACTGCCAACTTCGACAACCGCTCGTTCCGCCTCAACTTCGAGGCGACGGCCGTCGTCCGCGACGCCGACTTCTGCGCGGAGCTGGACGCGATGCTGCGCGCCGACCTCGCGCAGGCGACGCCGTTCACCGGCGCCGACCTCGCCGCGAAGCCGTGGTGGTTCCGCTTCGCCGCGCAGGCCACGCACCTGCTCGCGCCGGTGCTCTGACGGTCGGCCCGCTGCGGGATGGTCGTCAGGAACGGCTTGGCGAAGGAACGCGACGCCGAGGCCGAGCGAGACGGTTCGCCGCAAGCCGCGCGACCACGTAGCGACGGCGCACCGAGCCGGTGCATCGGCGATGCCGCACGACGCGGTGGCGCCCCGTCGTGGCCGGTCGAAGGCCGCGATCGTCCGTTCGCCTAACCGTCTCTCAGAGCACGATCTCTACAACAGAGACACCACCATACCGATGGCAAGCCGTTGCCGGAGCTGCACCCGGTCCAGGATGTCGGCATCGTAGAGCGCGCCGCCGTCCAGCGTGACGTTGAGCAGCGAGTTGACGCGCATCAGGACCGTCGCCTCGGCCGCGAGGTCCGGCGCCGCATTGCCGACCTGGTTAAAGGCCTGGAACGCGAGCAGGCGGCTGCGCAGCGACACGTTCTCGGCGAGCGGGCGCTCCAGACGCACCTCGGCGTCGAGGCCGGCCTGGATGCGCAGCGTCTCGTCGGGCGCGTTGCCATAGACCGGCCGCAGGCGCGCGATGCTCACGAGCGTCTCCTTGACGCCGAGGCCCGCACGAGCCACGAGGCCACCACCGGGGCGGGCCGTCACGCCGAGCGACTGCGTGAAGTACGCCGGCGCGGCGAACTGCGACACGCGCAGCGGCGAGCCAGGCGTGATCGTCAGCGTCGGGTAGCGCGCCGGGTCGGGCGCGAAGTCGAAGCCGGGCGCGAACTGGCTCTGCGCCGAGAACGCCGCCGTCGGGTGGAGCAGGCCCTCCGTGCGGCGCTCGGCGGTGAAGCCGTAGCGCAGCAGGTCGTCGGCCTTGCGGACGGCCAGCGTGTCCTGCTGTACGACGCTCAGCGCGGCGCGCACGTCGTGGTGGAGGCGGATGCGGCCGGCGAGACGGTCGAAGGCGCCGTCCACGAGCGCGCCGGCAGCGAGGGCGTTGATCCCGCCCTGCTGCCAGTCGCGATAGGCGGCCTGCGAAGCCTGCAGCGAGCCGTCCAGGCGGTTGACCCAGCCGTCTTCGACCGTGAGCGTGTCGGCCTCCTGAGCGAGGGCGGGGGCGGTGGCCAGGAGGGCGAGAGCGACGAGCGAAACGCAGAATCGCATCGGCACAAGGGATGGTGTTCTCTCAGCTTACGCACGACGCTCCGGACAAACACAAGCCTCGCCGCCGCACGGCCGTTGAGCCGACTCCGCCTGCCCGGCCCGTCCGGTAGCTTGCCGCGTGGATCTCGCCCTCGCCGCCCCGCCCGCCCTCCTCGCGCTGTGCGCGCTGGCCGCCGCCGCGCTCGCGGCGTGGAGCTACGCGCGCAGCACGCCGCGCGTGACCGGATGGCGGCGCGCCGTCCTCACCGGCCTGCGGTTCGCGGCCCTCTTCCTCGTCCTGCTGCTGCTCTTCGAGCCGGCGTGGACGCGCGTCACCGAGCGCCGCGAGGCGCCGCTCGTGGCCGTCCTCGTGGACGCGAGCCAGAGCCTCACGCTCGGCGCCGGCGGCGCGCCGCCGGCGGCCCTCGTGCGCGCCGCCGTGGCCGACCTGCCGGCCGACGACGCGCTGCGCCTCTACACGTTCGCCGGCGAGGCCGTCCCGCGCGGGAGCCGCGTCGCGCCCGACAGCCTCGCCTTCAGCGGCGACCGGACCGACATCGCCGGCGCGCTCGCCCGCGTCGAGGCCGACTTCGCGGGGCGCAACCTGCGCGCCGTGCTGCTGGTCTCGGACGGGCGCGTGACAGCCGGACGCAACCCGGCCTACCTCGCCGAGCGCTTCCCGGTGCCCGTCTTCACGACCGTCGCCGGCGACAGCCTCACGTCGCGCGACGTGCGCGTCGCGCGCGTCGCCACCAACGACGTCGCCTTCGCCGGCGCGCCGCTGCCCGTGCAGGCCGGCATCCGCGCCGCCGGACTCGCCGGACGCTCCGCCACCGTCACGCTCTCGGAGGGCGGGCGCGCGCTCACGTCGCAGACCGTCACGCTCCCCGCCGACGGCGCCGAGGCGACCGTCGACTTCACGGTGACGCCCGCCGTGCCGGGGCTCCGCCGCTACACCGTCTCCGTCGGCGGCGCCGGCGAGGAGGCCACGACCCGCAACAACGCCCGCAGCGCCGACGTGCGCGTCGTGGCCGACCGCCGGCGCGTGCTCGTCGTCGGCGCGGCGCCCTCGCCGGACCTCGCCGCGCTCCGCGCCAGCCTCGACGCCGACCGCTCGCTCGACGTGACGGTCCGCACCCAGCGCGCGCCGGGCCTCTACTACGAGGGGCCGCTCCCCGAGCCCGGCGGCTTCGACCTGCTCGTCCTCGCCGGCTACCCCGGCCGCGCGGCGACGGACGCCGACATCGGGCGGCTCTCGGCCGCCGCGGTGCGCGGCCTGCCGGTCCTCTTCGTGCTGACGCAGCAGACCGACCTCGTGCGCCTCGGCGCCGGCTTCGGCGGCGTGCTGCCGGCCGCGCCGACGGCGGTCCGCCCCGGCTTCGTCGAGGGCACGGCCGCGCCGACGTCGGCCGGCGAGGCGCATCCGGTGCTGGACGCCCTCGGCGTGCCGCCGGCACGCCTCGGCGCGCTGCCGCCCCTGGGCGTCAGCCTCGCGCGGTGGACCCTCCAGCCCGGCGCCGTCGCGCTCGCAACCGTCCGCCGCGGCGGGACCGACACCGGCGCGCCGCTGATCGCCGTGCGCCAGAGCGGGGCGGTCCGCTCGGCGGCGCTGCTCGGCGCCGGCTCGTGGCGCTGGCGCACGCTCCCCGACGACCTCGGCGACCTGCGGCCCGTCCACAGCGCGCTGGTGGACCGGACGGTCCGCTGGACGACCTCGACGCGCGACCGCCGGCCCGTGCGGGTCCGCGCCGACCAGGCGCTCTTCGGCGAGCGGGAGCGCGTGACGTTCACGGGGCAGGTCTATGGCGAGAACCTCGCGCCGGTGGCCGACGCGACGATCCGCCTGAGCGTGCGCGGCCCGCGCGGCGCACTCCCGCCGGCGACGATGCGTCCGCTGGGCAACGGACGCTACGCCGCCGACCTCGGTCCGCAGCCGCCGGGCGCGTACACGTTCACGGCCGAGGCCACGCGCGGCGGTGCCCGCCTCGGCTCCGACGCCGGGCGGTTCGCCGTCGGCCAGCTCAGCGTCGAGTTCCGCGAGCCGGGCGCCGACCCCGGCCTGATGCGGCAGGTCGCGCTCCGCTCGGGCGGTGCCGTCGTACCGATCGACAGTGTGGGGGCGTTCGTGCGCGAGCTGCGCGCGCGGGGCGACCTCGCGGAGCGTCCGTTCACGCGGCGCGACGAGACGCCGCTGCTGGGTCTGCCGTGGCTGCTCGCGCTGGCCGTCGCGCTGCTCGCTGCCGAATGGGTCGTCCGCAAGCGCGCGGGCATGGTGTAGGGCCAGCGGCCAGCAGGGAGCGGCCAGCGGGGGATGACCGGCCGAGCGTCAGTGCTCGATTGAAGCCCCCTGCTCCCCGCTCCCCGCTCTCCGCTCCCAGCCATAGGCCGCTCTCATCCGCTCCAGGATCGCGTCGGTCGTGCGGTCGGCGATGGCATAGACGCGCTCGAAGCCGGCGTCGCCGCCGTAGTACGGGTCGGGCACCGACAGGCCGTCGGGACCGCCGTCGGGCTCGGGGTCGAACTCGCGGAAGAGGCGGACGCGCGTCCCGTGGTCACCGTCGGGGTCGAGCGCGAGCGTGTCGTGGAGGTTGTCGCGGTCCATCACGAACACGTGGTCGTAGTACGCGAGGTCGGCCGCTGAGAGCTGACGTGCGCGCAGCGGCGAGAGGTCCACGCCGTATCGGGCCGCCGTGGCCGACATCCGGCGGTCCGGCGCGGCGCCGACGTGCCAGCTGCCCGTCCCGGCGGAGTCGACCTCGACGCGGTCGGCCAGCCCGGCCGCCGTCACCTTGGCCTGGAAGAGGCCCTCGGCGAGCGGGCTCCGGCAGATGTTGCCGAGGCAGACGAACAGCACGCGGACGGGGGGCTGGAGAGCAGACGACATGGGACAGACGCAGGCGAGAGAGCAACCCGAAGATCCGTCTGCCGTCTGCCTCCTGCCGGTGGCCCCGGCCGATGGAACCCATTCTCCATCGTCCGTCGTCCACCGTCCATCGTCCGTTCCACTACCTTCGACCGTCTCGCCCCGCGACTTATGGAAGCCCGATCGCACACGCCCGGCCCGCTGCTCGCCACCATCGAGAGCCCCGCCGACGTGCGCGCCCTGCCGGTGGACCGGCTGCCGCAGCTGTGCGACGAGTTGCGCGATTACATCGTCGACATCGTGTCGGTCCACGGCGGCCACTTCGGCGCCAGCCTCGGCGTCGTCGAGCTGACCGTCGCGCTGCACTGGGCGTTCGAGACGCCCGAGGACCAGCTCGTGTGGGACGTCGGGCACCAGGCCTACGGACACAAGATCCTCACCGGCCGGCGCGACGTGTTCCACACCAACCGCAAGTACGGCGGCCTGAGCGGCTTCCCGAAGCGGAGCGAGAGCCCGTACGACACGTTCGGCGTCGGCCACGCGAGCACCAGCATCTCGGCGGCGCTCGGGATGGCCGCGGCGCGCGACCTCGCCGGCACCGGCCGGCGTGTCGCCGCCGTCATCGGTGACGGCTCGATGACCGGCGGACTCGCCTTCGAGGGCCTCAACCACGCCGGCGTCGCCAACACCGACCTGCTCGTCGTCCTCAACGACAACCGCATCTCGATCGACCCCAACGTCGGCGCGCTGCACGAGTACCTCGCCAAGGTGAGCGCGTCGGGCTCGTGGAACGCCCTCAAGGGCGAGGTGTGGGACCTGTTCGAGAAAATGCGCGGCCTCGGCGGCGGGCACCTCCAGCGGCTCGTCGCCAAGCTGGAAGACGGCGTCAAGGCGGTGCTCACGCCGGGGATGCTCTTCGAAGCGCTCGGCTTCCGCTACATCGGCCCCGTGGACGGGCACGACGTGGTCGAGCTCGCAAAGCACCTCAAGAAGCTGCGCGCGCTGCCCGGTCCGATCCTGCTCCACACGCTGACGGTCAAGGGCAAGGGCTTCGCGCCGGCCGAGGCCGACCAGGTGACGTGGCACGCGCAGTCGAGCCCGTTCGACAAGGTCACCGGCCAGCGCGTCGGCGCGGCGCCGGCGCCGGCCGGACCCAAGAAGCCGCTCTGGCAGGCCGTCTTCGGCGACGCCATCATCGAGCTCGCCGAGCAGGACCCGCGCGTCGTCGGCATCACGGCCGCGATGCCGTCGGGCACAAGCCTCAACAAGATGATGGCCGCGATGCCGGACCGCGCGTTCGACGTCGGCATCGCCGAGATGCACGCCGTGGTGTTCGCCGCCGGCCTCGCCACGCAGGGCATGCGCCCCTTCGCGGCGATCTACAGCACGTTCCTCCAGCGCGCCTACGACGGCGTCGTGCACGACGTCGCGCTCCAGAAGCTGCCGGTGGTTTTCTGCATGGACCGTGCGGGCGTCGCCGGTGCCGACGGCCCCACGCACCACGGCGCGCTCGACGTGCCCTACATGCGCTGCGTGCCGGGCCTCGTCGTGGCCGCTCCGCTGGACGAGCAGGACCTGCGCGACCTCATGTTCACGGCGCTCCAGCACGACGGGCCGTTCGCGATCCGCTACCCGCGCGGCGAGGCCACCGGCATGGCCCTGCGCGACAGCTTCGAGGCGATCCCCGTCGGCACCGGCCGGCGCGTCACGGACGGCTCGGACGTGGCGGTCGTCTCCTACGGCGCCATCGGTGGGTACGTGGAGGAGGCACGCGAGCGGCTCGCCGCCGACGGCATCTCGGTGGCCCACTACGACCTGCGCTTCATCAAGCCGCTCGACGAGGCGATGCTCACGGAGGTCTTCGAGCGTTTCGACCGCATCGTGACGCTGGAGGACGGCGTGCGCGACGGCGGCGCCGGCTCGGCAGTCCTGGAGTGGGCGGCGGATCGCGGCGTGCTCGGCGCCGCGCGCGTGACGCGCCTCGGGATGCCCGACCGCTACGTCGAGCACGGCTCGCAGCGGCAGCTGCACGACGAGATGGGCATCGGTCCGGACGGCATCGTCGCCGCCGTGCGCGCCCTCGTCGGCGACGATCTGGAGGTCGCCGGCGACGCGGAGCCGGCATGACGCGCGTCCTCCTCCTGCTCGCCGCGCTGGCGCCCGCCGCCTCGGCCCAGACGGGCCTCGCGAGCCTCGTCCCGTCCGTCGGCGCCCGGTGGGATGGAGTGGCCGCGACGCTCCCGCCGCCCGACTCCGGCGCGGTGGCCGACGGCACCGGCACGCTCCGGTGGACGGCCCCCGAGACCGAAGTCGCCGTCCTCTACGCCGTCGTCGAGCGCGGGACGCTGCGCCGTGTCGAGGTCACGTTCGCCGCGGGCACCGAGCCCGACCGGAGGATCGCCGACATGCTGCTCCAGCTCAAGGCGGCCGTCGGTCCGCCAGCGGCCCCGCCGTTCTTCACCGCGCAGCAGATGTTCGACGTCGCCGGCTCCGGCTGGATGGACCTCCGGGTGGACGCCGGACGGCGGCTCATGGTGTTTCGGCAGCCGACGGATCCGCCCCCGGCTGCGCCTCCGAGGGCGGTTCCGCCTCCCCCACCGCCCCCGGCGCGCGTCAAGTGAGCATCCACGCCGCCTCCAGCACGCGGAGCGTGGCGACATAGAGGCCCGGCACCTCGCTCTCGCGCGGTCCGGCGACGTTGACGACCCCTCCCGCGCCGAAGCCGACGATGCGCGCGACCGTGTCGGCCGTACGCGGGTCGACGACGAGCACCGGGCGCCCGAGCGCGAGGGCGTGACCGAGCGCGAGCACCGTCCCGCCGCCGACGGGAAGCGGCGCGAGCACGAGTAGCGCGTCGGCGTCTGCCACGTTACGGCGCGTGCGCTCGGCAGGATCGGCGGACGCC
>Ga0209053_1000486_pt1 | contig 27134 bp, 27 predicted proteins | sample EBPBio152010_DNA_FD_185864 | JGI IMG/M metagenome (GOLD analysis project Ga0209053, IMG submission 185864) | Wastewater treatment Type I Accumulibacter community from EBPR Bioreactor in Madison, WI, USA - Reactor 1_7/15/2010_ DNA (SPAdes)... | ecosystem: Engineered > Bioreactor > EBPR >... | reverse complement strand
CGTCGCGTCGGTGGACCGCCGGCGCGTCCAGCAGGCGCTCGCCAACCTCGTGGACAACGCCGTCAAGTACACCCCGCCCGGCGGGCGCGTCCACATCACGGCCGGCGTCGGCGCCGAGCCTGCCCCCGCGCAGGCGGCGGGGCGCGCGTGGATCGCCGTGGACGACACCGGGCCGGGCGTCCCGCCGGCCGACCGCGAGCGCATCTGGGAGCGCCTCTACCGGGGCGACGAGAGCCGATCCGAGCGCGGCCTCGGGCTGGGCCTGTCGGTCGTCCGCGCCGTCGCCGAGGCGCACGGAGGCACCGCGACGGTGGGCGACGCGCCCGCCGGCGGCGCCCGGTTCGTGGTGACGCTGGGGTAAGCGAGGAGGCGTGTAAGAATGGAAGCGTGTAAGCAGGAGCGCTGGCCGAAGCTCCTGCTTACACGCCTACACGCCTCCTCTCCTACACGCCTCCTCTCATACACGCGTTCACCCCGTCAGCATCACCTTGCCCCAGCGGCCGGGGGCGGTGGCGGCGCCGACGGCCTCGCGCGCGTCCGCGAGGTCGAACGCGGCCTCGACCGGCAGGTCGAACACGCCGTCGGCGGCGAACGACGCGACGTGCGCCACGGCCGCCCGCACCACGCTGACCGGCGACTCCTTCACCCAGCGCGAACGCCAGAGACCCTGCACCGTCGCCCGCCGGTAGAGCAGCGCCGACGGCGGGACCGGCAGTGGCTGCCGCGAGAGCGCGCCGTAGACGACGTGCGTCCCGCCATCGGCCAGCGCCGAGAGCGCGAGCGCGCCCGCCTCGCCGGTGACGGCGTCGAACACGACGCGTGCGCCGTCCGCGCCGACGGCGTCGGACAGCTCGGTGCGTGCCGCCGGCGTGTCGGCGTCGGCCACGACGACCGTCGCGCCCAGCGCCGCGAGGCGGTCGGCGTGCACGCCCGAGCGCACGACGTGGACGCTCCGCGCGCCGCGCTGCCGTGCGATCGCGAGCACCGCGCGGGCGACGGTCGACGCGCCGGCGGTCTGGACGACCGTGTCGCCCTCGGCCAGCCGCACCGCCTCGGCGAGCAGCAGCGCCGTCAGCGGGTTGACGACGAGCTGCGCGGCCGTCGCGTCGTCCACGGCGTCGGGCACCGGCAGCGCGAGGTCGGCCGGCAGCACGACCTGCTCCTGCCACGTCGGCGCGTCGCCCAGCTTGACGACGCGCGTCCCGACGGCGAGCCCGACCACGCCGTCCCCGACGGCGTCGATCACGCCCGCGCCCTCGTTGCCGCCGACGGCCGGCAGCGCGCGCAGCGCGCCGTACGTGCCGGCGACGGCCGAGAGGTCGGACGGGTGGACCGGCCGGTGCGTGAGCCGCACGCGCACCTCGCCGGGTCCGGGCGCGGGCGCCGGCACGTCGTCGAGGCCGAGCACGTCGGCCGGACGTCCGTGGGCGTGGAAGCGGAGGGCGCGCATGGAGAAGCGTGGAGGCGTGGAGGCGTGTAAGCGGGAGCGCTGGCCGAGGCTCCCGCCTACCCGCTTCCTTTCCTACGCTGTTTCTCGCCGCCACCGACGGGCGAGGACGGACGCCGCGACGGTGCCGATGAGGAGCGCGGCGGGCGCGACGAGCAGCGCGCTGGTGAAGAAGGCGCCGTAGCTCATCCGCCCCGAGTCGCCGAGGCCGGCGGCGGCGACGCCCGAGACGGCGAGCGCGAGCGCGGCCAGCGCGCCGCCGGCGAGGGCGACGAGGAGCACGAGCCACCGGCGGCGCAGGCGCGACGCGAGCCGTCCGGCGCCGACGACGGCGAGAATCGCGCCGGCGAGCCCGGCGAGGCGGATCGGGAGGCGCCCCGCCGGCTCCGGCGCGCGCGCCGAGACCGTCAGCACGTCGCCGGGGACGCCGCGGAACTGCCCGACGAGCGCCGTGCGTCCGTCCACCGTCTCGCGGCGCAGCGGGAGCGACGCCGCGACGTCCCAGCCGAGCGGCGCGATCACCTGCACGTCCAGCACGCCGAAGCCCGCCCAGAAGCGCGCCGGCGCGAGGCTGTAGCCGACCTGCCACGTCCGCATCGGGTGCGTGCCGGGGTCGTAGGAGCCCGCCTCTACGCGGTAGCGCACGCGCACGACGTGCTGCCCCGGCGGGACGTCCAGCGTGAACGCCAGCCCGCGCACGGGCCAGCGGATCGTCTCGAACGGGAGCGGCTCGGCGGCGCCGTCCCGCGTCGGCAGCGGCGGCGTCGTGGTGGCGACGCGCCACGCCTCGGGCACGGCCAGCGAGTCCACCCACCGGGCGGCCACCGGCGTGCCGTCGAGCCAGACCTGCGCCGCGTCGGGGTCGTCGCCGAGGGCGACGAACGAGAGCGGCACACGCTGCACGCCGCCCGGCTCGGCGTTGACGATCGTGTACTCGGCCTCGACGAGCGCCGTCCGCGCGCCGCCGCGCGTGGCGAGCGGACGGAGGTCCAGCACCAGCCGCTCGTGGAGCACCGTCAGGCCGACGAGCGCCGCCGGCGGCTCGCCGGCCGGCGCGCCGGGCTGCGTCGGGGCCGCCATGTTGGCGCGCGCTGCCGGCGCGAGCGCGGCGAGCGCGAGCAGGAGCGCGAGGCGCGTCACGTTCCCGGCGCGGGCTCCGGCGCCGCGCCGGGGAGGCGCGGGATGCCGTCGGCGGGGCCGTCGGTGCCCGGCGCGGCGCCGCACGCCGCGAGCAGGCGCGCGCGCGCCTCGGGCAGCGACAGCCGCACGGCGTGGACGGCCATCGGGATCTCGGCGGCCTCGGCGGGCCACTCCATCCAGCGGTCCGGCGGGATGTAGCGGAAGACCGACTCGCCGGTCCGCACCGGCCCCTCGAAGACGGCCGTCGGCACGAGCGGGCCGCTCATGTCGAGCGGCGTCATCACGGTGTAGCCGTCGCGCAGCGTGCGCGCGACGAGCGTCATGCAGCCGTCGCGCCGCTGGTAGAGGACGTGGGCCTCGTAGGCGCCGGCCGCCGAGCCGCCGCCGAGGACGCTGCCCAGCCGTCCGCAGCCGGCGAGCGGCAGGAGCGCGGCGACGAGGAGGGCGAGGCGCATCGGGGCGTGGGGAAGGTGGAGCGGCGGGGCTCACACGCGCTCCCACGCGCCCCGGCTCCCGCGCTCAGACGTGGCGCTCGGCGTGGTAGGACGAGCGCACCAGCGGCCCGCTCTCGACGTGCCCGATGCCGAGCGCCTCGCCCTGCTGCTTGTACCACGCGAACGTGTCCGGGTGGACGAACTCCTCGACCGGCAGGTGGTGCTTCGTCGGCTGGAGGTACTGGCCGATGGTCATCACGTCCACGCCGTGCGCGGCGAAGTCGGCCATGAGGCTGACGACCTCGTCGGGCGTCTCGCCGAGGCCGACCATGATGCCGCTCTTGGTGCGGAGGCCGAACTCGTCCTTCGCCATCTTCAGCACGTCGAGCGAGCGCTGGTAGTCGGCCTGCGGGCGCACGCGGCGGTAGAGGCGCGGGACGGTCTCGACGTTGTGGTTGAGGACCTCCGGCTGCGCCTCGAAGACGGTCTGGAGCGCCGGGCGCAGGCCGCGCATGTCCGGGATCAGGACCTCGATCGTCTGGTCCTGCGCGTGGACGAGGCGGATCGTCTCGGCGAAGATCGGCGCGCCGCCGTCCTCGCGGTCGTCGCGGTTGATGCTCGTGACGACGACGTGGCTCAGGCCCATCAGGCGGGCGGCCTCGGCGACGCGGCGCGGCTCGTCGTAGTCGAGGTCCTTCTGCTCGGGGCGGCCGGTGAGGACCGCGCAGAACGAGCAGCCGCGCGTGCAGACGTTGCCGAGGATCATGAACGTCGCCGTGCCGGCGCTCCAGCACTCGCCCATGTTGGGGCAGCGGGCCGACGAGCAGACGGTGTGCAGGTCGTGCTCCTGGATCGTCCGGGTGACGGCCGCGAACGTGTCGCCGTACGGCAGCTTGGCGCGCAGCCACGGCGGGCGCTGGCCGGGGCGGTTGGCGACCGCCGGCGCGCTCATCACGGGAAGCTCCAGCGCCATGCCGTCGCCCGCGCCGTCGCCGGCGAGCAGGTCGGCGCCGGGCGCGGCGGCCTTCAGGGCGACGTCGCCGGGGCGGAGCGGGGCGGGAGAGTCGGGCATCGGAGGCAGCGGCAGATGCGAAAAGGTACGGAGCGGCCGGCGGCGAGCGCCGGGGCAGACCCCGCGCCGTCGCGCCGGGATCCGCGCCGTTTGCTCCCGGTCGCCTTCCGGTATCTTGGGGCTCCACGTCCCGTTGCGGCCGAGCGGCCGACCCGAAATGCAGATCCTCCAGACGCGCGCCGGCCTGCCCGACCCCCGCCACGTCCACGACATCCTCGACCGGCACATGCTGGCCGACGGCTACCCGATGGTGCTCGACATGCAGGCCAGCCAGGGCGGCCGGCTCGTCGACGCCGTCACCGGCCGCTCGTACGTGGACCTCTTCACGTTCTACGCCTCCAACCCGCTCGGGATGAACCACCCGGCGCTCGTGGGCGACGGGCCCGGCGCCGCCGACTTCCGCGAGCGACTGATGGACGCGGCGATCAACAAGGTCGCCAACTCGGACGTCTACACGCCCCACATGGCGCGCTTCGTCGAGACGTTCTCGCGCGTCGGCATCCCCGAGGAGCTGCCCTACGCGTTCTTCGTCGCCGGCGGCGCGCTCGCCGTCGAGAACGCCCTCAAGACGGCGTTCGACTGGAAGGTGCGCCACAACCGCGCCGCCGGCCGCTGCGCGCCCGACGGCCACCTCGGCCAGCAGGTGCTCCACTTCCGCGAGGCCTTCCACGGGCGCTCCGGCTACACGCTCTCGCTGACGAACACCGACCCCACCAAGACGGACCTCTTCCCGAAGTTCGACTGGCCCCGCATCTCGACGCCCAAGATCCACGGCGGCGAGGGCACGGTCGAGGCGCGCGAGGCGCAGGCCATCGCCGAGGCCAAGGCGGCGTTCGCGGCGCACGGACACGACATCGCGGCCATCATCCTCGAGCCGATCCAGGCCGAGGGCGGCGACAACCACTTCCGCCCGGAGTTCTTCCAGGCCCTGCGCGACCTCGCCGACGAGAACGAGGCGCTGCTCATCTTCGACGAGGTCCAGACCGGCGTCGGCCTCACCGGCTCCTTCTGGGCGTGGCAGGGCATCGGCGTCACGCCGGACATCATCGCCTTCGGCAAGAAGACGCAGGTCTGCGGCATCCTCGCCGGCCGCCGCCTCGACGACGTGGACGACCACGTCTTCGAGACGTCGTCCCGCATCAACTCCACGTGGGGCGGCAACCTCGTCGACATGGTCCGCTTCGACCGCGTGCTGGAGGTCATCGAGGCCGACGACCTGCTCGCGCACGTCCGCGCCCAGGGCGCGCACCTCATGGACCGCCTCGACGCGCTCGCCGCGCGCCACGACGGCGTGACGAGCCCGCGCGGACGCGGCCTCATGTGCGCCTTCGACCTGCCGGACAAGGCCACGCGCGACGCGGTCGTCAACCGGACCTACGACCTCGGCGCCGTCGTCCTCGGCTGCGGGACGCGCTCGATCCGCTTCCGCCCGAGCCTCTGCGTCACGACCGAGGACCTCGACGCCGGGCTCGACCTCGTCGAGCAGGCCGTCGACGAGACGCTCGGCCGCTGACGCGCGCCGTGCCGGAGCTCCCGCCCGTCGCCGTCCGGATCCTCCGTCTCGGGGCCGGCGACGTCGGCCTCGCGCGCGCCACCTTCGGCGTCATGGCCGAGGCGTTCGAGGACGCGCCGGCGCCGCTCTCGGACGCCTACCTGAGCGACCTGCTCGCGCGGCCGGGCTTCTGGGCGTTCGCCGCGCTGGAGGGGGGCGCGCCCGTCGGCGGGCTGACGGCCCACACGCTTCCGATGACGCGGAGCGAGTCCGCCGAGCTGTTCATCTACGACCTCGCCGTGCACCCGGCGTGGCAGCGTCGCGGCGTCGGGCGCGCGCTCGTCGGCGCGGCACGCGACGCAGCGGCGGCCGAGGGCATCCGCGTCGCCTTCGTCCCGGCCGACGACGAGGACGACCATGCGGTCCGCTTCTACCGCGCGCTCGGTGGTGCGGGGGCGCCGGTGACTCTCTTCACGTTCGAGTAACCAACCCCGTGCCCGACCTCGCCCTGGCTCTCCGGGTGGCCGCCGTCGTCGGCGCCGGCGTCGTGTCGGGCCTGCTGTTCGCGTTCTCGCTCGTCGTGATGCGCGCGCTGCGCGAGCTGCCACCGGCCCACGGGATGCGGACCATGCAGCGCATCAACGTCCTCATCCTGACCCCGGCGTTCCTCATCGTCTTCGTCGGGACGGCCGCGCTGTGCGTGGGCATTCTCGCCGTGGAGGTCCGCGCATGGACGGCGCCCGGCGCGCTGTGGCGCGTCGCCGGCGCGGCGGCCTACCTCGTCGGGCCGCTCGGCGTGACGGCGGCGGTCAACGTCCCGCTCAACAACCGGCTGGCGAGCGTCCCGCCCGAGCGCGCCGGCGAGGCGTGGCCGCCGTACGTGGACACGTGGCTGCGCTGGAACCACGTGCGCACCGCGCTCGGAGTCGCCTCGACGGCGCTGCTGGCCGTCGGCCTCGCCACCAGCGTCCGGTAGCCGATGCCGACCATCTTCTCGCACGCTGTCGCGGCGCTCGCCGTCGGCCCCGCGCTCCCGCACGCCGTCCGCTCCCCCAGGCTGTGGGCGCTGGCGGCGTTCTGCGCCGTCGCGCCCGACCTCGACGTGGTCGCGTTCCGCTTCGGCATCCCGTACGAACACCCGCTCGGGCATCGGGGCGCGAGCCACTCGCTGGCGTTCGCCGCGCTGCTCGCGGCGGCGCTGGGATGGCTCTTCTACCGGCGGAGCGCGCACCGCGCGGCCGTCGGCGCCTTCCTGTTCGCGGCGACGGCCTCGCACGCGCTGCTGGACATGCTCACCGACGGCGGGCTCGGCGTGGCGCTCTTCGCGCCGGTCTCGAACGCGCGCCTGTTCTTCCCGTGGCGCCCCATCGAGGTGTCGCCCTTCGGGGCCGGCATCTGGAGCGCGCGCGGCGTGGAGGTGCTGCTGAGCGAGCTGGCGTGGGTGTGGGCGCCGTCGGCCGTGCTGGCGTTCGCGCTCCTCCTGTGGCGCCGCCGCCGGCGCGCCTGACATCGCACCCGCTATGCAGATCCGCCCCGAGCACCCCGACGACCGCGACGCCGTCCGCCGCGTGAACGAGGCCGCAGCGCGGGCAACCCTCGCCGCTGTTCGAACGCCGCAATCCCATGGCATCTCCACGCACCGTCGACGAGTACATCGCTTCCATGCCTGCGGAAGTCCAGCCCATTCTGGAGTCCGTCCGTGCCACCGTACGCGCGGCCGTTCCAGAGGCACAAGAACGGATCAGCTACGGCATGCCGGCCTACTTCCTGGGCCGGGCTCTCGTGTACTTCGGGGCGTTCAAGAAACATATCGGCTTCTACCCCCCAGTGCGCGCTGAGTCGCTGATGCCTCTTGTGGCCCGCTACGCCGGTCCGAAGGGCAACCTTCAGTTCCCGCTGTCCGAGCCGATGCCTCACGCGCTCATCACCGAGATCGTGCAGGCGAGGGTCGATGAAACACGCCCGCTCCCACCGGGCACGGCGTAGGCTCCTGGTTCTCGGCACCTCAGCGGAGTCCGAGGAGGCTCCGCGATCGGTGACGCCGGCTCCGACCGGCTCGCGGACACGTCGCGGCGCGATCTTGCGACCAGCCTACCGCGCCACGGCGAGCGTCCGCGTAGCCGTCCAGCCCGCGCCGTCGAGGCGGACGACGTAGAGGCCCGGCGCGAAGAGCGCCGTCGGCAGGCGCACGCGGTGGTCGCCGGCGGCGAGCGGGCCGTCGAGCACGCGCGCGACCTCGCGCCCGAGCACGTCCACCACCACGAGGCGCACCGCCTGCGCACGCTCCAGCGCGACGCGCACGGCGCTGTCGCCGGCGGCCGGCGACGGGAACGGCGCGCCGAGCGCCACGCCGGCGTCCGGCGGGGCGTCGAGCCCGACGAACGGCGCGGTCCCCTCCACCGCGCCGCTGTCGCACGCGTCGCCGCCGCCGTTGGGCGCGCCCGGCTCGTCGAGCTCGCGCGGGGCGCCGCGCTGGTCGGTGGCGGCACCCGCGCAGCGGCCGGCGTCGAGCGCCGGCGACGCGGCGAGCAGGAGGTGCGTCGGCGTCGGGCCGCCGTGGTCGCCCAGCGGCGAGAGGCCGGGCGCGAGCGGCGCGGCGGCGGTCCCGACGAGGTCGCCGCCGGCGTTGGGCGCGCCGGCGGGGAATTCCACAGAGAAGAAGCCGTTGACGCCGATCACGTTGCCCCCGAGCGACGTCGCCGTCCCGACGCCGAACGAGACGTCGGCCCACGCGGCGTCGCGCGCCGACGTGTTGCCGGCGACGATGGTGCTGCGGAGCGCGAGCGTGTGGTCGAACGAGATGCCGCCCCCGCCGCCGGTCGTGCCCGTGAGCGCGTTGCCGGTGACCGTCACGCCGGTGAGCGTGCTCGCGGCGAACGAGCCGATCTGGACGATCCCGCCGCCGCTGCTCTGGGCCGTGTTGCCGCTGACGGTGGACTGCTCCAGCGTGAACGTCGTCGCTGGCGCCGAGAAGCCGGCGACGAGGATCCCACCGCCGGCGCTCGTCGGCGCCGCGTTGCCGGCGACCGTCGAGTTCCGGATCGTGACCGTGCTGCCGCCGGAGACGCGCATCCCGCCGCCGCCGGACGGCCCCTCGGCGAGGTTGTCGAGCACCGCCACGCGGTCGAGCGTGCACGTGCCCTGCTCGGGCCCGTAGATGCCGCCCGCGCCGTTGGTGGACACGTTGTCGCGCACGACGAGGTCCTCGAAGACGCAGTGGTTGCCGCCGTTGACGAGGACCGCGCCGCCGGCGCTCGAGCGCCCGCGCTGGAGCGTGAGGCGCCGCAGCGTGATCGTCTCGCCGGCCGGGCTGGGGTCGAAGTCGACGAGGCGGAACGCGTCGGCGCCGTCCACCACCGCCCCGCCGCCGTCGAGGGTGAGCCCCTCGGTGATCGTCGGCAGGGCGGACGTCAGTGCGATGACGGTGCCGGACGCGAGGGCGATCGTGACCGTGTCGGCGCCCGAGCCGGCGGCGCACTCGCCGGCGGCGGCGCCCGACGGCGCGTCGGTGTTGGCCGCGACGATGGCCTCACGGAGTGTGCACGTGCCGTCGTTGGCCGCGGCGTCGGCGGCGCTGGTGACGGTGATCTGGGCGGCCGACGGCGCGGCGGCGAGCAGGAGGGCGGCGAGGACGGCGCGCATCGGCGGCGGGGCGGGTCTGCCTCTGCGTGCGTCGGCGCCGCGCCGGAGGGCTCACCGGCGACGGTGTAACCACCGGGCACGCACGGCGGTACCGACGCACCGTCCACGCGCCCCGCCTCCCGATGCCCCGTCTCCTCGCTCTCGCCGCCGGTCTCGGACTCGCCCTCGCAGCCCGCGCTCAGCCCGCCCCGCCGGCCGCGCTCGACAGCCTCGTGGTGGCCACAATGGACGAGGTCGGTATCGTGGGCGTCGGCGCGGCCGTGCTGGTCCGCGGCGAGGTGGTGTGGAGCGGCGGCTACGGCTTCGCCGACGTCCGTCGCACGCGCCCGTTCACGCCGCACACCGCGATGCCGGTCGGCTCGATCGCCAAGACCGTCACCGGCGTCGCGATGATGCGCGCCGTGCAGGAGGGCCGCCTCTCGCTCGACGCCGACGTGAGCGCCCATCTGCCGTTCCGCGTTGCCAACCCGCACCACCCGGACGCACCGATCACGCTCCGCCACCTCGCGACGCACACATCGGGGATCACCGACCGCTGGGAGGTCTACCGCGACGCCTACCGCTACGGCGCCGACGCGCCCGAGCCGCTCGGGGCGTTCCTCGCCGCCTACCTCGTCCCCGGCGGCGCGCACTACGCGACCGCCAACTTCCTCGACGCACGCCCCGGCACGGTGCGCGACTACTCCAACATCGGCGCGGCGCTCGCCGGGTACGTCGTCGAGCGCGCCGTCGGCGAGTCGCTACCGGCCTACACGCGGCGACACGTCTTCGAGCCGCTCGGGATGACGCACACGGGATGGTCCGACGCCGAGATCGCGCCCGGCGCTCTCTCGACGCTCTTCGCGGCGCAGGACGGCGTCGCGATCCCGATCCAGCCCTACACGCTCACGACCTACCCCGACGGCGCGCTCCGCACGTCGGTCGCCGACCTCGCGCGCTTCTTCGCCGCGCTGCTCGGCGACGGCGCGTACCGCGACGCCCGCATCCTCGACGCCGCCTCGACGGCCGAGATGACGCGCTTCCAGTTCTCTGACGCCAACCGGCCCGTCAACTTCCCGGCCGCGGACGGCAACTCGGGGCTCTTCTGGCGGACCAAGTTCAGCGGCACGCGCGTCGGGCATGGCGGCAACGACCCCGGCCTCGCCACCGAGATGCTGGCCGACCTCACCGGCGAGATCGGCGTGATCCTCTTCGTGAACACGTCGCTCGCCGGCCCTGACGGCCGCGCCGTCGGCGTGCTGTTCGACGCGTTCTGGCGCCACGCCGAGGCGCTCCACGCCGCCGGCCCGGCGGAGCGCTGAGCGGGGTCACCGGCGGGGTCAGCGGCGGCGCGTGGTGCGGGCCGTCGCCGGGGCCGTCGTCGGGTCGTCGGGCCACGGGTGCTTCGGGTAGCGCCCGCGCAGGTCCTTGCGCACGTCGAAGTAGCCGGCGCGCCAGAACGACGCGAGGTCGCGCGTGACCTGCACCGGACGTCCGGCCGGACTCAACAGGTGGACCACCACCGGCAGCCGCCCGCCGAGGACCGCCGGCGTCTCGGCCAGCCCGAACAGCTCCTGGAGCTTGGCCGCGAGGACGGGCGCGTCGGGGTCGGCGTAATCCACGCGCGCCGCGCGCCCGCTGGGGATGGGCAGGCGGGCGGGCGCGAGGCGGTCGAGGTCGGCGCGGCGGCTCCACGGTACGAGCGCGCCGAGCGCGGCGGCGAGGTCCACACGCGCGAGGTCGGCCAGCGAGCGCGCCGCCGGCGCGTGCGGCAGCAGCCAGTCGGACGCCGTCGCGAGCAGCGCGTCGTCCGAGACGTCGGGCCAGTCGTCGGGCGCGTGGTGGTGGAGGAAGGCGAGGCGCTCACGGAGGTGCGCGGCGTCGGGCGTCCACGCCAGCGACGCGAGGCCGGCGGCGGCGAGTCCGCCGGCGAGGGCGGCGGCGACGGCCGCCGGGTCGGGGTCGGCGAGGCGCGTCTCGCGGAGGACGACGGCGCCGAGGCGCGTGCGGCGCGTGGCCGTCACGCGCGCGCCGTCCCACGCCACCGCGTCGTCGGTGACGACGTCGTCGGGGAAGGCGGCGGCGATCTCGTCGGCCGAGAGCGGCGCGGCGAGGAAGATGCGCGCGGCCGTCACGCCGCCGGGGCCGGACCGGTCGTCGAGGTGGGCGACGGCGAGGAAGGGCGCGTCGGCGGGCGGCTGCGCGGCGTCGAGCAGCGCCGTGCGTCCGTCGCGGAGGCGGAAGCGGGCGTCGCGCGCGCTCTCGCCGGTCTTCTGGGCGACGCGCTCGGGGTAGGCGAGCGCGAGCAGCGCGCCGGTGGCGTCGGGGTCGGCCTCGCCGCTCGCGCGCCACGCGCGGCGGAGGCGCGCGGCCTCGGCGCGGACCCGCGCGAGCGCGCCCCGGTCCACGTCGAGCCCCGGCGCGCGGCCCTCGCGCAGCGCCTCGACGCGGAGGCGGAGGTCGGCGTCGGCGCGGGCGCCGGGCGACGCGCGGGCGAGGTCGCGCTCCGAGAGGAGCGCCGCGAGGTCGGCGGCGAGCGCGGCGTGGCCGCTCGCGCGGGCGACGAGCGCGAGGTGGCCGAGGCGCGGGTGCATCGGCAGCGCCGCGAGGGCGCGCCCGTGGCCGGTGAGGCATCCCGAGGCGTCGAGCGCGCCGAGGGCGGCGAGGAGGTCGCGCCCGGCGGCGAGCGCGGCGGCCGGCGGCGGGTCGAGCCACGTCAGCTCGTCGGCGTCGGCGCCGAAGGCGGCGAGCGCGAGGGCGAGCGGCGCGAGGTCGGCCGTCGCGATCTCGGGCGGGGCGAACGGCGCGAGCACCGCGTCGTCGGCCTCGCTCCAGAGGCGGTAGCACGTGCCCGGCGCCTGCCGACCGGCGCGCCCGCGCCGCTGGTCGGCCTCGGCGCGGCTGACGCGGACCGTCTCCAGCCGGCTCATGCCCGTCGCCGGGTCGTGGCGCGGGCGCCGCGCCAGCCCGCTGTCCACCACCACCGTCACGCCCTCGACCGTCACGCTCGTCTCGGCGACGTTGGTGGCGAGGACCACCTTGCGGCGGCCCGGCGGCGGAGGCGCGAGGGCCGCGTCCTGCGCGTCGGGCGCGAGGTCGCCCGAGAGCGGGCGCACGTCCACGGCCGATTCGGGGCCGTCGGCGCACAGGCCGGCGAGGCGATCGGCGGTGCGGCGGATCTCGGCCGTGCCCGGCAGGAAGGCGAGCACCGAGCCGTCGTCGTGCGCGAGGGCGTGGCGGACGGCCGCGGCGACGGCGTCTTCCACGCCGCCGGCACGGTCGGGCGGACGCCCGCGCCAGCGCGTCCCGACGGCGAACATCCGCCCCTCGCTCTCGACCACCGGCGTGCCGGGGCCGAGCAGCGCGGCGACGCGCGCGCCGTCGAGCGTCGCGCTCATCACCAGGATGCGTAGGTCGGGACGCAGCAGCGCCTGCGCGTGGAGCGCGAGCGCGAGGCCGAGGTCGCCGTCGAGGCTGCGCTCGTGGAACTCGTCGAAGACGACCACGCCGACGGCGCGCGCGCCGTGGATGTCACCGGCGCCGTCGAGCGCGGGGTCGGCGAGGAGGCGCCGCACGAGCACGCCCTCGGTGACGACCTCGATGCGCGCCGCCGGCCCGACGGTGCTCTCGCCGCGCACGCGCAGGCCGACCGTGGCGCCGACGCGCTCGCCGAACGCCGCCGCCAGCCGTCGGGCGGCGGCGCGCGCGGCCACGCGGCGCGGCTCCAGCATCACGACCGTGTGGCCGGGCGCGAGCCACGGCGCGCCGGCGAGCGCCAGCGGCGCGCGCGTCGTCTTGCCCGCGCCCGGCGGCGCGACGAGCACCGCCGACGGGGCGTCGGCCAGCGCGCCGACGAGGCGCGGCAGCACGGCGTCGGCGGGCAGGGCGGGGCCGGGCAGGCGCATCGCGAGCGATCCGGGAGTGGTCCGTGGGGGGCCGTCCAAGATCGCGGCGGAGCCGCGCGGCGGCCCGCGCGTAGACTCGCCGCCGACCCCGCCTGCCTCATGCCCTCGCGCCGCTCCCTTCGTCTCTTCTGGGCGCGCTACGTCTGTCCGGCGCGGCTGGAGCGCGACCCTCACTTCCGCGCCGTGCTGGCCGACGCCACGCGGCGCGGCCTGACGGTGGCGGGCTTCGCCGGGCTGGCCGCGCTCGCCGCGCTCCTCGCGGGCGCCTTCGGGCGCTACCTGATGCTCTCGCGCGTGATGGGCGACGCGGCGGTGGTGGACGCCGCGCTCCAGCTCGGCGAGGCATTCGCGTCCAAGCTGCGCGTGCTCGCCGCCGGCGTGCTCTTCCTCGGCGTGGCGCGGCTGCGGCCGAGCGTCTCGCTCGGGCGCGCGCTCGTCGTGCTCTACGTCGGCGCCGTCGCGTGGGCCTTCCTCGCCGACGACCTCTTCTACGCGACCACGCTCTCGCTGACGGCCGCGTGGTTCGGCCTCCTGATGATGATGACGGCCGGGACGGTGCCGTTCCAGCCGTGGCAGACGGCCGCCGTCGGGACCGCCCTCACGTTCGCGCTCGCCGTCGGCGTCGGGCCGAACGAGGTGGAGCCCGCCGGGCCGCCGCTGCGCTTCGTCTACCTCGTCCTCACGACGGTGATCGCGACGGCCATGACGGCCGCCATCTACGGCGGACGCTACGCGCAGCACCGGGTCGCCCGCCGCCTCGCCGGCGCCCGCGCGCGCCTCGGCGAGCGGAGCCGCCAGCTCGAGACGCAGCGCGCCAGCCTCCAGCGCACCGTCGAGAACGAGGAGCGGATGCGCGCGCAGCTCGTCCAGAAGGAGAAGATGGCCAGCCTCGGGCAGCTCACCGCCGGCGTCGCCCACGAGCTCAAGAACCCGCTCAACTTCGTGACCAACTTCGCGCAGATCAGCGTCGAGACCGTGGACGAGCTGGAGGCCGAGCTGCGCGCCGACCCGTCGCGCCCGGTGGCCGACGCCCTCGCCGCCTCGGCCGACCTCCTCGCCGACCTGCGCGCCAACGCCGAGAAGATCCACGAGCACGGCCGCCGCGCCGACGGCATCATCAAGTCCATGCTCGCGCACAGCCGCGCGACGCCCGGCCCCCGCCGCCCGGCCCGCCTCAACCCGCTTATGGACGAGTACGTTGGGCTCGCCTACCACGGGATGCGCGCTGCCCACAGCGGCTTCCACGTGGACCTCGACAAGGCGTTCGACCCGACGCTCGGCGAGATCGAGATGGTCCCCGAAGAGATGGGCCGCGTGTTCATCAACCTGCTGGACAACGCGTTCGCGGCCGTCCGCCTCCGCGCCGCCGCCAGCGAGGCGGGCTACGCGCCGCGCGTGAGCGTCGCGACGCACGCGACGCCCGGCGGGGGCGTCCGCGTCACCATCGCCGACAACGGGACCGGGATGCCGGACGCCGTGCAGGCGCGCATCTTCGAGCCCTTCTTCACGACCAAGCCCACCGGCGAGGGCACCGGCCTCGGCCTCTCGCTCTCGTACGACATCGTCGTGCTCGGCCACGGCGGGACGCTCGGCGTGGACTCGGCCGAGGGTGAGGGCACCACGTTCACGGTCACGCTCCCCGGCCACTGGACGCCCCCCGAGGCGCTCCCCGTCGGCGTCGCCCGCGCGACGGCCGACGGCGCGTAGCGCTCAGAGGAGCCGCTCGCGCACGCGCCATTCCACCGCTCCCAGCCCGCCGACGAACACGGCCTCGGCGGCGAGGTGCGCGACGCCGAACGCCGACGCGCTCCCGCCGAACGCCGCGAGGAGCCCGACGCACACCGCGCCCCACGCCACGTTGGCGGCGGCCAGCGCCGAGACCCACGGGAGCGTCCGCCGCCGGCGGACGGCCAGCGAGAACGAGAACGCGGCGTAGAGCAGGTTGGCCGCGCCGGTGGCGAGCAGCAGCCCGCGCGGGAGCGCGTAGAGGTCGGCGAGCCAGCCGCTCAGGCCCAGCACCGCCACGCCGACGGCCGCGCCGGCGGCGCAGTCGATCCACAGCAGGTTGCGCAGGTCGGTCATCACGGTCTGAGGCAGCGCTACGCCCGGTCGCCGGACGCGCCGTCGATCTCGGCCAGCGCCTCGCGGAGGAGGCGGACCGCCTTCGGACCCACGCCATGACGCGCGAGCAGGTCGGCGTCCGAGCGCGCCTCGATCTGGCGGAGGTCGGTGATTCCGGCGGCGGCGAGCGCGCGCCGGGCGGGCACCCCGATGCCGCGTGGAAGTGGAGCCGGCGGAGTGGACATGGGCACCATCGGAGAACGAATGAGGCGTGGGCGGCCGATGATACCGCGCTGCCGGTCGCGACCGGCGTGACGCACCGGCTGTCACGCCCCCGGCCGGACGTTCGGCGCGCCCCGCCCGCCGCTCCGATGTCCCGCCGCGTGTTCGCCCTCGTCGACGCGAGCCAGTTCTACGTCTCCTGCGAGCGCGTCTTCCGGCCCGACCTCGACGGCCGGCCCGTCGTCGTGCTCTCCAACAACGACGGCTGCGTGGTGGCCCGCTCCGAGGAGGTCCGCGCGCGCGGCGTGCGCAACGGCGTCCCGTGGTTCCAGGTGCGCGACCTCCTCCCCGGCGCCGTCCCGTTCTCGTCCAACTACCCGCTCTACGCCGACTTCAGCCGCCGTGTGATGGAGACGCTCGCGACCGTCTCGCCGGACGTCGAGCTGTACTCCATCGACGAGGCGTTCGTCGCGCTGCCCGCCGATACGCCGGCCGCGCTCGCCGCGTGGGCCGACGCCGTCCACGACCGCGTCCGGCAGTGGACGCGCATCCCGGTCCGCGTCGGCGTCGCGCCGACCAAGACGCTCGCCAAGGTGGCGAGCGAGGTCGCCCGCGCGCGCGGGCTCGCCGGCCACCGCGCGACGGCCGTCCTCGCCGGCACCGCCGGCGCGGCCGCCGACGCGCTCGCCGCGATGCCGGTGACCGACGTCTGGGGCGTCGGGCCGCGCCTCGGCGCGCGCCTCCGCGCCGCCGGCGTGACCACCGCCGCCGGCCTCGCCGCGATGCCCGACCCGAGCGTGCGCCGCCTCCTCGGCGTCGTCGGCCTGCGGACCGCCCTCGAACTGCGCGGCGTCTCGTGCCTGCCGCTGACGCGGGCGCCCGCCGCGCGGCGCAGCCTCACGCGCAGCCGCTCGTTCGGGCGGCGCGTGGCGCGGCGCGACGAGATGGCCGAGGCGCTCGCCACCCACGCCGCCGACGCGTGCCGGGCCCTCCGCCGCGAGGGCCTCGCCGCGCGCGCCCTCCAGATCTTCTTCCACACGCCGCGCCACGGGGCCGGGCCGCACCACGCCGCGAGCCGCGCCCTCGCCTTCTCGGCGCCGACGAACCGCACGCCCGACGTGACCGCCCTCGCGCGGCGCCTCCTCGCCGACGCGTGGCCCGGCGACGGGCGCTTCGGCTTCGGCAAGGCGGGCGTGCTGCTGCTGGACCTCGTGCCCGCCGACGCCGTCCCCCGCGACCTCTTCCTCCCCGAGCGCACCGCCACCGACGCGCTGCTCGCCGCCGTGGACCGCATCAACGCGCGCTTCACCGGGCGCGGGACGGGCCGGACGCGCCCGGTCGTCCGCTTCGCGAGCGAGGGCACGCCGCGCGGCACGACGACCGAGAGCGGCCACGCGTGGGCGATGCGCCAGCGCCAGCGCAGCCCCGGCTACACCACCGACTGGCGCGCGCTGCCGCCGGTCCGCCTCGCCCCGCCCGCATGACCCGCGCCGTCGTCGGATTCGTCACGCCCGTCGCCGACCCGTCGGCGGGGCGCGCGCTCGTGCTGGACGACGCGCTCGGCCCGCCCAGCCCGGCGCGCTTCTTCATGGCGCTCGCCGGCGAGGCGACCGCGCCCGTCCGCCTCGGCGCCGGCGACGTGCTCGTGGTGGACTGCGCCGCCGTCCCCCGCTCGGGCCAGACGGTCGTCGTGGAGGCCGACGGCGAGTTCGCGCTCGCGACGTGGACGCCCACCCCCGCCGACGACACGTCGGCCCCGCGCCTCTTCGGCGTCGTGACGCACGTGCTGGCGACGGTGCGTCCGACCGGGCGCCGCGCGTAAGGGCGCGCCGGCCGGCGGCGTCGGCACCATCGCCGGGCCGGCGACGTTCGGCCGGCGCTCCGCGTCTCCCCTGCCCCTCCCGACCGTGCGCGTTTTTCTCCCGTCCAGCGTCGCCGGCCTGTCGGCTCTCGCCGCTATCGTCTTCGCCGCGTGCGCGTCGCCGTCGGCCCCCGCGCCGGCGAGCGCCGCGCTCCCCACCGGCACCGACACCGCCGCCGTGGACACCCTCGTCCTCGCCGGCGGCTGCTTCTGGTGCATGGAGAAGCCCTTCGAGCAGATCGACGGCGTCCTCGCCGCCGTGTCCGGCTTCGCCGGTGGGCACGTCGCCAACCCGACCTACGAGCAGGTCGGCACCAAGACGACCGGCCACCTCGAGGTCGTGCAGGTGCTCTACAACGCCTCGCGCGTCAGCCCCGAGACGCTCCTGCGCGCCTACTGGCACAACGTGGACCCGCTCGATGGCGGCGGGCAGTTCTGCGACCGCGGCGAGCCCTACCGTCCCGCCATCTTCGCGCCGACGCCGGCCATCCGCGCGCTCGCCGAGCAGCAGCGCGACGCGCTCGCGGCCCGCTTCTCGCGCGAGATCGCCGTCGAGATCCGCGACGCCGCGCCGTTCTACCCGGCCGAGGCAACCCACCAGGACTTCTACCGCACCAACCGCGCCCACTACGAGCGCTACCGGCTGGGGTGCGGACGCGACGCGCGCCTCGACGCGCTCTGGGGCGCGACCGCCCGCGTCGCCGGCGACGCGCTGTAGTCGCGCGCGGGGTCATCGCCGGACACACCGGCGGGGACACACCGGCGGTGTGTCCCTACTACCTTGCGCGCGTCGCCCCGCGCCGCCTATGGACCTCCTCGTCGCCGACGCCTTCACCGACCGGCCGTTCGCGGGCAACCCCGCCGCCGTCGCCTTCCTGAGCGCGCCCGCGAGCGCCGCGTGGATGCAGGCCGTCGCCGCCGAGATGAACCTCTCGGAGACCGCGTTCCTGGTCCCCACGAGCGACCCCGGCAAGCCGGAGCAGGCTCCCGCCACGTTCGGGCTGCGCTGGTTCACGCCCACCGTCGAGGTCGCGCTCTGCGGGCACGCGACGCTGGCCGCCGCCCACGCGCTCGCCGAGACCGGACGCCTCGCACCCGACGCGACGGCCCACTTCGACACCGCTTCCGGGCGCCTCTCGGCCGCGCCGACGGCCGACGGCGCGTGGGCGCTCGACTTCCCCGCGCTCCCGCCCGCCGAGGCGCCCGCGCCCGACGGGATCGCCGACGCCCTCGGTGCGCCGTGCGTCTGGTATGGACGCTCCCGGTTCGACGCGCTCGCCGTCCTGCCGACGGCCGCCGACGTGCGCGCGCTCGACGCGGCCGTCGCCGGCGCGTTCGCGGTCCTCGCTGGCGTGCGCGGCCTCATCGTCTCCGCCCCCGGCGATGCCGATGACCCCGCCGACGTCGTCTCGCGCTTCTTCGCGCCCGCCGCCGGCGTGCCCGAGGACCCCGTCACCGGCTCGGCGCACTGCGTCCTCGGACCCTACTGGAGCGCCCGCCTCGGCCGCGCCGACCTCGCGTGCGAGCAGGCGTCGCCGCGCGGCGGGTGCCTCGGCGTGCGCACCGACGGCGACCGCGTGACGCTCACCGGACGCGCCGTGACGATCTGGACCGGCCGCCTCGCACCCGCCGCCCGCTGACCCCGATGTCCCGCACGACGCTCCTCTCGCCCGCCCGCGTCCGCCGCACCCTCACGCGCCTCGCCTGCGAGGTCGCCGAGCGCAACCGCGGCACCGACGGCCTGCTCGTCTTCGGCCTGCGGCGGCGCGGCCTCGCCGTCGCCGAGGCGCTGGCCGACGCGCTCGCGCCGCTCGCCGGCGGCCCCGTCGACGTCCACGGCCTCGACGTGACGGCCTTCCGCGACGACCGCCCCGACGCCGCGCCGGCGCCGCTGCCGCCCGACGCACCCGACGCCACCGGCCGCGACGTGCTGCTCGTGGACGACGTGCTCTACACCGGCCGCACGGCGCGCGCGGCGCTCGACGCTGTCCTCCGCTACGGGCGCCCGCGCACGATCCGCCTCGCCGTGCTCGTGGACCGCGGCGGGCGCGAGGTGCCCGTCCAGCCCGACTTCGTCGGGCGCGTCGTGCCGACCGTCGCCGGCGAGCGCGTGAGCGTGGACCCGGACGAGCCCGCCGTCTACCTCGACGAGTAAGCGCGCGACGCGGCGCGCTATGCGTCCTCGTCGGCCGGCGCGTCGTCCGACGCGCCGGCGCGCTGCACCGTCAGGCGCGTCACCTCGGCCGCGGCCTCCTCGATGCCCTCCGTGACGGCCCGCAGGCGCCGCTCGATGCTCTCCAGCATGTGCGCCCGGCTCGGCGACGGCGGCATCTGGCGGATCTGCTCGCGCTGGAGCGTCAGCTGGCCGCCCTCGCGGATGCGCATGGCCTCGGGCAGGAGCTGCTCGAGCCCCTCCTGCCGCACGCGCACCCGGTGCGGCAGCGTCACGCCCTCGACGGTGCGGTAGTCCTCGTAGAAGAGGCGCGACGAGATGGGCCGCGCCAGCGAGTCGATCCGCACCGTGCGCTCGACCTCGCGCACCTGGAACGTCTCGGCGTCCACGTACACGACGAGGCCCGCGCGGGTGCCCGACGAGTCGGGCGCGACGGCGCTCGCATCCACCGGGTAGACCTCGGCGCCGTCGCGCGTGACCGGCGTCGGCAGCGCAGCGCCGTCGGCGACCGTCGATGCCAGCAGCGGCACGTTGGGCAGGTAGCTCGTCGCGATCGCCTGCATGAGCGGGTCCTGGTCGGCGTCGATGGTCGGGACGATGGAGACCGCGAAGCGCTCGGCGGCGGTGCTGTCGTCGGAGAGCGTGTAGCGCAGTTCGTAGCCCCCGATGACGAGCGTGAAGCCCGTGGCGTCGCCCACGTTGGCGTCGAAGCGCGCGCGCATCTCGTCGGCCAGGTCCAGCGGCGTCGCGGGGTCGGAGGCACAGCCGGCGGCGAGCGCGGCGAGGGTCAGGACGGGCAGGAGTCGGACGAGGCGATGCATTCGGGAAGGGAAGGTGCAGGCCGCGAAGCTACCGACGGGCGCATCTTGCCGACGCGGCCCCGCCGGGCCGCGCCGTCCCGCCCGCCCCGTCCGATGCCCGGCCCCCGCTTCCCGCTCGCACCCGAGGTGCCCGTCGGCGACGCCGCCTACCCGGCCGGCGAGGTGCGCGCCGTGCTCACGCCGTTCCTCGCCCCAACGCGCCTCGCGGCCATCGAGCGGGTCGTCGCCGCGCGCACGTTCGACGTGGTGCCTGTGCTGGAGGGCCTCGTGGACGCCGGCAACGTCAACGCCGTGCTGCGCTCGGCCGAGGGCCTCGGCCACGGCGCCGCCCACCTCGTCGGGCTCGTCGGCGACGCCGCGCGCGTCGCGGCCCACTACCTCGACGGCGACGACGGCGCGACGGTGCGCGACAAGCGCGCGGCCAAGCGCGCGTCGTCGGGCGCCCACAAGTGGGTCGAGCTCCGCGCGTGGACGAGCCCCGAGGCGTACGTCCGCTGGGCGCACGGCGCGGGCTACCGCGTGGCCGCGCTCGCGCTCGCCGACGGCGCGCAGCCGATCGAGGCGTGGGACGCGTCGCAGCCGACGGCGCTCGTCGTCGGCAACGAGCGCGACGGCGTCTCGGCCGCGATGCAGGCCGCCGCCGACGCGACGCTCGTGCTGCCGCTCGACGGCTTCGTCGAGAGCTACAACGTGTCGGTCGCCGCCGCGATGGCCCTCGCGCACGTCCGCACCGCGCGCATCGCCCGGACCGGCCGCGCCGGCACGCTCACGCCCGAGGAGGCCGACCTCCTGACGGCGCACTACATCGCGCGGGCCGTCCCGCTCGCCGCGCCGATCCTCGCCGAGGCGCGCCGGCGGGCCGGCGAGCCGTGACCTCCGGCCGCGCCGCAGCGGCCGATCTTGCGTCCCCCACCCCGCCTCCGATGCGCGCCTTGCTCCGCCCCGCCCCGCTGCTCCTCGTCCTGTTCGCTCTCGCCGCCGGCGTCGCCGGGTGCGCCTCGGCCGAGCGCGCCTACCGCGACGGCATGGAGGCCGAGGTCGCCGGCGACTTCGACGCGGCCGTCCGCCGCTACGCCGCCGCGCTCCGGCGCGACGCCAGCCTGCCCAACGTGCGCGGTCGCCTCGTGGTGGCCTCGCGCGAGGCCGTGCGCCAGCACCTCGCCGCCGCGGCCGTCGCCGGCGGACCCATCGCGCGCGCCGACGCGTGGCTCGCCGCCGACGCCGTCGTCGCCGAGGCCGCCAGCGCGGGCGTGGACGCCGAGCGCCCGCCGACGTTCGCCGCCGACCGCGACGCGGCGCTCGACGCCGCCGTAACCGCCATCCTCGAAGGCGCCGCGGTCGACGTCGACGCGCGCGACTACGAGCGCGCGCTCGCGGCGCTCGACGGCGCCGACCGCTACCGGCCGTCGCCCGCCCGCCTCGCCGAGATGCACGCGAAGCGGCGCGACGCGCTGCGCTACTGGACCGAGGACGACCTCGCCGCCGGGCGCTACCGCGCGGCCCTCGCCCACGCCGACGCCGCGCTCGCCTACGGCGCCGGACCCGACGAACCGGTCTTCCGCGACCTCCGCGCGCGCATCCTCGCCGACGGCGCCCGCCGCGTGGTCGTCCTCCCCGCCGAGGACGACGGCGGCTACCCGCGCGGCTGGACGGACACGTTCGACGACGCCCTCGACGCGCGCCTCGCCGGCCGGCCCTTCCTCGACCTCGCCGACCCCGCCGACGTGCGGCGCATGCTCTCGCGCGGCGGCGCGCCCCGCGCCCCGCTCGCCCGCGCCGTCTGGGCCGCCGACCGCATGGGCGCCGAGCTGGCCGTGGTCGTCCGCGTCGACGCCGCCGAGGCCGACGAGCGGACGTCCGACCGCCGGCGCGTGGCCGCGCGCCTGCGCGGCAGCCGCGACACCACGTCGTACGTCCGCGAGCGCGTGGACCTGCGCGTGGCCGCCACCGCCGAAGTGACCGTCCTCCGTGCCGGCGACCGCGACCCCGCGTGCAGCGACCGAGTGACCGCCACCGGCGACGGACGCTGGACGCGCGCGACGTTCCGCGGGACGTGGCTCTCGCTGGACCTCGACCGCGACGAGCGCGCGCTCTTCGAGGACGACGCCCGCGACCGCGCCCGCCGCGACGCCTTCGAGGAGGCCGCCGACGACCTCGCCGACCGCATCGCCCGCCGCGCCGAGGACTGCCTGATGCGGTTCGTGCCATGAGCGGGAATGAGGAATGGGGAATGGGGAATGGGGGAATCCATCTCGCTCCTCGCCCCTCGCCCCTCACTCCGCTCACTGTGGGTCTCGTGTACGACCGCTTCGGCGACGCGCCGCCGCCGCCGGGCGCGCCGCCGGACTGGGACGCCGAGTACGAGCCCGAGGAGACCGTCGCCGCGCTGGAGGCGGCGCTCCGCCGCCTCGGCCACGCGCCGGTCCGCATCGGCAACGTGCCGGCGCTGCTCGCGCGCCTCGCCGCCGGCGACCTCCGCCTCGACGCCGCCGTCTCCATCGCCGAGAGCCTCGGGGGGCGCAACCGCGAGGCGCACGCGCCGGTCCTGCTGGAGCTCGCCGGCGTCCCGACCGTCTTCTCGGACGCGCTCGCGCTCTCGGTCAGCCTCGACAAGCACCTCACCAAGACGCTCGCGCGCGCCGCCGACGTCCGCACGCCCGACTGGCAGGTCCTGACGCCGGGCGAGACGACCGTCGCGCTCCCGCTGCCCGTCTTCGTCAAGCCGCGCTACGAGGGGACGGCCAAGGGCATCGCGCCGTCGAGCGTCTGCCGCACGGCTGCCGAGGTCGCCGCCGAGGCGGCGCGCCAGCACGCGCTCTACCGGCAGGACCTGCTCGCCGAGGCGTTCGTCGGCGGCGCCGAGTTCACCGTCGGCGTCGTCGGGACGGGCGCGTCGGCGCGCGCGCTGCCGGTGCTCCAGCGGGCCGTCGAGGACGCGACCGGAATCGGCCTGCACGCGCTGGAGCGGCACGAGGCGGCGGACGCGCCGTTCGCGTGGCGCGCCGACGGCGTGCTCACGCCCGAGGTGGAGGCGGCGCTCCAGCACGACGCGCTGGCGGTCCACCGCGCGCTCGGGCTGGCCGACGTGTCGCGCTCGGACTTCCGCCTCGGCGCCGACGGCGCGCCGCAGTTCCTGGAGGTCAACCCGCTGCCGACGTTCGCGCCCGACGGCACGTTCGCGATCCTCGCCGAGCTCGCCGGCGTGCCGTACGACGCGTTCCTCGCCGACCTGCTCGCCGAGGCGCTCGCGCGCGTCACCGCCGAACCCGCGCCACCGCCGAACCGTACGTCGGGACCCGACGCTCTTCCCGATGACCCGCGCGGATGACCCTGCCGCCGCCGGCGCGCTCCCGACCTGCCGGTGCGGACACGACCGCTACCACCACACCGTCCGCGCCGACCTGAAGTACGGCACCGGCGGCTGGCTCGCGCTCTTCAACGGCGTCAGCAGCACGCCGCGCGAGATCACGTTCCGCTGCGGCGCCTGCGGCGAGACGTTCGAGACGACGTCCGACCCCGCCGTGATGAAGCAGTACCGCCGCTACCCCTACGTGATGCGGGACCGCTGAGGGTATGGGGGATGAGGGATGGGGAATGGCGGAGATGCATTTCCCCCATACCCCATCCCCGGCGGCGCGCAGCGCCGCATGCCCCATTCCCGGCGCCGCAGGCGCCCTACACGTACTCCGTCATGCCGTGGAGGCCGAGGAAGTCCACGACGTCCTTGACCTGCTGCGCCTTGTCGCGGTGGCAGACGAGGACGGCGTCGCCGGTGTCCACCACCAGCGCATCGCGCATCCCGACCAGCACCAACAGGCGACCGTCGGCGCTCCGCGCGTACGAGTGCGCCGTGTCCTGGAAGATGACGTGGCCGTCGCCGCGATTGCCGGCCTCGTCCTTGTCCGCCAGCTCGTGAACGGCACGCCAGTCGCCGACATCGCTCCAGCCGAAGTCGCCGGGGACGACCATTACGTCCGGGGCGCGCTCCATCACGCCGTAGTCGATCGAGATCTTGGGCGTGGCCGCGTAGGCCTCGGCGATGGCGGCCTCGGCGTCCGACGCGTCGGCGCCGAAGACGCCGGCGAGCGGCGCGAAGGCCGCCGCCACCTCCGGCGTGTGCTCGGCGAGCGCGTCGAGGATGGCGTCGGCGCGCCAGATGAACATGCCGGAGTTCCAGAGGAAGTCGCCGGCGTCGAGGAAGCGCTCGGCCGTCGCGAGGTCCGGCTTCTCGGCGAACGTGAGCACGCGGTGGGCCACCGGCGCGTCGCCCGGCCCGCCGTCGGGCGTGCCGTCGGTGTCGCCGTCGGCGTCGAACTGGATGTAGCCGTAGCCCGTCTCGGGGTGCGTCGGGCGGATGCCGATGGTGACGAGCGGGTAGCGCCCCGCGTCGGCGGCGACCGGCGTCCCGGCGGCGTCGACGGCCGCGCGGAGGACCTCGTGGAAGCGCGCCACGTTGGCGATCCGGTGGTCGGCCGGCAACACGACCATCACGGCGTCGGGGTCGAGCGCGTGGAGGCGCTGCGCGGCGAGCGCGATGCACGGCGCCGTGTTGCGCGCCTGCGGCTCGGCGAGGATGTTGGCGGGCGGGACGGCCGGCAGGTGCTCGCGCGTCGTCGCGGCGTAGTCCGCGTGCGTCACCACGAACGTGCGCTCGGGGGTCACCATCGGCTGGAGGCGCGCGAACGTGTTCTGGATGAGCGACGCCTCGTCGAACACGTCGAGGAACTGCTTGGGCAGGGCGCGGCGGCTGCGCGGCCAGAACCGGCTGCCGACGCCGCCGGCCATGATCACGGCGTAGAGGGCCATGCGAGGGATCGGGGAGCGGGACCGAGGCAAGGTAGAGGCGCGAGAGCCGACGAGGCGCCGGCCGCGATCCGGCGAGACCTTGCGGCGAGCCCGCCCCCGCCCCGGTGACCACCTCGTTCGACCGCCGACGCCTGCACGTCTTGCTCCTCGAAGGCATCCACCCGTCGGCCGGCGAGGTCTTCCGGCGCGCGGGCTACGACGCCGTCGAGACCGTCGCCGGGACGGTCCCGGAGGACGAGCTCATCGCGCGCCTCGCCGACGTCCACTTCCTCGGCATCCGCTCGCGGACGCAGCTCACGGCGCGCGTCTTCGCGCACGCGCCCCGTCTGGTCGCCGTCGGCGCATTCTGCATCGGGACCAACCAGATCGACCTCGCGGCCGCGACGCGCGCGGGCGTGGCCGTCTTCAACGCGCCGTACTCCAACACGCGCTCGGTGGCCGAGTTGGTGCTCGCCGAGGCCGTGCTGCTGCTGCGCGAGGTGCCCGCCAAGAGCGCGGCGGCGCACCGCGGCGGCTGGGCCAAGAGCGTCGGCCGCGCGCGCGAGATCCGCGGCAAGACGCTCGGCATCGTCGGCTACGGCAACATCGGCGCGCAGCTCTCGGTGCTCGCCGAGGCGCTCGGGATGCGCGTGCTCTTCCACGACACGGCCGCCAAGCTGCCGCTCGGCAACGCGGCCGCCGCCGACAGCCTGCTCGACCTGCTCGCGGCGTCGGACGTCGTCAGCCTCCACGTGCCGGAGACGCCGGACACCGCCGGCCTCCTCGGCGCGCGCGAGCTCGGCGCGATGAAAGACGACGCGGTCCTCATCAACGCCTCCCGCGGAACCGTCGTGGACCTCGACGCGCTGGCCGACGTGCTCCGCACCGGGCGCCTCGCCGGCGCGGCCGTCGACGTCTTCCCCGAGGAGCCGCGCTCCAACGACGAGGCCTTCGAGAGCCCGCTGCGCGGGCTCGACCACGTGATCCTCACGCCGCACGTCGGCGGCTCGACCGTCGAGGCGCAGGCCGGCATCGGCGCCGAGGTCGCCGGCAAGCTCGTCCGCTACTCGGACAACGGCTCGACGGCCACCAGCGTCAACTTCCCCGAGGTCTCGCTCCCGCCCCACCCCGGCTGCCACCGCATCCTGCACGTCCACGAGAACGTGCCGGGCGTGCTCGCGGCCGTCAACGGCGTCTTCTCGGCGCTCGGCGTCAACGTGGACGCCCAGTTCCTCCAGACGCGCGGCGACGTCGGCTACGTCGTCACCGACGTCAACTGCGAGGCCAGCGACGAGGCCCTCGCCGCGCTCCGCACCGTCCCCGGCACCCTCCGCGCCCGCGTGCTGTACTGAGCACGCCCCCCGTCCGGCGCGCCGACCCCACCCCTACCCTCGGGGAGGTGACCCGAAGGGCCGGAGGGGGTCCCCTGCCCACGCCCGCCCCATGATCACCCCCCGCGCCGCCGACTCCTCGCCCGGACGCCACTACGACGCCCTCGACGATGTCTACCGCGACGCGTGGGGCGAACACGTCCACCACGGCCTCTTCGTCACCGGCCGCGAGACGGTCGAGGCGGCGACGGACGCCCTCGCCGACCGCGTGATCGCCGCCGCCGGCGTGGGCGCCGGCGACCGCGCCGTGGACGTCGGCTGCGGCTACGGGCTCACCGCGCACCGTGCGGCGGTCACCGCCGGCGCGCGCGTCACCGGCCTGACGCTCTCCGAGGCGCAGGCGGCCGTCGCGATGGCGAGGACGGTCCCCGACGGCGCGCCGCGCCCCGAGATCGTCGTGCGCGACTGGCTCGCCAACGGCCTGCCGGACGCGTCGTTCGACGCCGCGTGGGCCATCGAGAGCACCACGCACATGCCCGACCGCCCGCGCGTCTTCGCCGAGGTCGCGCGCGTGCTCCGGCCCGGCGCGCGGTTCGTGCTCTGCGTCTGGCTCGCCGCCGACGACCCCGCGCAGTGGCAGGTGCGCCACCTGCTGGAGCCGATCTGCCGCGAGGGGCGCCTCGCCGGCATGGGCACGCTCGCCGAGAACGTCGGCTGGATCGAGGCCGCCCGGATGAGGGTCGAGGCCGTCGAGGACTGGAGCGCGGCC
>Ga0209053_1000482_pt1 | contig 27362 bp, 28 predicted proteins | sample EBPBio152010_DNA_FD_185864 | JGI IMG/M metagenome (GOLD analysis project Ga0209053, IMG submission 185864) | Wastewater treatment Type I Accumulibacter community from EBPR Bioreactor in Madison, WI, USA - Reactor 1_7/15/2010_ DNA (SPAdes)... | ecosystem: Engineered > Bioreactor > EBPR >... | reverse complement strand
TCGAGCAAGCGCAATATCCAAAAGATTATGCCAGCGATCTGGAGTCAAAAATAAGCCGGGATTTCAACTATCGCACGCACCAGGCGGAGGGGAAAAGCGAAAACCCCATGAACCTGATCGAAATGCTGCTTTCTTCAAATCCGGAAGTGGCTAAACAATCTGATTCTTTGCTGCCTGCAGCGCAAAGCAATAAATCGACAGCCGCAGGCGTCGGTCGAGCTCTGATGCTGTCGCGCTTGTTCGGAACCGAAAACAACGGCGTTGAGCCGCCCGTGATCTCAGGCGTTAATGGGATGGACCTCAACCATATTGGTATGAGTCCTCTAAACTTCCTGACCACGAGCGACCGGGCGCTTCTGTCGGATATGTATGACTATGCGCACCAGCAAAGCGCGGACCTCCAGAATGTGGATCATTTGGCATTTGCACTGGGAAATTACCGCCAGAGTAATAATGGACGTGCCATCTACAATTTCAACAATGGCAATAATTTCGATTTTGAAGGGCATTTGCGTACGGTCAGCTTTAACGAAAAAGATACAGCCACTGCTTCTCGTATTTTGAATAGCGATGCGATCAATAGCACCCGGCTCGATCAGGGATTCTTGCGCTACACCCTTGATCCGGGCAATGGCGCCTTGAGCAACACGAGCGACTTTGAGTTCATGGAACAAATGGTCATCAAGTTCTCGGACACAGGCGCGGAGCAAATATCGCTCCCCTCGAAGTTCTCGTCTTTTTCTGGTCGATCCCCTTCGGAAAGTTCCGTTTTTACTTTGTCAAAGGAAGTCCTGAACCCAAACCCCGCGTCCACCTTCAAGCCGCAGATTATCAACGACAACGGGAAATGGATTGTTCTTGACCCGGCTGCGCTGGGCGGCAATTCACTTGAGCAGACTGTCGCACAGCAAAAGATAAAATCGGCGGTCAGCCTGAACGAGCAGGTCATTAGTGCTTTTTTCGGCAACGACAAAGGCATTTCAGAAGTTTCGACGTCGTCGGGGTTGTTGTCGCTTTTGGGCAAAGTCGGCAAAGCAAAAGTGCTCTGAATTAGCTCAGCGTACGATTTACTCCGTTTCTATCGAGATGCTATTCGAGCAAAGCCCGGAGGAAACCAACGACCTTCGCCAAGATAAAGGCTCCGCTGATTCTCTCACTGAACAAAAGACAGATTAAACGCGTCCAGAGGCTGGAATCCAGCGGTACAGGGTAGGAACGGACACACCAAGATTCATAGCCACGTCACGCGGCGGGACGCCATTAGCCAGTAGTTTTTTCGCCGACTCGATCTTGCTTTCGGTCATCTGCCGTCGGCGACCGCCTTTTCGGCCAAGCTGGCGGGCAACTTCCAGCCCTGCGCGGGTGCGCTCGACTGTCAGCTCCCGTTCCATTTCGGCCAAGCTGGCCATGACGTGAAAAAAGAAGCGTCCAGAGGGCGTGCCAGTATCAATGGCATCGGTCAGGCTCTTGAACTGGATACCTTGCTGGTGAAGTTCGCCAACCAGATCAACCAAGTTCTTGACACTGCGGCCCAGACGATCCAGTTTCCAAACCACGAGCGTGTCACCCTCACGCAGCATTTCTAATGCCTTGGTAAGTCCTGGGCGCTCAGCTCGACTGCCACTGATCTTGTCGTTGAAAATCTTCTCACAGCCAGCCTTGGTCAAAGCTTCGCTTTGAAGGTCAAGGTTCTGGTCTTGCGTCGAGACGCGGGCATAGCCGATCAACACGGGGTGCTCTCCGTCTTATCGTTGGTCACGACTCCATCCCGTCGCCGTTGCGGTCTTCATCGTCGGCATCCTGGCGCACGACGGGCAGTTGCTTGAGCAACGCCGGCAGCCATTCCTGTACCGTCTCCCACACCACATCCAGGTTAATGTCGAAATAGCCGTGGGCCATGCGATTACGCATGTTGCGCATGCTGCGCCACGGCACTTCGGCGTGTGCCTGGGTGAACTCGGCGTAGCCGTCCATCACCTTCGTGGCGGCCTCACCGATGACGATCAGGCTCATGATGACGGCCTGCTGGGTGCGCTTGTCGGCCAAGAAGTCGTCCTTGGCCATCCCTTCCACGAAGCTGCACGCATCGGCTGCGGCCTGCTGGATGTGGTCAAGGTAATCGGGGAGACGGTTTTCGCTCATACCGGCTGCGCCTCAGCGAGCACCTTGGCCCGAAATTTCGGCGGCAGGTCGCCGGGTGTCAGCAAATCGACGTCAACGCCGAGCAGCGATTTCAGCTCTTCTTCCAAATCGCCCAAGTCCAACAACGTGGCACCGGGCAGTGCGTCGACCAACAGATCGAGGTCGCTGCCATCCTGGTCGGTACCATGCAGCACAGAGCCGAAGATGCGCGGGTTAGTCGTGCGAAAGCGGCTCACCACTTCACGCACGGCGCTTCGCTTCATGTCTAGCACAACGGACGGTCGCATGAGCATCCTTTCTTATCGAAACTCATTGTTATGGTATGAGATCGAGAATAGCATTTCAAGAACTATTTTCGAGAACCATAATGCCTTAATTTCCCGTGCCGCGCCGGTTGCCTTGGCTGGTTAATCACAAACGAACGTTTTCAAGAAGAAGGAAACCGCATGCCCCGCCGTTCGATCCTGTCCGCCGCCGAGCGGGAAAGCCTGCTGGCGTTGCCAGACACCAAGGATGAGTTGATCCGTCACTACACATTCAGCGAAAGCGACCTGTCCATCATCCGGCAGCGGCGCGGCCCGGCCAACCGGCTGGGCTTCGCGGTGCAGCTCTGCTACCTACGCTTTCCCAGTGTCATCCTTGGCGCTGATGAGCCGCCATTCCCGCCCTTGCTGAGACTGGTCGCCAACCAGCTCAAGGTCGGCATCGAAAGCTGGGACGAGTACGGGCAGCGGGAGCAGACCCGGCGCGAGCACCTGGTCGAGCTGCAAACCGCGTTCAGTTTCCAGCCGTTCACCATGAGCCACTACCGGCAGGCCGTCCACACGCTGACCGAGCTGGCTATGCAAACCGACAAAGGCATCGTGCTGGCCAGCGCCTTGATTGAGCATCTGCGGCGTCTGTCGATCATCCTGCCCGCGCTCAATGCCATCGAGCGCGCCAGTGCCGAGGCGGTTACCCGCGCCAACCGGCGCATCTACGAAGCCCTGTCCGAGCCGTTGTCGAACGGGCACCGGCATCGCCTCGACGACCTGCTGAAACGCCGCGACAACGGCAAGACGACTTGGCTGGCCTGGCTGCGCCAGTCACCAGCTAAGCCGAATTCACGCCACATGCTCGAACACATCGAACGCCTCAAGGCGTGGCAGGCGCTCGACCTGCCTTCGGGCATCGAGCGCTTGGTTCACCAGAACCGGCTGCTCAAGATTGCCCGCGAGGGCGGCCAGATGACGCCCGCCGACCTGGCCAAGTTCGAGCCGCAGCGTCGCTACGCCACTTTGGTGGCGCTCGCTATTGAGGGCATGGCCACCGTCACCGACGAAATCATCGACTTGCATGACCGCATCCTGGGCAAGCTGTTCAACGCGGCCAAGAACAAACATCAGCAGCAGTTCCAGGCATCCGGCAAGGCGATCAACGCCAAGGTGCGCCTGTACGGGCGCATAGGTCAGGCGCTGATCGACGCCAAGCAAGCGGGCAGCGATCCGTTCGCCGCCATCGAGGCCGTCATGTCCTGGGACGCTTTCGCCGAGAGCGTCACCGAGGCACAGAAGCTCGCCCAGCCCGATGACTTCGATTTCCTGCACCGCATTGGCGAGAGCTACGCCACGCTGCGCCGGTACGCGCCGGGATTCCTCGCCGCGCTCAAGCTGCGGGCTGCGCCCGCCGCCAAGGACGTGCTTGATGCCATCGAAGTGCTGCACGGCATGAACACCGACAACGCCCGCAAGGTGCCGACCGATGCGCCGACCGGCTTCATCAAGCCGCGCTGGCAGAAGCTGGTGATGACCGACGCCGGCCTCGACCGGCGCTACTACGAGCTGTGCGCGCTGTCGGAGCTGAAGAACGGGCTGCGCTCGGGCGACATCTGGGTACAGGGTTCGCGTCAGTTCAAGGACTTCGAGGACTACCTGGTGCCGCCCGAGAAGTTCGCCAGCCTCAAACAGTCCAGCGAATTGCCGCTGGCCGTGGCCACCGATTGCGATCAGTACCTGAGCGAGCGCTTGGAGCTGCTAGAAGCGCAGCTCGCCACGGTCAACCGCATGGCGGCGGCCAACGACCTGCCGGATGCCATCATCACCGAGTCTGGCCTGAAGATCACGCCGCTGGATGCAGCGGTACCCGACACCGCGCAGGCGCTGATTGACCGGACGGCTATGATCCTGCCGCACGTCAAGATCACCGAATTGCTGCTTGAAGTCGATGAATGGACGGGCTTCACCCGCCACTTCACGCACCTGAAATCGGGCGATCTGGCCAAGGATAAAAATCTGCTGTTGACCACCATCCTGGCCGACGCCATCAACCTGGGCCTGACGAAGATGGCCGAGTCCTGCCCCGGCACGACCTACGCCAAGCTCGCTTGGCTCCAAGCCTGGCATACCCGCGACGAAACCTATTCGACAGCGCTGGCTGAATTGGTGAACGCTCAATTCCGGCATCCCTTCGCCGAACATTGGGGTGATGGCACTACGTCATCGTCGGACGGACAGAACTTCCGCACCGGCAGCAAGGCCGAGAGCACGGGCCACATCAACCCGAAGTATGGAAGCAGTCCAGGGAGGACGTTCTACACCCATATTTCCGATCAGTACGCGCCGTTCCACACCAAGGTGGTCAACGTTGGCGTGCGCGATTCGACCTACGTGCTCGACGGCCTGCTGTACCACGAGTCCGACCTGCGTATCGAGGAACACTACACCGACACGGCTGGCTTCACCGATCATGTCTTCGCCTTGATGCACCTACTGGGCTTCCGCTTCGCGCCGCGCATCCGCGATCTGGGCGACACCAAGCTCTACATCCCGAAGGGCGATGCCGCCTATGAGACGTTGAAACCGATGATCGGCGGTACGCTCAACATCAAGCACGTCCGCGCCCATTGGGACGAAATCCTGCGGCTGGCCACTTCAATCAAGCAGGGCACGGTGACGGCTTCGCTGATGCTCAGGAAATTGGGCAGCTATCCGCGCCAGAACGGCTTGGCGGTCGCTCTGCGCGAGCTGGGGCGAATCGAGCGCACACTGTTCATCTTGGATTGGCTGCAAAGCGTCGAGCTGCGCCGCCGCGTGCATGCCGGGCTGAACAAGGGCGAAGCGCGCAACGCGCTGGCCCGCGCCGTGTTCTTCAACCGCCTGGGCGAAATCCGCGACCGCAGCTTCGAGCAGCAGCGCTACCGCGCTTCCGGCCTCAACATGGTGACGGCCGCTATCGTGCTGTGGAACACGGTCTATCTGGAACGGGCCGCGAACGCCCTGCGTGGCCACGGCCAGACCGTCGATGAGGCACTGTTGCAGTACCTATCGCCGTTGGGCTGGGAGCACATCAACCTGACCGGCGATTACCTCTGGCGCAGCAGCGCCAAGATCGGCGCGGGCAAGTTCAGGTCATTACGACCCCTGCAACTGGCTTAGCGTGCTTTATTTTCCGTTTTCTGAGACGACCCCTGCTTCGTTGAAAACCAGGAGCTTTTTTGACTCCGTAAGACAGATTCAGCGCTTCAAATCCTGCAGACTTCATCAAAGGCCCGTAGAGCTGTTTTTTCGGCTTGCCCGGCCCTTGGGCGTGCCTTGACCTTCAAAAGCGTGCCGTGCGGCCTCTGCGCGCCGCTGTAGCCCGTTTAGTGCGCGGTGCTGGCCCCGCCTTCTTCCTGATAAACCGGTTTTTCGGTCTTTCGATCACCACGAACCTTTCCGGCATGGCGCGCACACGCGCCGGGCTGAGCGGGCGGCCGACTTGTCGGCCGCCCGCGTTTTGTCCCGGTCTTAGCGCCCCGCAGGGGTGGCCGCTTGCGGCCATGCCGGCCGGCTTGCCGGTCGGGACGCTTAGACCATGCCTTACCTCGGTCGTCGATCCGCACCGCGCGGCAAGTGCCGCGCTTCGTTTTGCCATCTGGCCGCAGGCCAGCCGGTCTTCTTGCCTTGGTTGTTGGCTTTGGCTGTCCTGCTGCCTTGGTGCCTTGGTGCCGCACTGTTGCCGGTTTTTGCCGTGGTGGTGGTGCCACCCTGCGCGGCGTGCCGCGCTTCAAAAACAGTCATGGCCGTAGGCCATCCATTCATGGGGAGGGGGAGCCGCCGAAGGTGGGGGAACCCCGAAGGGGTGCCCCGGTCGCAGACCGCTTTGCGGCGCTTCGTTTTTCGCAGGTGGCCGAGTTACCCACAGGCCCCAACGTTTTAAAGATTTAAATATGTTTCAAGAGTTTTAGAGCAAAAAAACGCCAAAAAATCCATATAAATCAACATGATACGAATGTGGCCGGTGGGTGATAGACAGGGTTCGGTGGGTGATAGACAGGACCGGGTGGGTGATAGACAGCGCCCGGTGGGTGATAGACAGGCTATCCACAGGCTGGGCGAGTCAAAATCGGTTCGCACCGTCTATCACCCACCTTTGGCGACAAAACTTGCTGACCTGGTGGGCGATCTGTCGCCATATGACTGTCTATCACCCACCGGCAGAGGGTGCGATTTCACGCGGTGATGGTGACGCCGGCACGCTGGCCAGGTCGCCGCGGTGTCGCCATCAACATGACGCGCAGCGCTGCCGGTACGGCATGACGAAAGGGATTGATGCCCGAATGGGGCGAGACTCGGAACGAGGCTCGATGCGCAGCACGAAAGCCCGGCCCCGGCCTGCCGGGGTGAGCCTGAAAGATCACGGCTCAAGCAGGCGGCAAGGCCGCATCTTCGCCCACGTTGTCACCCTCGGCCCCTTCGTCGTCTTCTGGCAGCTCCGGCAGCTCGTCGGGCAGCGCGTCCCGGTGTGTCATCACCAGCAGCGGGCCAGACTTACCCAACACCTCGGCAAGCGTGTATTCCGGCAAGTCGTTGGACTTAATCAGTTCGCGCAGATTTCGGCAGAACTCTTTAAACGTGCCCATGCTGCCGCTGCGTTCATAAATCAGCTTGAAAGACCATCCAGCGCGTGACTTACCGGCAGCACGGCGGGCAAGGCGATAGAGAAAACGGCCGACACCCTTGTCGATCAAGAAATATTCGGGATGTACCGTTAAGACAGCGGGCGTTTTTTCCTCCACGATCTCTTTATATAGCCACTGCGGAACCTCGATTGAAACGCTCGTGAGTCGGCCATTGTCGGCATAGGAAACGGTTTTATAGCTGCTGATCAAGCCTACGCCTTCGGCCGTTCGCAAGGCCCGTTTACCCTTGGCTTTCGTCGTCGTGACCACCTCCACGAAAGTAGTGCTAAGGCGTTTCAGCGCCCCTTCGATTTCATCGCGCTGTCTAGTGCCTTCACCTCGGCGGCAGAACTTGAGAATTTCCACCACATGCGGCCGAAAGATGCGGCTCGGCTTCTCGCCCCGTCCCTGCCTGTAAAGGTTCATGGCGTCGGTCAGGTGTGAAATTGCCATCAGCACAATGTCATAGTCCCAAACCGAAGCCATGCCGGCATCGCCTGACACCACCTCCACATAGCCATTAGGCCGCTCGTAGCGGATCGTTTCGTTTGGCCGCTTCTTGTCCTTGGACAGCCGAAAAACGGCCACGTCCATGATGTCTCGGCTATCTTTGGTCGCCACGTCGTACAGCATGGGCACGAAAAAATCGGCCTGCGCATCGCCCTCGGGCGGCTTGCGCATGGACGATGTGGCCTTGGCTCCTTCGTCACGCTGCCGGCCGGCGCTGAAAGCGGCGGCCTGCTGCTCCTTCTCTCGGGTTGCCTCCCGCTCCTTGGCCGCGTCCTCGGCCCGCAAGCGGCTTTCAGCCTGCGCGAACGTCTCGCCCGGTCGTGCTGCGGCCTCTACCCGTTTGCGGTGTTTCCCTGCAACAGTAGCTTGCAAGCGGGCCAGCGCACCGTCAAAGGCATCGCCAATTGGTTTAGGGCCGTTCGTGCTACTCATGGGCGGCCCCCATTGCTCCAGCTCCGCTAGGCGTCTGCAATATCGTCATACGCTGGCCGCAATGCGCGCAGTAGGTGCCTCCGTCTGCTCGATCTTCCGTTTTCCCTGCATAAAAGCCACCGGGACAGTCGCAGGAAACGAGAACCGGAAAGGTCGTGTCTTTCGTTTCCTGTTCCTGTTGCTTGCCATTTTTGGTAGTATTGGTCATGGTCATTTGCCTGTTTTGGTGATGGTCAGCAACCCTTTACGAGTTCGCCGCTCCGGGGTTGCACCCCGGCCCGACACTGTTAGAGCAGTGCCGGGCCTTTCTTTTTCCTGCGTCAGTGAGGGCCGGTTTCCTCGCACCAGTTGGACGAATCCACGATGATTTCCGGGTCAAGGTGCGACACGTCGGCTAGCGTCGTCAGTGCCTTCTCAAACGTGCGAAAGCGCACCGGGCGGCCGTCGTGAGTGATGGCGTGCAAGGTCTGGCCCTGACGGGCATACAAGGCAAAGCCTTGGCCGTCGTCGGGGTAAAGCACGGCCTGCACGCGCTCCGAGTTCGGCGTGTCACACGCGGCATTGAGGCGGTGGAACGTCCACGCCCTGCCCTTCCTTACTTTCGGTTCGATCTGCTCAAAAAAAGCGTTAGCCATCGTCTCTGCCTGTTCTGTTGATACGCCCAATTCTTGGTTCGTGTTCATCTTCGCCACTCCTGAAAAAACCGGCGTTAGAGCGCCGGGGTTGGTAATCACGGCGTTTTTTGCGCCGCGTGCTTCACTCTCAAAATTTGAACGGTGCGGGCCTCGGCCAGCACACGATAAAAAACGATGTAGTTCGGATGCACGATCAGTTCGCGCAACCACTCGGGCAAGCCCGGCCGGCCATGCCGGCCAAGCTCTGGATGCTGTGCGAGCGGTTTGGTCTTGTCGCGCAGCTCCTGCCCGAAGCTCTTAGCCCGCGTCGGGTTGTCCTGGCCGATGTAGCGCACGATGGCGCGCAAGTCCTCGCGGGCCATCGGCCGCCATTCAATGCGGTAAGGCTTGGCCGTCATGCGCGCTTTTTCTTGGGCAAGGCGGCAATGTCGGCGTCCATCTCGGCCATGACTTCATCGTGTGGAATGCTCGGCCGTGGGTCGTCAATGGATGCTTGAATCTCGCCGGTCAGCCACTGGTTATAGGCGGCGGCTTCGTGCGCTCCGCGCAGTACCTGCGCCCTCGCATCGTCGCGGCTATTGACCACCTTTTCGGCGGGGTTCCAGTCACTGGCGTCGAACTGGCCGACTGTGATTCCAAGATCACGCAACAGGGACAGGGCAGCAATCGGATTGCCGAACCGGCGCGGTTCGCCGCTGCGGGCCTTCGACAGCACGGCACCGGAACCGCTGCGGGTTGCGATCTGAACAAGGAACGCCCCGCCCTGCCCTTTCAAGGTCACGCCTGAGACGCCGCCGGCATTGCTGGCAACGCGAAGCTGCTCAAGGGTCATGCTTTGCATGGTGTTCTCCTTATACGTCACTAATCAGATTGTATTATGCACGAAAATTAGAAAGCGTGCAAGCACCCTAGACAATTTGGGTGGTCAAAATTGACATAGCCAATTTAGATTGACCTTTGAGTTATTGGCCGGGCCTGCTACGCTAGGCCAATATAGCTATACCCAAAAAGGCCATGACATGACGACAAAGAGGAAGGCGGCCAGCCCGGCCGCGCCGGTCAAGGTTGCCCGCATCTACATGCGAGTAAGCACCGAAGCGCAGGATTTGGAGCGACAGGAAGGCATCGCGCAGGCCGCAAGGGCGGCCGGGTACTACGTCGCCGGCATCTATCGGGAAAAGGCATCAGGGGCACGCGCTGACCGTCCCGAGTTGCTGCGCATGATTGACGATCTGCAACCCGGTGAAATCGTGGTGGCCGAGAAAATCGACCGCATCAGCCGCCTGCCCTTGGCCGAAGCCGAAAGGCTGGTGGCCTCGATCCGCGCCAAGGGTGCCCGGCTGTCAGTGCCGGGCATCATCGACTTGGCCGAACTGGCGGCCGAAGCGCAGGGCGTGCCCCGCATCGTCCTAGAGTCCGTGCAAGACATGCTTTTGAAACTGGCCCTGCAAATGGCCCGCGACGACTACGAGGACAGGCGCGAACGCCAGCGCCAAGGCATTGATCTGGCGAAGGCTGCGGGCCGGTACGCCGGCCGCACGCCCGATACTGCTGCGCATGCCCGCATCGTGGCCCTGCGCGAAGGTGGCAAAAGCATTGCAGAAACCGCGAAGCTGGCAGGGTGCAGTGTTAGCCAGGTGAAGCGCATATGCGCGATAGCCCGGCCTGCGGTTGGCGACAAAAAGGAGCTGGCCAGGTCGTGAAGCTGTCACCACAAGACAGATTCAGCGCAAGCTCTGCGCCCGCTCGTTGATGGTGGCGATTACCTCGGCAATCTCGATTTCGCCATTGATGAAGCGCACTGCCTGCGCTTCGCATTCCGGGCTTGGCTTGAACCCTTCAAGGCCCACGGATGCGCGGGCGAAGTTCACTGCCTCCTGACGCTTGCGGCGCTCGGCCTCGGTGATGGGCGCGGCCGTCGTGGTGCCTTTACTCATTCGCTCAATTCCTCATTTGCTCAACGGACCGTAATCGCGGCAGAATTCCGCTTCCCAGTTGCTCTTCTGCTGGTTACTCGCCGCTTTCGGCAGACTGTCGCAAGGCCAGAAAAGCTTCCTTGAGAGTCTGGCTTACTGCGGAATCTGGCTCATTCAGCACAAGCGTTTGATACGCATTCAGATAGTCCGAACGGATGCGATGAAACAGGTGCAGGAAGTGCCGAAGAAAACCGATGCAGTCCAGAATCGCAATCTCGGTGCCGTCCGTTTTTTCATAAAATGACGCGGCATACGCGGTCACTATTGGGTCGATCACATCCGTGGTAACAAACAAATAATTGTGAATCCGCTTCTGTGCTCTGGCGATTTTCGTCACAGCGCCGTCAATGTCGTCAATCGTTACCCGCTTCATCTTCATTTCGTAGGCAGTGACAACGGAATCATCGCCAACAAGACAGATTTCCACATCACCCAGCGAGCCGGTTTGTAAATCTGCCGCGTTGTGGGAATTCAAGGGCAGCATGCTTTCAGCAAGTCGCGTTCCCGCAGCCTCATAGGCCGCAGCTACGATCAACACCGGCAAGCGGCTTGCATTCTTGCAAGCAAGGTGCTGGCCGATTAGTGTCACGATTGATTCCGACGGCAATGGCAAAGCGCCCTCGGTGCGTTCCAGCGCATCAAGCAATGAAGCCATACGGGCCATTTTCTCATCACGCAATAGCAGCAGCACGCGCACTGTTTCGATAAAAAGAACATCGGCGGCAATCCGCTGTGCGGCTACATCGGCCAATAATTCAAGCGTCTTTACATAGAGGTCACGCGGTCTTCCGACAAGCTCTCTATCCGTAGTCAGCGCCTGGTCAATATTCCGCAGCGTTGGCGTCAAAAATGCCGTAGTCGGATTGACCGGGAAACGGTGTACGTTGATAAACTTGGTCAGATAACGTTCGTCATAGGTACGACCAGAAAAACTATCAGCGCCGCCGATCTCGGTATACGGTTTGCGTGGATCGACGTGCGGTTTATCCAACTTCCCAAGCAGGCACGACATGAGCAAGCGCACCCCGGCGCGATTGCTCATGCAGCGGCACACATAATCAACCCGTTCCCTTATGGCTTGATCGCTAATGACCGTGACGTTTAGCGTTGCAGCAGCGCGGTCATAAATGCCCGTCAAAATTTCATCTGGCGTCATTCAAACTATCCTTATAATTTTTTTGGGTCGTAATTTGTCCAAAGCACTTCTGTTCGCGTCCCTTTGGTTGAATGAATGGTTTTATCTGCACCAAACGTTTTGAACCATTGTTTCGCCTCGAAAAGCTCATCCATCAAAGGATGATCGTAACCCGATACGGCAACCATGCCCTTGCATTCATTGACGGCTTCGGCAAATTCTCGGTGCTGCCCTTCGTCCATCTCGAAACCGTAAGCCTTGGTGTCACCGCGTGTGACGTGCAAATACGGTGGGTCACAATAGAACAAAGTCTTGGCGCTGTCATAAAGTCGAATTACGTCAACAGCGGGCCGGTTCTCGATCTGCACCCGGATTAGACGCTGTGCAATTTCATCGAGCGCATCCACGCCACCAAGCCAGCGGGAAACCACGCCAGACATACCGGCGCGGCTAGTATCTTTGCAATTCGCCCAACGACCAAGCGAGGCGGTTTGAGCAAGCCCGGTGCGCGTCTGGCGGGCTTTGATATAGAAGCGCCTTGCACGTTCTACATCGCTAATTCCATGAGTCGTTCCATAGATGGCAAGGTGGTATTCCTCGCGTGAAAATGGCGTTAAAGCGATGGCTCTAATCAGTTCTTCATGCCGGTCACGCAACACCCGAAAGAATGTCACCACGTCGCCGTCAATGTCGTTATATGTCTCAACCGGGGAAGATTCGCGATTGATAAGTACCGCCCCTGAGCCTGCAAAGGGCTCGCAGTAATGATGACACTTTGGAAGCAAAGGCAGCAGCCAGTCCAAGTGCGAGAATTTTCCACCATACCAACCAAACACAATACGGCGGCGACGGCGGCCACGCATATAAATAACATTTGCCTTTTCGGGCTGGTCATCCTCATTCAAATAAATGGGAGAGACTCCGCGCCCTCTTTTAGTGGGTTGCACTGCTTTTGTCATGATTCTGCTTCTCCTATCGACCCGGTTTCGGATCGAACTTTGTTAATTCCGAACCGACGCATTTGCATCGGTGTGCCTGTAAATTATCGTCCTCAACACCCATACCGTCGGAAATTGAGAGTCGGCAGACACAAAGAAGCATCCGCTCATTTACTCAAACACTCTTTTAATCATCGGCCGTAATCGTGGCCGGCCTCTGCCTCGTAGTTGCCCTGCTGGTCACGGCTGATTTCCACGTCGTCGCCCACGTCCATTTCTGCGCCTTCAACCTCGGGCACCATCACGCGGTCGCCGTCGGCCTCGATGACGTAGGCCGGGCTTTCGTTCTCGCGCTCGATCTGTGCCACGACTTCACCGGAAAACGACTCGTCACGGGCCAGCAAGCGGGCTTCGTGCTGCTCGGCCAGCTCCACCAGTGCCGGGCTATGGTCGCCGGCCTGCGGCACGGCGGGGCCGCCTCCGTAGATGCCGCCAAACATTTGCACGCCGGTTCGGTGGGCTTCGGCCAGCTCGGCAAGGCGGGAAATTTCGGGGTCGATGCGTTCGCGCTCCATGCCGCCACTGCTCGATGGCCCGCCCTGCCCTTCTGCGGCCAGCTCCTGCCGTAGCTCGGCGTTCTCGATGCGCTCGGCGGCATACAGGCCGGCATAGTCCGGGCGCGGGTCTGCGGCCTCGATGGTGACGAACGGGGCGGCCTTCTCGCTGTCGCCGCGCACTGCGGCCGGTGGCAACGGGTCGCCGGCCGGGCCGCCCGCTTCACGCTCGGCCGCTGGCTGGTCGCGCTGCTCGACTTCAAAGGCACGCTGCCGGCACTCGGCCAGCTCGCGGCGCAGGTCAGACAGGCGGGCCGGGTCGGTTTCGGTCTGCAAGGCCAGCTCAAGCGTGCCGCACTGCTCGCGGATCAGATTCAAATCGGTAGCGGAATCACTCTTCCGCTCATTTGTGTATTCACTCATTTAAGTAACCGCTCCTTTACTCGGGAAGCTGTGCGACAAGCTCCGTCAGAACTTCCTTGACGGTCTTTCCATGCTTCGCGGCATACACCTTCAATTTCGTATGTTGATCGCGGTCTAGGTCGAAGTTCACGCGGGCGGTCGCAGCCTTGTCGGCAAGGTCGGAAAGGGTTTTTTGGCTTTTCCCGGCGCTTGGGCGTCCGGCTCCAAGTTTGCTATTTGCAGCGCTCATTTACTCACTCCTTCATTCGCTCAAGCGAGCATTTGTTTAATTTCATTCATCAGGGCGCGGATTTCCTTAGCGCCGTCGCTGTCCGGCTCGGCGTCAAGAATGGTCGTCCCTGTTGCGGCCGTTCCCGGATAACTCACGCGCTGCGTGATGCGGGATTCCAGAACGGGCAGGCCATAGCCGGCCAAAGCCTCGGTGATTTCCGCGCCTATGCGGGTGCCCTTGATCGCACGCGACACAACGAACGCCGCCTGTAGCTTCCCGTCCGTGACTTCGATGCGCTGTTTCACCAGCTCGACAAGATCGGCCGTCGCCCAAATGTCGTAAGGGCTGGGCTGCACGGGTATCAGGATGAACGAGGCGGCCTTGATCGCGGAAACGGCCAGGTCTGCCGCCTGCGGTGCGCCGTCGATCACCACAAAATCTTTATGGCCGATGGCCTTTAGGTCGCGGTCGATGGTGGGGCGGTCGATGCCGACAACCGTAACAGTGTTGTCTTCTTGCACGGCGGCCCAATCGCGGGCGCTGCCCTGTGGATCTGAATCGACAAGCAACACGCTGGCCCCGCCCAGTTGTAGGGCGCGGGCTAGGTGGGTGGCGATGGTCGTTTTTCCCGACCCGCCTTTCTGGTTCAACACGGCGATAACCTGCATGGGGCCTCCTGAGTGAATGAAATTAACGCGCTTTTACTCATTTGAGTATAGCAAGGATTCGCGCTTTAAGTAAGCACTCTTTTACTCATTCGCTCATTTTCAACAACACCCGACAGGGCAGGGCAGGGCGTTTAGCGCCCTCGGCCGTGGTCTGGTTTCTGTGCCTGCTGCTCGCGTTCGCGCTGCGCGGCCTGCTCTGGCCGGTCGCGCTCGGGCTGCTGGCCGCCCTGTGCCGCCTTGCTCTTGGTGAAGTAGTCGCGGCTGGCTTGGGTGGCTTCCCGGCGCTGGCTGTAGCGGTCTTGCAAAGCCTTGTCGCTGAACTCGACGTATAGGCCGACATCGGCCGCCACGTCGGCCATCATGTTGTTGTATTCCTCGGAACCGCCACGCAAGCGGATATGCGGGCCGAACTTGGCAAGGGCGAGGCGCAAGCCCTGCTCGATGGTGTCGCGCTCCTGCTGGCCGAATTCCACGGCTTCGCCCCGGTCGGTGAACATGGCCCGCTTCTGCTGGTCGTAATAGGTCACGTTGCCCTGTTGATCGACCTTGTACGCGGCGGGCTTCATGATCGGCGCGGCCTCGGGCTGCTGGCCGGTCTGGTGCTCGATGCGCTCGCCAGTAGGGGCACGCTGCGGGCTGCGCTGCCGGCGCAGCTCGGCCAGTGCATCGGCATCGCCGTTGCCTGCACGCTCGGCCAGATAGGCGCGGTACTGGTCGGCCGGCTTCATCCGATAGCGGGCCTTCAAGGCTTCACGCTCGCCGGCAATGGCCTTGCGTAGCTCTATGTCCTTCACCACCTTGCCCATACTGGAAACCGACAAAGCCGCCTTGCGCGCTGCCGGCTTCAAAGCCCTGTCATTCTGAACGGCCCGGCGCTCGGCCAGGTATTCGCGGCGCAGCTCGGCGCGGCGCTCCTGCTCGCGCTTCTTCTGCTCCTGCCAATCCTGTTCCCGGCGCTCACGCTGCTGTGGTTGCCATTCGCGGCGGTACTCGGCCCAAAGGTCACGGCGCGGGGCAGGGCGGGCCTGCTGTGGTGCGGCATGGCCGATTTGCTCGGCGTAGGTCTGCTGCAAGATCGGCGCGGCATCGCGCCAAGGCAAATGCAGCTCTTGCGTGAGGAAGTCGGACACGTTCAGATTTCGTCGGCCGCACCGGATGCGGTCGCCGCCGTCCTTGCCCTTGGTCACTTCGTATTTGTCGGGCATCACGCCATGCGTGCGGCTGACGCTCGCCAGCAAGCGGGCGGCGTCCAGCTCGCGTTTGATGGTGTTGAACTCGGCCCGGCTGCTGTCGGTGCCACGGGCGGCACGCTCGCGGCGCTCGGCCTCGTACTGGCCCACTACGCTATCGGTCTGACGGCCGTCACGCTCACGCGAAGGGGCCGGGGTCGGCTCACTGGCGCGGGCCTGTTCGGGCGCTCTGGCCGGGGCCGGGCGCTCTTGCTCCGGGTCATGCGGGATTTCCACGGACGGACGGTGCTTGCCGTAGAACGCGGCGGCACGTTCGGCCAGAATCGCCCGGCGCTGCTCGGGGTCGGCCTCACGATAGGCGGCATAGGCTTTGCGGTTGCCGCTGTTCATGTATTTCAGTTCGGCCGCCCGCACCTCGCGCCACTCCTTCAAGCGCTCGGCAATGTCGGCAGGGGTAGGGCGGGGCGCTTTGGCGTCCTCGTACCCTGCGCGGATTTCGCCGGCCAGCTTCTGCCGCTTTTCGGCGGTGGGCATTTCGATGAATCCACGGCTGAAAACGTACTCTTTCAGGTTCACGCCCTTGGCCGCGCCCTCTGGCTTCACGTTGAGATATTCGCCGGCCTTGCCCGCGTTGCGGGTCTTGGTTTCGCCATGATCGGCAACGATGGCCCGGAACTGGTCGAAGTCGGTAACGCCCTTGTCCAGCACGTCGGACAAGATGCGCTCTTTCAGGTCGTGATTTGCGCCCTTGAAATAGTCGCCCTTGTAGCGGGAAATAATCGCGCTCTCGTCGGTGAACTCAATGCGCCGGTTATCTTTCGGACTGGCAAGCCCAAACTTCGCATTGATATGTTCTTGGAACGCTTCGAGAAACTTAGTCTGCTGGTCAACCTTTCCAAACGGGTTTAGGTTCTTCTCGCTCAAAAGGTTGTATTCAGGGATGACAATATGAATATGCGGCTTTCGCTCGATCAGCTCGCCGGTTTTCTGATTGGTGTAGGTCTTTAACTTCGGCAAGTGCGCTTCGGCATAGAAGTTATATTCATCACCTTCATAGGCAGTCATGGCGAATTGCTTAAATTCATCCGTGATTGCCTGCAACATTTCCGGGCTGATTTCGTCCTCTTTGAAAGCCAGCGTGATATGCAAATAACGCTCGCCGGCCTTGTCCATGTTGTTGATAACGGCGTCGGTTAATTCCAGATCGCCCGACAAAATAACGCGCTCGTCCAGTTCGTCCCGGCTGTAGTCCCGGCCGTCTTTCTGTCCGTTCTCTAGATACTCCTTTATCCCGGCATCGCCGCCACGCACTCTAATCAGCATCGCGGATTGCCTTTTTCATCAAGTCGGCCAGCATTTGCAGCTCGGCCAGAATTCCGGCGTAAGTCGCCGGGGTAACAGTGCCTGCCAGCTCGGCGGCATTGGCAGTGTGGGCAAGCTGGTTCAGGTTGTTGCTGGCCTTGTTGAACAGGTAAATCAGCCGGCGTTTATCGCTGCTCGGCTGCACTCGTGCGACTACTTGCGTTCGGTTGGTCAGCACGGCATCCCGGAAGAACTCGGACGGCTTCACACCGGCCGCGCTGGCCTTGGCCAGATAGGCGGCATGGTCGGGCAGGGTGAGCCGAAAACTTACCGTGCGGGTTGGCTCTTTGGGCTTGCGCGGCATGGTCGCGGCTCCTGTCTCGTGCCCGCCTCGATGGCACGGGGCAGGGCGGTTAATGACCGGCTGCGAAGCTGCCGGGCGGCTTGTGCTGCTGGTGACGAATCCGCGACCTGGTGGGCGTGGATCTGTCGCCATGCGGCCCGGCTCCCGTAGGGGGCCGGTGGCAGGTTTCCAAAGGGGGGCACCCCTTTGGGCACGGGATATGTTTCAAAACGCGGAGCGCTTTTGTAAACATATCCGACGTGCCTATCTGTAGCACGCCAACACTATAACGCAGCTCGCACACTCGCGCAAGACTGCACTAGCACTGCACATTCACCGCATAAAATCGCTTGACACTGCAAACACACTGCATAACAATGGCACAATCACGGCGGCAAACATTGACCGCACTGCAAATAACCGGCAATATCGCGGCATCCGGCAATGCCGATAACGCGAAGAGGTGGAAACATGACAAAAGACAGCGTGGCCGATGTGCTGCGCGCACTGGCTACCGGCGACAAAAGCCGCTCTGAAACTGCCCGGCTTCGGGACATAGTGGATGAAGTGGAAGCGGCTTTAGCTGCTGGCGTAAGCCGTGCGGCCGTCCTTGAAGCTCTGAACGATCAGGGCTTCACGATGACGCTCAAGAGCTTTGAAAGCGCCCTGTACCGCATCAGGAAAAAACGAACCCTGCCAGCCAAGCCGGCCGCAAAAATTGGTCATGACCAAATCGCGGCACCGGCCAGCCAGCCAGCCCAAGCACCGCGCGAGGAACCCACCGGGGAACCTCAAGCACGCATCACGAACCCGGCCGATATTCGCAAGTCCAGACGCCGGGAAATTGATTTAGACGACCTCACCGACAAGGAATAACTTTATGAAAATCGCAATCGTCAACTACACCGGCACCGTTGGTAAAACCACCATCGCCGCACACCTGCTTTCGCCTCGTATGGGCAACGCTCCTATCTTTGCCGTCGAGTCGATCAACGAAACGGCGGCCGGGTTGGGTGTCGATGTTGAGCAAATCAAGGGCGATAAATTCCGCGAACTGTTCCGCAAGCTCTTTGCGCTCGATGACGCAATCATTGACGTGGGCGCGTCCAATATCGAAGATTTCCTAGATGGCATGGTCAAGTTCGATGAATCGCACCTTGAATTTGATTACTTCGTTATTCCGCTGACCAGTGGCACCAAAGAACAAAAAGAAACTATCTCGATGATCGGGACACTTTCGGATTTTGGCATTCCTGCCGAAAAAATCCGGCTTGTGTTCAATCGCGTTGATGCTGACGTGGCCGACGAATTCGCCCATGTCGTCAATTATGTGAAGAAGGAAAAGAACGCCACGGCCAACACTGACGCGGCGATTTTTGAAAGCGAATTGTTCGACGCGCTCGCGGTCAAGAAACTGACCGTTGAAGCCCTGCTGAAAGATGAAACGGACTATAAGGCGTTGCTCAAGAGCAACCCGGATGCCACCGCGAAAGAAAAGAACGCTTGGGGCGATATGCACGGCCTCAAAGCCTTGTCGCGCAGCGTGAATCGAAACCTCGATTCTGTATTCTCTGTCTTGTTCAAATAAGGGGCCATCTATGGACGCGGCAAACACTCCCCGCACGACAAGGGACGCGCTCACGATTGAACTGCTGGGCGACGTGGGCAAACTTCACGACGACATAAAAGCCCTTCCCGGCAATTTTGAAAAGGAAGTAAGCCCGACGCTCGGGGCCATCCTCAAGGCCACGGAAAAGGCGCACGGCGCTATCGTCCAGCTCGGCGCGGCGGAAAAAGCCTCGTTCGGAAACTTCGCAGCGGCCGAAAAGGTCGCGCTGCGGGACTCGCTCAAGGCGGCTTTGCGCGAGGAAGCCGGCGAAGCACTCGCCAGCGTGGCCCGCGAACTGGCGACCTCGGCCCGCATCCATCAGGACGCGGCCAAGGGGGAGACGCGGCAACGCTGGCAATGGATTGCCGTTGCCTTCGCTGGAAGCCTCCTAGCGGGTGCGCTCGGCTTCTACGGCTCGCATCTGCTGTATGGGAAACAGATTGACGAACAAGCGGCCTTTGGCCGTGCCGTAGGCACGGTGTGGGACAGTTTGGACGCCAAGACAAAAGAGCGGATTCAAGCCGCAAGGGAACGCCAATGAAGCCCGCACTTGCCCTAACCCTCCTGCTGCTGGCCGCCTCGGCCTTCATGCTCGGCCGCAACCTGTTCACCACGATCAAGGGCAAGACGCCGGCAACGTGGGTAACGTGGCTGTGGCTCGGCCTGTGGGCCGTGGCCGTGCTGTATGGCCTCGGCTTGGCCGTGCCGCGCTGGCTCGCCTCGGGCGAATCCTCGGCGCTGCTGGCTATCGGCGTGGCGGTCGTCGCGGTGTTCTGCCAGTCCCGGATTTGGGGTCACATGATGGCCCGCGCCAACTACGCGCCGCACGGCCAAGAAACGGTCATCAGGGGCACGGAAGTTGTCGGCGGCTCCGATCTGCAAGCCCGCATGTACGGCGACAAGGCGAAGCCGGCTGACGTGGATATTGAGATTGGCGGGGTGGTCGTTCCGCGCATGTTGGAAGCGCAGCACATGCTTTTCAGCGGCACCACGGGCGCAGGCAAAACGCAAGCGATTAACCGGGTTCTGCGGGCCGTGCGGGCACGCAATGAACGGGCCTTGATTGCTGACCCGGCCGGGGGGTTCTTCTCTCGCTTCGGTCGTCCTGGTGATGTGCTGTTTAACCCGTTTGATCGGCGCTCGGTGGATTGGTCGCCCTTCGCTGAAATCCGGGCTGAATACGACTGCCAGCGCATCGCCAAGGCGGCCGTGCCGGATGGCACGGGGGAGGGTGCAGAGTGGCACCACTACGCGCAAACGCTGCTCGGTGAAACGCTCTTGGCCCTGCATCAGCGCGGGGAACCCTCGGTAAAGCGGCTGCTGCACTATGTCAGCTCGGCCGACATAAAGGAGCTGGGCGAGCTGCTGGCCGGCACGCCGGCCGCCATCCTGTGCGCCAAGGGCAACGACAAGATGCTGAACAACACGCGAGGCATCATCGCTACCTATCTCGGCGTGTGGCGCTACCTGCCCGACGCCGGCACGTTCTCCGTGCGCGAGTGGGTGCAGGATGAAACGCGCACGGGCTGGCTGTTCGTGACCTACCGCGACGATCAAATGGGGATGCTGCGCGGCCTTGTGGCCTCCCTGCTGGAACTCGGCATTGTCGAGGGCTTGAGCCTGTCAGAAAACCAAGATCGCGGCTTGTGGTTTGTGTTCGATGAAGTCGATTCACTCGGCAAGGTGTCCAGCCTGCGCAGCGGTCTAACGAAGCTGCGCAAGTACGGCGGGCGCTGCGTGCTTGGCCTGCAAACGGTGTCGCAACTGCGCGAAACCTACGGCAAGGACGAGGCGCAAACGCTGCTCGCCAACCTGTCCACCAAGCTGATTTTGCGGGCCGGTGACAACGAGACTGCCGAATATTTCAGCAAGGAATTGGGCGAACAGGACATTGACCGGCTGCAAATGACGACGGGGCAGGGCACCAGCTCGGGCGGCCTGACGAATCCCGGCCAAAGCTCGGAATCGTTCAATACGAACTACAACATGCAGCGCGTGCGGCAAGCCGCCATCATGTCGTCGGAAGTGCTGAACCTGCCCGACCTGCAAGGCTTCCTCAAGATACCCGGCCAGCCGGTCGCCACGGTCAAAATTGACTATCAGGCCATGCCAGAAGTCGAACCGGCTTATTTGAGTTAATGAGTAAAAATCCCTTAAATTCATCTACTCATTGCGCGGTTTCGGTGTTATACTCAAATGAGTAAATAAGTGGTGACAGGCTGGCTTCCCGCCTCGGTGCGCCTGTCACCATCGACGTAACCGCGCCAAAATGGGAAAATCGGGTATGCCAAAACATTCGGTTTTGGCATACATGAATAACAGTTTTGGGTATCGCCCATCTGCTCGACAGGCTCCGTGCTGCGCCCTGTCTGCTTTGCCGAACAAGACGGCATGCCACGCGGTAAGCGCGTTGTAAAAGCCCGCAAGGGTGCGCTCCCGGATGGGGAGCAAGACCGCCGCCGATGGCTGCGGAACGGCTGAACGGCCCGATGCCCTCCTTTTTCTAGGAGTGGCGAACATGATCAGTACCATCAAATTTCTTTCCGTCATTGGCGTAGCCGGCTGGATGCTTTTCGGCTCCCATACTGCCCACGCTCAAATTCCCGTCACTGACGGCGCATCCATCGGCCAGCAAATCGCGGCCCAGGTCGAAACCATTGCGAAGTGGAAACTTCAATATGACCAGATGATGAGCCAGATTGAGCAAGCCAAACAGCAATATGAATCGCTGACCGGCTCGCGTGGTCTTGGCAACATCATGAACAACCCGGCCTTGCGCGACTACCTGCCCGGCGACTGGCAGGCGGTCTATGACAGCGTGAAGAACGGCGGGTATTCGGGCCTGAGCGGCACGGCTCGCACGGTGTACGAACAAAACAAGGTGTTCGATAGCTGCGCGCACATCGTGAGCAGCGAACAGCGCACAGCCTGCGAAGCCCGAGCGGTAAAGCCAGCGCAAGACAAGGGCTTTGCACTGGATGCCTACAACGCTGCAAAGAGTCGTATCAATCAGATTGACCAGCTCATGGCAAAAATCAACGACACGCAAGACCCCAAGGCCATTGCAGAACTACAAGGCCGCATCGCCGCCGAACAGGCGAATATCCAAAACGAGCAAACGAAATTGCAGCTTTATGCAATGGTCGCGGCGGCAGAAGAAAAGGTGCAAGTGCAGCGTGCCCGTGAAATGTCGATGAAGGACGCCGCCAAACGCGAAGGGCTAAAAATTCAGCCCATGACCTTTTCCATTCGCAACTAAGGGGCACGCCATGATTTACGTTCTCGCTGCTCTCGTTGTGGGCTTCTACGCCCAATTGGTGGTCAATTTCTGGCGGGCCGTCCGTAAGTTCGGAAAGTGGAATGAAACCATCGGCCGCGAACACCATATGTTCGCAATGGATGGCGTTTCGCTTTTCGCGGCGCTCATGGTCATATATTGGGCCGCTCATGATTGGTTCGGCTTTTCGTTGCCTCTCTTTCAGAAAGCACCTGCGGCAAGCTGGGAATGCATGTTCATGGCGGTGTCCTGCGCTGTAGCCTCCTTGGCTATCGGTTATTTCAACGGCCGCGAACGCTTCACAAACGCAACACACGCTGGCATTTCTGAGGCGGCATTGCGGTTCCTGGCTACCCGGCAAATCATTACGGCAGCCGAAGTCGCGCAAGGGATGCCTAACGGCCGGGTTATCGACATTACAGCCCGTGAGGTGCGCAAATGAAAAAGCTCTCTACGCTCTTGCTTTTGGCTGCGGTCGCTCTCGCTGGCTGCAATGAAACAGACCCGGTGCAAACGGTTGATTGGTACAAAACAAACGCCTCTGAACGAGCGACCATGCTTGCCAAGTGCAAGGCCAATCCGGGCGAACTGGCGGCCTCTCCAAACTGCATCAATGCAAATCGTGCCGAAACTGCGGTCGATGGTGCGAAGCGGGGCGGCCTCAACGTCCAGCCCCTGCAAGGCATTAAATTGGGAGGGGAACGAAAATGACTGCAACCACAAGCGTTTTCACGGCAATCGGGCAAACGATTGATAACGCCACGAATACATTTGTCGTTGATGTTGCAACCGCAACCATTGACAAGATTTATTATTGGGCGTTGGGCGGTTTAACGCTCTACATCGTTATGTATGGCTACATGCTTATTTTCGGGAAGGTACAAAGCCCCGGAGGCGACGGCTTGATAAAAGCCGCGAAAGTCATGATTATCGGCGTAATGGCTCTAAATGCCGATATGTACTTGAATGGTGTCGTGTCTGCACTCAAGGGCATTGAGGAAGGCTTGACGGCGGCATTCAGCGGCGGCGGCGGCGGGCCTATCTATGCGTCGCTTGATAGCAGCCTAAGCAAAGGCCTTGAACTGATCTTGCAATGCAAGCAAAAGGCGCAGGAAGCCGGATGGACGGAAATTAGCACTTCCATTGGATGGTGGATTATTGCGGCCATCATTGCCGTTGGCTTTGCCCTGGTCGTTGTCGTTGGCGGCATCGCAATCATGGTTTCCACCTTCTATCTAAAAATCCTTTTCGCCATCGGCCCGTTGTTCATCATGTGCCTAATGTTCCCGGTTACTGCGCGTTTCTTCGATCAGTGGATTGGGTACGTTTTGAACCACACGCTTATCGTTGCACTGACTGCTGTAGTGCTCACGCTTGGGGTCACGATCTACGATCATGAAATATCGAAAGTCGTGATGGACTCCGATCAAAACATGCTCGGCGTGGCCCTTGAACTGCTCGTAGTTGCCGCCATCCTTTACGCCGTCACCAAGGGCGTTATGAGCATGGCTAGTGCGCTGGCAGGCGGTTTTGCAATGGCAGTTATGGGTGTCGGCGGCTTGAGTCAGGCGGCCGGTGTTGCGGGGCGCGGAACAAAAGCAATTGGCGCGGGGGCCATGGGTCTAGGCCGTGGCGCAGCCGCTGCCGGAAAGTGGCTCAACCCAAATCAGGTAAAGGGTGGCACTCCTGCACCAGCAGGAACGCCCCGGCCTCCGGGCGGTTGGCAACCGGCATACAAGCAGAACGTAATTGAAAACCTGCAACGCAAGCACACCTGAAAGCCTTTCGATACCTCACGCACCCCGCTTCGGCGGGGTTTCCTTTTGGCGACAACGGATCTGCCTCGATCGCGCCAATCTGTCACCAGCGGGAACCCCTCCGCGCTTCGCTTGGGCAACCCCCTTCGGGTTGCATCCCGCGTCGGTTCTTGCCCGACTGGCTGCAGGGGCAGGCGCTGCGGGCGGTGCCCTTGTCCTACCCCCTTGCCGATAGGCTCTATGGCTTCCATCAGCATCAAGGGTGCGGCTTCGCCCGTCACCGTCCCCCGTTCGGTACTCGCTTCGCTCCGTTCCGCGTGCGGCCTCCGGTGTCGCCCTTGACACTGCTTCCAGCCATGACACGGGCCACGACTGACAACGAACGCGGGAATGAAACAGCCAAAACGCGCCGGCCGTTGGTGACTGCGGCGCGTTGGCCAGGTCGTGAAGCCGTCACCAATATCAGGCTTTGGCAGGCGGGGTTTTCTTGAGCTTCGGTTCGCCCTGCGGCTTGATCGCGGCCAGCAAAGCGGCGTTCTGTTCCTGCATGGCCTGCAACTGCCCGGCAAGCCCTGCGGCGCGTTCTCTGGCCTCTGTGGCGGCTTTGGTGGCGTCGTCGCGTTCGGCCTGCGCCTTGGTCATGCGTTCGGCTGCTCGGTGCGCCTCTGCGGCGGCTTGCTTGCGCTGCTCCTGGTGCGCCTGCTCGGCGGCTTCCGTTTTGGCGGTGAGGCCAGCAAGGGCCGCTTGCGCCTTCATCGTCTCGCCTTGGGCGGCGGCCAGACTGGCGGCCAGCTTGACGCCTTCGGCCTCGACCAGCTCGTGGCGCTGCTGCGCCTTGTCGCGTTCTGTGCGCAGGCGGTCGGCATCAGCTCGCAAGCTATCGGCCGTCGCCTTGGCGGCCGTGGCGGCGGCTTCGGCTTCGGTGTGTGCGTGGGTCAATTCGGCGCGCAGTTCGGCCGCCCGGCGTTCGATTTCCTCGGCCTTCTGGTTGGCAAGGGCTGCGGCTTGCTCGGCTGCAAGCCGGGCGTTGCGGGTGGCTTCCAGCTCCTGCGCGGTTGCCTGCGCGGCGACTGTGGCGGCCGTGGCTTGGCGTTCCAGATCGGCAATGCGCGCCTGTGCGGTTTCCAGCTCGGCGGCTTGCTTCTCGTAGGCTTCGGACTGTTCGGCCGATAGCTGGATCAGGTCGCTTTTCTCGGTTTCAAAGGCCACCTTGGCAGCGTCTAGCGATTCGTTCGCCAGTTGCTGCGCTGTCTCCCAAAGGCTTTGGCCCATGCTCTGCACAACGCCATGCAATTCAACGGGCAACGGTTCACGCACGGCCTGAACCTGCTTGCGCTGGTTCTGCCGCCATTCCTTCATTGCTTCCACAACGTTATTCATACCGGCGCGGCTCTCCTGCCGCACGGCCTCAACGCTCGGAAACTCGCCGGTTTCGCTGGCCGCGTGCAGGGCGTCGGCGGCGGCAAAGATGCGCTCTTTGATGTCTTGGGATAAGGCCATTTTGCTGACTCCTTCGGGGTTGGTAGGAATAATAGTAATTATACTACTACTATTACTACTACACTACAAAGAAAAGCGGATTATTTCGCCGGGCCTTCGCTGGCCGCCCCGGTTTTCAAGTGGAAAGGGGGTCAAGGGTCGGAATCCCGGCTGGCGCGGCCCGCAGCGAAGCGAGGACACGGGCCGGGATGGAGAGGGCGAAGCCCGGCCCTTGATGCCCTTGGAACGTCCAAAGCCTCAAGTCATGGGGGCAGACAAGGAAGCGAAGCGCCCCGCTGGCTGCACCCTTGACGACAGATGGCGAATCGCTCCCCTCGCTGGCGAGGGGCGGGGGGGAGTGGTGCGCCGCGTCAAACGGCCTGCTTGGGGTCGTTTCAGAAAACGGATAATAAAGCACGTTAAGCGTGCGCGGAGGCAGGCACCCAGCGGTACAGCGTCGAAATGGGCACGGCGAGGTTCTTGGCCACGGCCTTGGGCGGCACCCGATACAGCAAATTCTTCGCTGACTCGATTTGGGTGCCGGCGGCGTGTGCTTGTAGTCAAGCCTAAACTTCAGGCCGCTTTTGCCGATATTATTGGCATATTCGAAATCTTGGGGTCGTTCATGATCGGGGCTGTCAGCTATTCTTCTGTTCAGGCAAGCTTTGGTTCGAAGACTGAGGAAATCTCTCGGGTAAATGAACAAACATCCGCTGGCACTGAAAATCTCAACGCTGATGCTACGCAGACCAGTAGTAAGCAGACGATTTCCAACCTGGCCCGACAGCTAGCAGCGAGCGCCAGCAGAGCCGAGGCTCGGGATAAAACACTTAATCGCTCGGAATTGGCTGACAAGGCGAAAAACCTTCTAGGTCAAATATCAGGAGACTCCTACCAAGCCAACAAGAAAATACACGACGGTGAAGTTCCAAAGACCAGTGATCCAGAATTGTTGGCTAGGGCCAAGCAAGCCACAGAGTTTATTAATAGAAGTAGTAATACCGGGAATGAGAAAAATCCTTTTTCCGGTCTATCGCGAGACCAATTGTCTAACATCGTCTACGACGAGAGCGGTACGTATACGGTGAATGAGCGCCGCGCTGCTTGGATGGAATCATCCAAGCAGGAAGAAGCATGGCGCGAGAAGGTAATAGCTCAAGCCATAGCGGAATATAACGAGTCGGGGAAACTGACCAATTTTTTCAGTGCCGTACTTGACCACTTCAAGGAACTGCCTGCCATCGAGCAAGCGCAATATCCAAAAGATTACGCCAGTGACCTACAGTCCAAGATTGATCTGGACTTTAACTACCGCACGCACCAGGCAGAGGGTAAAGGCAAAGACCCCATGAGCTTGATCGAGATGCTATTCGAGCAAAGCCCGCAACAAGCCAATGAACTACCCCAAGAGCCAAAAAACGCCACTGACTCACCAACCGTAAGGAGTAATCCATGAAATTGTTGCCAAAACTGCTCGCCGCCACCATACCTCTACCAACCTGACCACCTATGCATGGACGGTCGATTTCGTAATGAAATAGGCAATTTGAGCATCGTCCAAAAAGCCCGGTGATTTTTGCCGGGTTTTTCATATTACGGCCGGTTCGTTTTTTCGCACAGGTTCCAGGCTCACGGAGGCAGTTATGGTCAGCTCTATTGGTTCGTATTCCACTGCCCAAACAGGCAATGCGGTGGCGTTCAAGGCGGCTTCGGCGACCGAGCTTGTTTCTGACGCCTCGAAAAATCAGGGCGCATCAGGCACCCAAGGCGGCGGCACGCTGACGATTTCCACGCTAGCCAGCCAATTGGCGGACAGTGCCAGCCGCGCAGAGGCTCGGGACAAAATGCTCAGCCGTTCAGAAT